>Ga0315548_1001540_pt1 | contig 19243 bp, 19 predicted proteins | sample SalMarSW160110MG_2_FD_202540 | JGI IMG/M metagenome (GOLD analysis project Ga0315548, IMG submission 202540) | Salt marsh sediment microbial communities from the Plum Island Ecosystem LTER, Massachusetts, United States - Salt Marsh Sediment SW1601-110 ...
GAAAGGTGTTCTATATGTTGATTTTACATATTGGCCTTCCATTCACCTTTTTTGCCCCTTTTACAGCGTTTTTTCAAGTAAAATACGATAGGGCTTGTAACGAAATCGTTACAGCCTATTTGTTAAAATACGACAGATAAATAATATATGAAGAAGTAACTTTTGAAGGTAATATACGTTAAAAGTATTTGCTTACTTAGAAAAATGTCAGCCTATAAAAGCTGATCGACATATGCATATCCTTTGACTATCACAGATTTTCTGTGAATGTCGGTTCTTGAGTTTAATCGAAGGAGTTCCAAATGTCTAGATCTATCAAAGCACGGAAATGTCGTCCCCCGCCCGGGTGATTAAAATAATCCATAATTCTACTTCTTTATTTAAATAACCAATTTGAGTTATTAACTTTCCAAGGAGTATCAAATGTCTACGAAGAAAATTGTTGTTACCATCTCGATACTTTCAATATTCGCGATTGCACTCTTCATCTATCCATTCACAAATCAACCTTTAAAAGCAGAGCAGGTAAATAATGCCGGTTATAATCGCACAAGCATTTCATTCCGGAATGCAGCAGAATTAATAAAAAACTATGTACGTATTAATGCAACAGATGCAGTTATTGCACAATACTTCGGAAAAGAACTTGTCGAGAAAATTCTTGCACAACCCGGATGTGTCGGAGTACGGATGTATTCAGGAAAACAAACAAATGGAAAACTTGGTCTTATTATTCTTGGAGTAGATAAATACGGGAAGGACATGGTTACAGGCGTTTTAGCTTATCCGTCAGCTGTATGTCCGCCTTATTGTGATGGCCTGCATTAATTTATATTGCAGTAAGACTATTCATTTCCTATTATTATAGGGTGATTTTATTTGTGCGATGGAGTTGCTCGAGATGCGATTCTACCACAGTTGAAATCAGAAGCTGAAATAATAGGGAGTGAGTATTGTACAATTGTTTAATTGTGTCTACTTGAAAAGGCAAAGAAGGAAAAGATTTCCATAGATGATGCATTATCCTGTGCTTGCGTATGTTTCAATCATTAGTACAATAGTACCGCTTTTGATTGGAATTTACAATTGGAAATCAGCAAATCGTGAATTGAGAATTCTTGTTTTTTATCTTTCGTTTGTACTTATAGTAGACATTATTATTATGTGGATTATAAAAAATTATTCGATCAATCTGGGACTCACACATTTTTATTTTCTGATCGAATGCATATTTATAATGTCAATTATTATTTTTTGGCAAGAATCACCAGAAACAAAAAAGTTTTTTCAGGTACTGTTGGTGATTTATATTCTTTTCTGGCTAATAGCAAAGTTAACTTTTGAACCGCTTAATGGATTATATTCTCTCACGGCAAGTGCATCGTCTGTTCTGCTTGCACTTGCTGCGGGATATACATTATTTATTGTTATTGGTAATCGAGTGCAATCATTATTCAGAAATTATAGTTTCTGGATTCTTCTTTCATTTATTATTTACTTTGCGGGCACTTTAATTCTGATTGCATTACAAGAAATTCTTGTCCATTACCCTAGAGAGGATATTTTTCTGGCTGCATCTATCAATTGGAGCCTTAAAATCCTTTTTAATTTTCTATTAACAATAGGTTATCTATGTCCTCGGACTCAACCGTAATAATTACAGCAGTTTTCAGCATCACAATATTAGTACTTGGACTGTTCACTTTTTTTGTTCTTATGATGGTTCGGAATCACCGTAAGGTTGAAGCAGCACAGCGCGAACGAATCCGTCAGATGCAGCTGTTTTCAGAGAAACTTCAAACCGCACGAGAAGAAGAACAGAAAAGGATTGCACGTGAATTGCATGATGAACTTGGCGGGACTCTAACGAGTATAAAATATGATCTTCTATGGCTGGAGCAGCGTACTTCTGTTCAGGGTGAAGTTGCCCAGCGTTTCCATGTGATGCGTGATTTAATTGACTCGACAACAAAGGTAGTACAACGCATTTCTGCAGAATTGCGCCCAAAAATCTTAGATAGCTTTGGTTTAGCAGTTGCTCTCGAATGGCAAACAAACGAATTTAAAAAACGGACCGGTATAGATGCACGATTTCAAAAACTATCGGAAATTCCTTCTATCGAAGAAGCTGTAACAACGGGAGTCTATCGAATAGTCCAGGAGTCGTTAACGAATATTGCGCGCCACGCACAAGCTACATCTGTCGAAGTGAATCTACAGCTTCTTGGTGACAAGCTGCATGTAGAAGTTATTGATAACGGAAGGGGTTTTGATAAAGCTTTGTTAGAACATCCGGAGTCTTTAGGCCTTTTAAGCATTAGAGAGCGTGCCAGAATGATAAGTGGAAATGCGGTGATTAACGGAAGTCCGGGAAAAGGAACCCAGGTTATATTGGATGCGCCTTTACAAAATAAAAATCAATCACAAGAAAATGATGATTCGTTATGAGAGTACTTGTGGTCGATGATCATGAATTCACGCGTGAAGGAATTATCCGGATTTTAATGGACAATTTTTCTATTTCAAAAATATTTCGCGCCGGTAGCTATGAATCTGCAATGGAACAAATTGAGAACGGGAAGTTTGATCTTATTATACTTGACGTTAATCTCCCGGGGAAAAGCGGATTAGAATTATTAACATCGATCAGGAGCTCTCAACCGAGACTTCCTATCCTTGTTCTAAGTATGGTTCCTGTTTCGCAATATGCCCGCCGGGTATTGCAGGCCGGTGCAACCGGATATATGACAAAGTCCGAACCTGCGGAAGAATTTCTAAAAGCTATCCGTTCAGTTTCGAGAGGTTTGAGATATTTCAGTCCTGAAGTACAGCAGGAAATTCCCGATCTCGTCGATGAATCGATCGGCCGGCCGAAACATGATAAGTTATCCGATCGTGAGTTTGAAATCTTGCAAAGATTGACAGATGGAAAAAGTTCAAAAGAGATCGCCGGAGAGTTTAATATTACGGTGAATACAGTAAACTCCTACCGTAAGAGGATTATGTTTAAACTTCATGTAAAGTCCAACGCCGATATGATCAAATATGCGTTTAAGAATAGACTTTTAAAATAAATATTGAGAATTATTGTATCTGCGATCCCTTTTGTTATACTGGTTATCTACAGGCTGCTCGGTTTATAAATAAAATGATCTTAGTACGGATCACCTCATATTATCGTCCGTTATTATTTTCCGTTATTCTTTTCTTTAGTTTTTTGCAGCCGGTTGTATCTCAAGAGCAAAAACATCAAAATGGAATTTCCGGTCCATGGCTTATTCAACAGGTGATTCCAAGTTGTTCATGGACATGTTTCCAGCAGCAGACAAATTTTGCTTTTGAATGGGAAGCTGCACCGGTGCTGTTTTCATTTGGGATGAATAAACTGAATCCCAAATGGCATTTCTTTAAAGTAACACAACCTGAAAGGTTTACCGGTTCAATTGAGTTGGTACTATCTACACAGCTGTATACGAGTAAGGTTGGCACAAGTTATTGGGGTTTCTCCGGACAAATCCTGGCACATCTGCCGCTTATCGAGTATGGTGAATATTTAGGCTTAAACTTCGGCATTGCCCGTTATACAATGGCCGGGATATCATCAAACTATTTCGTTGGAGGATTGTCAACTTTTTTTGGTTTTCTTCATTACAATATTAAATATAGTCCATCTGATAAAATCTGGATGAACATTGTCGAATTTCGTTTTTTCTAGATCTTATTATGAATAGTAAAGTACAAATCCTGCGGTTTGTCTGTTTTATTCTTTTAACTCTTTACAGTTTACTTATTACCACAGGATGCAATTCCTTCGTGACTCGTTTTATTGTACAATCGTTGGCACAACTGCCTGTGTCACCCGATACCGTAACGGGAAAGATTGAACATCCTGTTTTTTCACAAGTTGGACTTTCTGTTCTTTGGGTAGGTCATGCAACATGTTTGATTCAAATAGGCGATAAAGTATTTTTAACGGATCCGATATTTACAAACACGGCAGGTATGATTTCGAAGCGTCGAATAGAACCGGGTATTCCGGCATCATCAATCGATCGATTAGATTACATTCTTATTTCACATATTCATTTCGACCATCTAAGCTATGGCAGTTTGTCGTTGCTGCTAAAAACTGCAACGATGCTTCTTCCGCCCGGCGGTGCAGAATATACACCGGAATTCGGTTTTTCAGAATACCGGGAAATAAACACGTGGGAGGTGTTTGAAGCCGACGGTCTGCGTATTACTGCTGTTCCTGCCAAACATTTTAATGGACGATATGGATTTGATATACCATGGCTGGATTATGATGCGTGTATAGGTTATGTAATAGAGTACCAGGGGAAAACAGTATTTTTTGCCGGTGATACCGCGTATGATCCGGAGATTTTTAAGAATATTGGGAGTAAGTTTACTATTGATATAGCGCTTATACCAATCGCACCGGTTGAACCGCATGATTTCATGATACAAGTACATGCAGATCCAAATGAAGCGTTGCAAATTCTTGAAGATAGCGAAGCCAGGATAATGATACCTATCCATCATCGCACGTTTATCCAGGGAATGGACTCTTCGCTGACGTTTGCAGAGGATCAATTGAAACGACTTGTTTCTGAAAGACATATCGAAGAACGCCTGATAATACTTGGAATTGGTGAACAGCGGATTTTTGTGCCATAGACTTATACAGAGTATCGTGAAGGTTTTGCCGCATTATTAGTGCATTAATGATATCATACTATTATAAACTCGATTCAGTTATTGCTGTTGTAATAAAAAAACTACTATAATGTTATCATTTCGTTTGCAGCAATCGATTTACTCGGTTCAATTACTTGCCGAAGTTCTATTTCATCTTTAACCTTTTTAGCTTAAATTGGTTACAGTTCACTTTTCATTGATCCGGCAATTTTTTGTTTTTGGAGATTTAATTTCATCACTTTCAGGAATTCAGATGTCAAAACGCGAAGATATTAAAAAAGTTTTAATCATAGGATCGGGACCAATTATCATAGGTCAGGCATGTGAATTTGACTATTCAGGGACGCAGGCGTGCAAAGCATTGCGTTCTATGGGATATAAGATAGTTCTGGTTAATTCAAATCCTGCAACCATCATGACCGATCCCGGTATGGCGGATGTTACATATATCGAGCCGCTGAATGAATATGCACTGACAGAAATCATTAAGAAAGAAAAACCAGATGCACTTCTTCCCAACCTTGGAGGCCAGACAGGTCTGAATTTATCCTCGCAATTGGCAAAAAAAGGTATTTTAGAAAAATACGGAGTTAAAGTTATCGGCGTAAATATCAATGCGATAGAGCGCGGTGAAGACAGGACAGCTTTCAAGGAAACGATGACAAAACTCGGCATTGATATGCCGAAAAGCAAGGCAGTTAACACTGTTGAAGATGCAGAAAAAGTTGCGGAAGAACTTGGATACCCTGTAGTAATACGTCCGGCTTATACTATGGGGGGAACAGGCGGCGGCCTTGTATATAATATAGAAGAATTGCGTACCATTGCCGCGCGTGGATTGTCTGCAAGTCTCGTACATCAGATTTTAATTGAAGAATCGGTGCTTGGATGGGAAGAACTTGAACTTGAAGTCGTGCGTGACGCCAAGAACCAAATGATTACCGTATGTTTCATTGAAAATGTTGACGCAATGGGTGTGCATACCGGCGATTCTTTTTGCACGGCACCGATGCTGACTATATCTCCGGAACTGCAAAAGAAACTCCAGAAATATTCGTATGACATTGTAGAAGCTATTGAAGTGATCGGCGGAACGAATGTACAGTTTGCACATGATCCCAAAACTGACCGTATTGTAGTTATAGAAATTAATCCGCGCACCTCACGTTCTTCGGCGCTTGCATCAAAGGCGACCGGGTTTCCGATCGCATTGGTATCATCAATGCTTGCCGGCGGGTTAACATTAGATGAAATACCATATTGGCGCGATGGAACGCTCGATAAATATACGCCGTCGGGCGATTATGTAGTCGTAAAATTTGCCAAGTGGGCATTTGAAAAATTCGATGGCCTTGAGGATAAACTCGGTACTCAGATGAAAGCTGTAGGTGAAGTCATGAGTATAGGGAAAAATTACAAGGAAGCATTTCAGAAATCCATTCGTTCGCTTGAGACCGGCCGTTACGGATTGGGTTTCGCGAAGGATTTTAATAATAAATCTCTGGAAGAACTAATGAGCATGCTTCAATATCCTTCCAGTGAACGTCAGTTTATTATGTATGAGGCGCTGCGAAAGGGCGTCGATATACAAGAACTTTCCAAAAGGACAAGCATTAAACTATGGTTTATCGAGCAGATGAAAGAACTGGTTGAATTGGAAGAAAAAATGCTCGCTTATAAAGGAAAGAAATTACCGGATGAATTGCTTATAAAGGCGAAGAAAGACGGATTTGCCGATAAATATTTATCAAATCTATTGTCATGTCCGGAGAAAGAAATTCGAACGAGACGGATTTCGCTCAAGATAAATGAAACATGGGAACCGGTTCAGGTGAGCGGGGTTGAAAATGCTGCTTATTATTTTTCAACTTATAATGCGCCTGATAAAGTATCAATCAGCAGCAAGAAGAAGATCATGGTACTCGGAGGCGGGCCTAATCGTATCGGTCAGGGAATTGAATTTGACTATTGCTGTGTGCATGCTGCATTTGCGATTCGTGATGCCGGGTATGAGTCAATTATGGTCAACTGCAATCCGGAGACTGTCTCGACAGACTACGACACATCCGATAAGCTGTATTTCGAACCGCTCACAGTTGAAGATGTATTAAGTATTTATCAGAAAGAAAAGCCGGAGGGTGTAATCGTACAGTTTGGAGGGCAAACACCTCTGAATATTGCCGGCGACTTAGCTGCAGCAAATGTAAAGATACTCGGTACAAGCGTTGATGCTATTGATCTTGCAGAAGATAGAGATCGATTTCGTCAAGTCATGAAGAAATTGAAAATTCCTGAGCCGCAATCCGGCATGGCGAGCACTATGAAAGAAGCTTTAGCTATAGCCGATAGAATTGGTTATCCGCTCATGGTGCGGCCTTCGTACGTTCTTGGCGGCAGAGGCATGAAAATTGTTCTAGATGAAGACATGCTTCGGCAGTATGCTGCGGCTGCGGTCGATATTTCTCCGGAAAGACCCATTCTCATTGATAAATTTTTAGAGAATGCCATAGAAGCAGAGGCTGATGCAATTTCAGACGGTACAGATGCATTTGTTCCTGCCGTGATGGAACATATTGAATATGCGGGTGTACATTCGGGCGACTCGGCATGTGTTATTCCTCCTGTTAATATCCCTGAAAAGCACCTGAAGACGATTTGTGACTATACACGAAAGATTGCGATAGAATTGAAAGTCGTCGGTCTGATGAATATTCAATACGCAATTTGCAATGATCAGGTTTATATTCTCGAAGCAAATCCAAGAGCTTCTCGCACGGTTCCTTTAGTATCAAAAGTATGCAATATTCCGATGGCTACCATTGCAACACATATCATGCTTGGTAAAAAATTATCGGAGTTTGGATTAGTAAATAAAAAATTCAATCACTTTGGAGTGAAAGAATCCGTCTTTCCATTTAACATGTTTCCTGATGTCGATCCCGTTTTAGGTCCGGAAATGCGGTCTACAGGCGAGGTGCTTGGAATGGCCGGAACATTCGGACTGGCATATTATAAATCACAAGAAGCAACTCAATCATGTCTGCCTATTTCAGGCAATGTTCTGATAACGATTGCCGACAGAGACAAGCAAGGAATTCTTGAACCTGCACGGCAATTTCAAGAAATGGGATTTACAATCTTAGCCACGCAAGGCACTTGTAAATTTCTAAACGATTATGGAATCAAATCACAGCTCATTAAGAAAATATACGAAGGCAGGCCTAATATTGTTGATGCCATTAAGAACGGAGAAATCCAGCTTGTCATAAATACGCCGGCAGGAAAAATGAGCGAGTATGATGATTCTTATATAAGAAAAAATGCAATAAAGTATAAAGTCCAATACATTACAACTACCGCCGCTGCACTCGCTGCTACAATAGGAATCAAGGAAAGGCGTAACGGAGTATATTCAGTGAAGTCACTGCAGGAATATCATGCTGAAATAAAGTGATAGGTAAAGGTAACCTGAATTAAACCTTAATCAGTATCTTAAAAGCAATTATTGACTAATGCCAGGCACTATTTTTGGTTTGAAAAATTGTGTAAATGCCGCATTGTATAATATGCACCACCTAATATCAATCCTATAACAGGCACTATCAATCCGCATGCGATTTCATATCCATGCGGCATTTCGGGTGTAAGTCTAATCGCAATATACGACGGTATTCCTCCAAGCATAAATGCCGCTATGAATGTGACTATTCTGTTTTTCCGGGAGAGGCCATGATAAAAAAAGAAACTTGCCACAAGGCCATCGAAGAAAGGTATATGTTTTGATTCCTTTTGACTCCATGTATTCCACAGCCACATCAGGTAAAGCGCGATGATTGTACATGTAATGCAATACCAGCCGAGAAAAAGAATCCAGTAAATATCGGTTGGTGTTCTATCGGTCGGGCTTATCTGCGCCAATTGTATTCGATGCAGGCATAATACGCCCAGTATCCATGCCGCGAGAAGAGCCATTGCTATGCGGGATCGTTCAACGGAGTGGCCGTGAAGCGCTGTTTTTAAGTCCTGATATCTTTGAACAACCGAAGGAAAGAGTTTCCTTTTTGTGAAATACTGTTCGAGAATTCGCATAAAATATAATAATGCCAGCACAACAATCACAAATAATGCAAGAGTCATCAGCACCCAATACGATTGCGCAAAGAAAATAATCAACCCGACGAGAATAAGCAGAACTTGAAATTCCTCTCGGTGGTACCAGGTAAAAGGCAACAGTTTTTGATTTTGACTGGATTCTGTCATCGTATATTTACTTATACTTGAGCGCCGCCGTTAAAAGTAAGAGTTGCAATCTCGGAAAGTTTTCGCGGATTAAAGTAAGAACCTTCAAGGTTGCGCAGCTCAGAAACCGATACTTCTACCTTCATAAATGGATACAATATCTCAGTGCTATCCGGCATTTTCTTCAATGCCCGGCATATCAAAAAGTAACACTTATAGTACGGTGTATAGGGTTTAAGCCATGGTTCTGCATTCACGAACTGAAAAAAATCATATACCTGCCGATTCAGCCGCAATACTACAGTATCATCTTTAAGTTTTTCTTCGTTCAATTCAGAGAAATCGGCATGAAGAAAAAGTCGTTTTTTATTCGGATCAATTCTGGCTTCCTGAATTTTCTCAAATAAGGGATGTGAAGAATGTGTCTGTGTGTGCGTATGCCACAACTCGTTTAGATTGATGCTGGCGCCGTTCCGGAGGAGAGCAAGCTGTGTTTCCTGCTCTTTTTCTCTATCCAGGTTTGCCTGCAGGAGTATTCGTTCATGCAATATGGAATCTTTTGCGGTATTTTTTTTCTTTTGTTTACGTTCTCGCTCTTTTTGCATTAATGAAAGCACATCGAGCCTCCGCTGTTCGGACCGGCGAAACTGAAGTGCCTCCTTCCAAAAGTCCATTGTTTCATCATATTGCAGTTCAGATCTTGATTGCTTGTAGAAATTTAAAACGAAACCGGTAAGCAGAATTGCAAAAATCAGTACCATAATATCTGTTATATCATAGGAAGAAAAGACTTGAATGCAAAGCAAAAAGATTCCGCATAACCATGCCAGTATGGAAAAAAGAAACAGCCATGCGGCAATTCCGGCAATAATGGATTCATAAGCGTTTACGGGCCTTTGTGCCCATATTCGTGAAAGCCGGCGAAGCTGCAGCCAGGAAACAACGAGAACGACAATTATTATAGGTAAGATTATATACATGATACAGCCGTAACGAAGTGTAACTTCAATCCGGAAAATGTACAAACTCTGCAGGGCATTTCAATATGAATAAAGGAATGACCCGCATTGATAGTGGATTAAGGTGCATCATGGCAAATACCTACGAGACTGCTTTGTGTTAAAATCTTTTTCGACATATCTGCAGAAAGAATACTATTTGTAGCTTGCAATGGCCCGGTCTACGGTTTCGTAGGTTTTAAATACTTTTACTAATTGCGTGATAGCAAACAGACTTTCTACCTTCTCTGTGATATTTGCCAGGCGTAAATCGCCGGACTTATTTCGAACGGATGTTAACGCAGCGATCAATGTACCTAAACCGGTACTGCTGATCCATCGTACGCCTTTCATATCTACAACAATCTTGGTAAATCCTTCCTGTAGTAAACTGTAAATTTTGTCACGCAGATTTTCAGTGTCCGGCTCTCCCATTAGATTACCTTTCAAGCTTAAAACTGCAACCGTACCGTGCATTTTTTCTTTTATTGTCATAGATATTCCTTTGTGCAATACAAATAGATTGTTTGTAATTGTATTATATAGTAAAATTATACGTCCTTTTTGACGGAATGTCAACGCTAATATGTTTATCTGCTAAGTCTGCCTGATCCGAGCAAAATTGGTTTGGCGGGGACTTCTTTGTATTATTAAAAGAAAAAAACCTATTTTGCAAAAAACGACTGTTTTAAATTAATTGGTTACATTGATACACATAACGTCTCTTGAAGACCCGGAATTAGTTCCATACCGCACTCTGCGCCAGTCTGCTGAACATTTCAGGAAATGTATTTTTATTGCAGAAGGAGAAAAAGTTGTAAGGCGGCTTTTAGAAAGTCAGCTGTATGTTCTTTCCGTACTTATTACACCTGAGAGGTTAAAACAATATGATGAAATTCTCACAGCCCGTACTGAAAATATAAAAGTGTTCATTGCCGAAAAGAGTTTGCTGGAGACAATAGTCGGATTTAATCTGCATCAGGGTATCATGGCATTGGGTAAAATTCCAATTCAGGCAAGTCTTGACTCTGTCCTTTCAGAATCCCAATCTCCACATTTATTTGTAGCGATTGACGGATTGACAAATTCCGAGAATATCGGTGTGCTCGTTCGCAATTGCGCCGCATTCGGCGTGCAGGCCATTCTTGTCGGCGAGACTTCAAGCAGCCCATATTTGCGGCGGGCTGTAAGAAATTCACTGGGAACGGTATTTAAAATACCGGTTGTGCATTGTGAAAATCTTGCCGTGAATCTCCAGTTGCTTCGAAACAGCAGCGGATTTAAAATCGTTGCCACTCATCCACATTCGGAACAACATACTATCCAGCGCGTAGATTTCACCGGTCATTGCTGTATCGTATTTGGAAGTGAAGGCGAAGGAATTTCTCAAAAAGTATTATCGGTATGCGATATTGCAGCGGCGATTCCAATGCAGCTTGGAGTCGATTCACTCAATGTGGCAAATGCCAATGCTGTATTTCTATATGAAGCGGAAAGACAAAGGAATAAGCTGTAGATATGCTGCACATTATAATCCGTTAAAGTAATCAGAAATTCGATGCCGATATCGGTTAAGAGTATAGAAAAATCACTTACTGGATCCGAAAGTTAATAGACAATTGAGTTTTTTCCCATGATAATTTCATTACACCTGAATTATCACTCGTGCGTTCTAATGTTATAGTAAATTTTTCTACTTTGTCCTTAAGCATCTTTTTCTTCAACGGAATTCGTGCAATATCAAGCTTTTTATTATACACAGTCCCCCATTGATCCGTTTGTTTATTGATAATAAGTTTCCATTGTCTGGAAGACGGGAGAGAATAGAGCGTATAAGATCCGCGAGGAATTTTCACCTTTCCTATAATCAGATCTGCCTGAGTTGTGAATCCTGTTGCTGCATTGGCTCCAGTCCGCCATATTTTGCCGTACGGAACAACGCTTCCCATAATTTTCCTGCCGCGTATTGACGGGCTGCCGTAATTTACCGATATGCGTTTTCCGTTCAATGTGAGTTCTATCGAATCGCGCGGACTTGGCACCAGGGGGCCGCTGCTGACATGAAAAGGAACCGATAGAGAAGTATTTTCCCATTCGATTTTTAATATACCGCTGTAATCGCTGTTCTTTTCTATCTTAAATGTAAGGTCTTCAACAAGTGACTTCAATTTATTGACATTCATATCAACACGTGCAAGATCAAGCTGTGGATTATATTCTATTCCCCATTGTCCCGTTTGTTTATTAATAATAAGCTTACAGCGTTCTTCAGATGGAAGAGTGTAGAGGGAATATGCACCATGTGCAACGACGGCTCCGTCAACTTCCAGGTCGGCTTCCGTTATCAACGTAGTTGCTGCTCCTGCACCTGTGCGCCATATTTTGTAATATGGTATGAAAGAACCGAATATTTTTCTTCCAAGAACAGACGGTTTTCCGTAATTAATCACGATTGTTTTTCCATTAAAAATCGCTTTTACTGAATCACGCGGACTGACGATAGGTTTCTGAGAATAAATTTTGCTACAAAAACCAACGGTAAGTAGTAAAAGCCATAGTATATATCTTGATTTCATACGCTTTTTATTTCCATACATTATCTTTTACCCGATAATTCCTTCTCTACGGATAAATATGTCTCATAAGTCGTCCGGTCAAAACATACAACAAGTACACGTTCAAGTTCAATATTGGTTTCAAGTTCGTGGAAAATTTCTTTCAGTGCAATACGGGAAGCCCGATTTACCGGAAACCGGTATACGCCGGTACTTATGGAAGGAAATGCGATCGTTCTAATACCGTGTTTTCGCGCAAGCGTAAAACAGCTTCGATAGCATTTTGCCAGAAAAGTATCTTCGTCTTTCGTGCCTTCCTGCCAGATCGGACCGACAGTATGAATAACATAATTTGCCGGCAGATTGTGACCTCTTGTCATTTTTGCATTTCCGGTCTCACAGCCTCCAAGTGTCCGGCATTCTTCCAGCAGCATCGGCCCGGCCGCTAGATGAATTGCACCATCGACGCCTCCTCCGCCTAACAAAGAATTATTTGCTGCATTAACTATTGCATCGACTATTTGAGTGGTGATGTCGCCTTGAACAATAGACAAACGGGAATACGAACTCTTATCTATAGCGATTCCTTTTTTGTATTTTCCCATGTTGGGCCTCCGGCTGTTTGCCTTGTTTTACATCCATATTTTTCGTATGTCATTTTATAAACGCTTATTATGGACAAGCATAACCCATTATCTATAGTCCTAGTTCTCAATTCGGTTCCAGCGCTCTTGCTACGATGATTCCTGCGTTCTTTTTTATTTTCATCAGATATTCCGAAAGCGGTTCATCGGTAATCTGTACTTTTGAACAGGGAACCGATGCATGAATCATATGCAGTTTGTTGTTCTGCCAGATAGCAATTCCGGTATGCGTACAATCTAATCCCTTAATGGTTGTCGTTATGCCTAAAATATCTCCGTCGTTAATCCGCGAGGTGATTATTTTTATTTTCGATTTGGGAATGTGATACATCGCGCGCTTATTTATGTCCGCTTCCTGTGATGTGATCGTCTTTACAAATTCCGGATTTTCTTTAAGTTGCAAGTAGGAATCTGCATGTGTTGACATAAAATTGATTTTCTTTTTGTATCGTACACCGCCCAGTTCTTTTGTTACGTTCTTCAGTACGCCCTTTTTTTCGTTATCATAAAAATAATCCGACGTATAATGCAGCCTGCTTGGATATTTATCGATAATGCCGCCACGGTAACGAACGAATTGTAGTTCTTTTTTAAAGTCTTCGAACGTTATTTTATTTTTCTTTATGCATCGGGCGAGAACAAGCGAGTTCTCGTAAAAAGTCACACAGTCGAGTGTTTGCAGGTTGATAATAAGCCGTTCTTCACCGGGCGCTTCAAGAGTTCCGGCGGCATAATCAACTCCAATAAAGGATTTTGCCATTTCAATGATTATTTCATTGATCGGCCTATCAACGAGTTTGAGGGATCGGGCAATTTCAAATTTGTTCTTAAAGATTAATTCATCTGTATCGGAAAGAAGATCGACCGCTCTGCTTTTTTCTTTTATGAAAAAAGAGGAAAGCAAGCAGGCAGCTGGAATCGATTGCAGAAATAAGCGGCGGTTCATGAGTGTTTTCTTAACTTATTAGGCTCAAATCTCCGGCAAAGAATCTTCAACCTAAAAAGGGGTTTCATCTTTTCCGGATTCAACCTGCAGAAATGCTTCCGGCCTGAATGCCAATCGGCTTTCAAATCGCGCATACTGTTTGATGAATTGCAGTCTTACAGTATCTGTCGGTCCGTTACGCTGTTTTCCGATAATAATTTCGGCCAAACCTTCCGTTGATTCGCCGTCCTGTTCCTGAATACCGAACATTTCGGGGCGATGAACGAACATAACTACGTCAGCATCCTGTTCGATTGCTCCTGATTCACGCAGGTCCGAAAGCGCCGGCCTCTTGTCGTTCCTTGATTCAACAGAGCGATTTAATTGCGACAATGCAATGACCGGGAGATTCAATTCCTTTGCAAGCGCCTTTAACGAACGCGAGATAGCGGAAATTTCCTGCTCGCGGCTTTGAGCGTTTCTTGGTCCCTGCATTAATTGAAGATAATCTACAATGATAAGTCCGATATTGTGTTCGACCTTTAACCGGCGGGCTTTTGCGCGCAATTCCAAGACACCAAGTCCTGGCGTATCATCGATAAACATTTTCGTTTTATAAAGCCGGCCAACGCTGGTACTGAGTTTTTTCCATTCGTCTTCCGGCAGACGCCCTGTACGGACTTTATGCGCGTCCACGCGGGCTTCGGCGCACATCAACCGCATTACTAATTGCTGTGTAGACATTTCGAGACTGAACATGCCGATTGCAAAATCATGCATTACCGATGCATTGCGTGCAACCGAAAGTGCAAGTGCTGTTTTTCCCTGTGACGGGCGGCCTGCAATAATAATAAGATCGGATGACTGGAATCCGCCCGTCAGCGAATCGATATCGGCGAAGCCGGAAGGAACACCGGTTACACCGCTGTGTTTACCATGGATGCTCTGCAGTAAGTCCATCGTTTTGTGTACTGCGGTGTTCATCGAGACAAAACTCTTCTTCATTCGTTTTTCAGAGATGTCGAAGATTTTTTGTTCTGCCTGGTCGATCAGGTCAAGTGCGTCCTCGGTTTCGCTGTATGCGCGGTTGATAACTTCCGACGATGAATGAATAAGCTGGCGCATAAGAGCGCGCTCCAGAACAATGTGTGCGTGGTATTCGACATTAGCAGCGCTGGAAACTTTTGTTGTGAGTTCCGTAAGGTAATATTCGCCGCCGATTTTTTCCAATTCGCCGCGTCGGCGAAGTTCTTCCGTCAATGTAATAAGATCGACCGGTTCACTTCTTTCAAACAAAGCCATTATTGCGCAGTAAATGCTTTGATGTGCCGGTTTGTAAAAAGAGGTATCATCGAGGACTTCAATTGCTTTTGCGATTGCGTCTTTCTCCAACAGCATTGCTCCGATAACAGAGGCTTCAATATCGGTTGCCTGCGGTGGTACTCTCCCTTCGGTTGAAACCTGCTGGAGCGAATTGAAATCGATTATTTTCCTCGGATCTGCCATATTATTTCTCCTTTGCTGCGGGGGAAAAAAACACAGCAAAATTATTCAATCATCAATGTAATCAATATACAAGCAAGTTAAATATCAATATCCAATAATCAAATTACAAACAAATTCCAAAAAGCAAATATCAAATTCCAATTGTTAAATATTTGTTATTGGTATTTGTTTGAATATTGTATTTTGCGATTTGAATTTTATTTTTTTGCCTTTATTTCTTCATACAATTTTCTAAACTTCTGTACATCTTCCCAGCATGGCCTTTTCCAATTCGGATTTCGCAGTAATGCAGCGGGATGATATGTAACCATCAACGGAATGCCGCGGTAATTATGCACTTCGCCGCGTAAAACTGCCAATGAGGCATTGGTCTTTAAGAGCGATTGTCCGGCGATACGCCCGACGCAAAGAATTACTTTCGGTTTGATCAATTCGAGCTGTTTCCATAAATAAGGCTCACATAACTCAACTTCTTCAGGCTGCGGATCGCGGTTATTCGGCGGCCGGCATTTGAGAATGTTGCATATAAAGACTTCTTCGCGTTTAAAATGAATAGATTCGAGAATTTTAGTCAGCAACTGCCCGCCGCGCCCGACGAACGGTTCTCCTTGTGTGTCTTCATCGGCTCCCGGCGCCTCACCGACGACAACAACTTCCGCATTTGGATTACCGGCACCAAAGACAAATTTTATCCGGGTTTTACAAAGTCCGCATTTTAAACAGGTATTAATTGCCTGATTGAGCAACGGAATACTTGATGCGGATATCCAGGGTTCGGCAGGATATGCGTGAAGAGATGCACTTGTTTCGGCTGTTTCATGTTTTCCGAATAAATCTGTTTCCGGTTCTTTAAGCATAGATATCCTGTTTTCGGATGAGAGAGTTTGTTCTTTTTGATTATCCGGCCGGTCAATTGCAGGCTGAGCGGGAGTTTTAGAGATTATCAATGATTCACCATAAAGTTCGGCTTGCTGTTTGAGGAAACGTTGAGTATCCGACAGCAAAGTATTGAAATCGTCGTTAAGAGACATAGGTCAGGTATTGTAATTATCTAATTCGATCCCGGTGAAAAATACTCTCCTTTTACACAAGAGAGAATAATTGGATCTATTATAAGGAATTATAATCCGTAAAAACTATAAGAGATTTTTTATCTTATTGAGAATCTTATTTGCTATATCGAACTTCGGCATAATTGGAAGTTGTTCAATTTTACCGTGCCTGTCAATTATAGCGACCGTATTAAGGTTTGACCCGAAAACACGGTTTTGTTTACCAAATGAATTCAGTACGATAAGATCGAGATTTTTCTTTCGAAGCTTTTCTTTTGCATTTGCAATTTCATCCTTTGTTTCCAATGCAAAACCTATCAGCGCCATCGATCGCTTCTTCTTACCAAGCGCAGCAAGAATGTCGGTTGTCGTTTCGAGTTGTAATTCCATGGTTTTGCTGTCTGAACGTTTTTTAATCTTATGCTTTGCCGGATTTACAGGCCTGTAGTCGGCCACAGCAGCCGCCATGATGACGGCATCTGTTTTTTTCGCATTGGCAAGGACAGCACTCAACATTTCCTGAGCCGATTCTACATCGATGCGCGTAACATTGCGCGGCGTTTCAAGATGTGTCGGACCTGCAACAAGTGTTACTTTGGCGCCGCGCTGTGCAGCGGCATTAGCGATTGCAAATCCCATTTTACCGGATGAGCGATTCCCTAAAAATCGTACGGGATCAATTGCTTCATATGTGGGTCCTGCCGTTACAAGAATCCGTTTGGTCTTTAAATCCTGATGCGACTGATTCAGAACATTTTCAATTGCTTCAATAATGATTTTTATTTCCGGCAGGCGCCCCGGTCCGCTTAATCCGCTGGCAAGTTCTCCCTTAACCGGATTGATAACGATGCAGCCGCGTTCTTTAAGTGATAAAAGATTGTTCTGAGTGACGGGATTCAGGTACATTTCTGCATCCATTGTCGGTGCAAGAATAATAGGGCGTGTTGTTGCCAGAGCAACAACAGCGAGCAGGTTATCGGAAATTCCATAGGCGAGTTTGGCTATAGTATTAGCAGATGCAGGTGCAATTACAAGTATATCAGCCCAATTAGCAAGGTCAATATGCTGTGTGCTGATATCGGAATCCGAAGCTTGGTTATTTGTCCAGAGGTCTGTGTAAACAGAATTTCTTGAAAGCACGGAAAAAGTAAGCGGAGTGACGAAGCGTGTCGCTGCTTCCGTCATCATTACCTTTACTTCGGCTCCGGATTTTACCAGATCACGAATCAAGTAGCCTACTTTATAAGCCGCAATTCCGCCTGTAACACCGATTAATATATGCCTGCCGCGCATTCTAAATCCTGTTATTCTTCTGCCGTTTCTTTAGAAGAAGTCTTAGCAAAGAAATCAACATGCTCCTTATATCGGTAAGGGATCTTTTTTTCCCGAACTTCGTCGATCGCAAGTTCCGTCGGCTTCCTGCGCTTCTCGAATTCCAGACTGATTTTTAATTGATCCGGGTTTGCAACGGTAACTTCGCTGTCGTCTTCCGGTTCCGGTGTTGCGTTCAGCGCTTTAAGTGTTTCAAGCTGCTGCGACAATTCGATCTTGAAATCATCGTGAATTTGACGCGCCCGTTTTGCGGCAACTATTATAGCTTCATAAATATTGCCGGTTTGTTCTAAAAATTCATGCATCGCAACTGGTTTAACTGCCACTGGTTTTTCTCCGTTACTCTATGAGTATTGTTATGTATTTATAAATTCTTTTGAACGATCCCGTCCACTTCAGCGATTGCTTCATCGAGATTGTCATTGACAACTTGAAAATCAAAATGAATGCCTTGATCGAGTTCCATCGGTACTCGCTCCAATCTCCGTTTAAGGGTTTTCGAATTTTCTGTTCTTCGGTTTTTCAAACGATCCGTCAGTATTGCAATACTTGGCGGTTTAATAAAAATCAGAACAGAATCCTTGGGGAAACTCCGCCGAATCGATAATGCGCCTTTTACATCCACGTCAAAGATCATTGAATGGCCCTGATCAAGTGTTTTATGAATTTCACTCTTCAGCGTTCCGTAATAATTTCCGTAAATCTCCTCCCACTCTACTAAATCTCCTGCTTTGATTCGGCTTTCAAATTCCTGTTTTGTCAGAAAGAAATAATCTTTTCCGTTTGTTTCGTCGCTCCGTATCGGCCGTGTTGTTGCGGAAACAGAAAAGAGCACTTCCGGATGTTTATCAAGAATCGCTTTTGCGATTGTTGTCTTGCCGCATCCGCTTGGAGCCGATATAACAATGAGTTTTCCTTTAACCATCGGTGATTGAGCCGTAGATGAATTAGATTTACTGCCTGCCAACTAACTGTCTTCAAAACAACTCATTGTTACTCTATGTTCTGTAGCTGTTCCCGGATTTTTTCAAGCTCTTCTTTCAATCCTATAATCAAATGTGCAATGTTCGCATCACTTGATTTGGAGCTGATCGTATTTGCTTCGCGGTTCATTTCCTGCACAAGAAAATTCAGCTTTCGGCCGGCTGCTTCATTTTTATTGAGCGCTTCGAGAAAGAACTTGTTATGACTCCTGAAACGGACGCATTCTTCCGTAATGTCAAGTTTGTCGGCCATCAACGCTATTTCCAGCTCCAACCTGTTCTGGTCGATAATGAATTTATCTTCTACC
>Ga0315548_1001542_pt1 | contig 19235 bp, 13 predicted proteins | sample SalMarSW160110MG_2_FD_202540 | JGI IMG/M metagenome (GOLD analysis project Ga0315548, IMG submission 202540) | Salt marsh sediment microbial communities from the Plum Island Ecosystem LTER, Massachusetts, United States - Salt Marsh Sediment SW1601-110 ...
ATTCAAATTGCCGTTCTTGTCTTTTAGCAGATTCACGTTCAATTTGCCGCTTTCCTCGGTAATATTTATCGAGCAGCTCCCATCGTTAATTTCGAAGATATTTTCCTCTGAAAACAGGTCTGGTAACGTTCTGTTCGTACGAAGATTGCTGTTACCTCCGATAGCAGCAATTGCAATGTTTAGTCCTGCCCGTGCGTAATTGAATGCCTGCTTGGATTTTCGAAAATCGTCCACTGCACGGAGATTGGTACGGGATTTATAGTTGAAACCAAGCAGCAGAACCTCCAGCATAATGGTCATACACAGGACGATTACAATTATAAATCCCCTTCGCCTTGTTTTTGCTCGTTTTAGTCCCATAGTTTGTCAACTGATACTAATGTTTCAGGTCGAGTTTCTTTGCCTTGATTTGTTTGGCAGCATACGTATGCAACAGCGCTGCAGTGATATTGTTGATAATTTTCGTTCTCACAACTGATTTCAATTTTTACAGCACGCGGCAGTCGTACCACGGCCATCCTGGCCGTGGTATCACGGGCTGGAAGCCCGTGATACAACTCCCACTTTTTTAGCCATTTCTGTCCATCGAAGAATGACAGTTCGATGCGATTGATGTTTCTTGCAATCGGCCGCCAATTTCTTTTTCCCACAACATTCTTAGGTGTGCCGATAAATCTTGCCTGGCTAAAAGAAAGTACGCCTGTACGTTTATCAAATTTATAAATGACATCGAATAAACCATCTGCCGGCTTCTGTTTACCTAAAATCCCATTTATAGTTACCAGATGCAAAATTTCTCCGTTTGGTTCGTCCGAGTTGCCCTCAAAATAATAATTGACCTCACTCTCTGGTATTTTCTTTACCGGCTGGGAAATTGATGTTACCGGGTATGTATGTTTCTCGCCTGTGCTGGAATACGAGCAACGTATTTGTCGGGCCATCTGCTCCAGCACATCTTGTCCCTGTTGATATAGTGTTATCCTGGCCTTGCATATTTGTGTTGATTTTGATGCTGCAAAATAGCTCCCATATACCATAGAGACAATGGTAACGATTATCGCCATTGCCACGAGAATTTCGAGCAGTGTAAACCCCGCCGGTCTCTGGCCGGTAATTTCGAATTTTCGGAGATTACTGTTCATTTAATTTCCTGTCAGCAACGTAAGTTGACATTTGCAGGTGTTTATTGCCCGTGCCTTGTTTGAAGCTGACATCAACAAGTACGCTTCGCAATCCGGTAGTATCCACCTGGCTTAATTGGGGCAAACCCGCATCTATAACTTGAGTTTGCCAGTTCAATGTTAAGCCGTTTCTTTCCACAGTGCCGGAGCTACTTTCTAATTTTGGGTAGCCGGCAGCCAGTATTTCTGCAATTTTCTCATCTGCCAGGGAAACGGCTTGAGAGGTTGCTTCTGCTGTCTCGACCATTCTAATGCTGGTGAGATTCAACCTGAGCAACGCCAGCATAGAAATTGAGACGATTGCAAGGGCTATGATAACCTCTATAAAAGTAAACCCCGTTAGAAGTCGGCGTCTTAGGCCGGAAGTTTTCGTTGGTCTAACGGGGGTTTCTTCTAACGGGGTAAAGGCTTTCGTCTGCGTAGCTGGAACAGCCGGGCGTTTATCTTTACCTGTTATGTTATTATCCTTACTCATCGAGATTCCAACTTTCAATGTCAGCGTTGTCATCTGTGCCACCATCCTCGCCGTCTTTGCCGTAGGATTCCAGGTCATAATCTCTGCTATTGACTCCCGGGCAGATGAAAATGTACTTATTGCCCCATGGGTCTGAGGGCACTTTATCGAGATAGCCATCTCTGTTATAGCCTTTTATGCCCGGGTCACGGACAAGAGCTTCAAGCCCCTCGGAAGTAGTGGGAAAACGGCCTGTGTCGGTCTTGAATAAAGCTAACACAGATTCGATATTGCGTATATCAATTTTGGCTTTGGTTCTGCGGGCCTGCTCCGGCCTGTTTAGTATCCTCGGCACAATTATGGTAGCCAGGATGCCCAAAATCACGATTACAATCATAAGCTCAATCAGGGTAAAACCAGCATTGTGCAATTGTTGCTTGTTTTTTCTCATCTTACAGAACCCCCATTAAAGAATCTGATTTATTTCAAATATGGGCAGTAGAACGGCCAGCACTATAAAACCTACAACAGCACCCATAACAACAAGTATCGCAGGCTCAAGCAGCGAAGTAAGCATTTTAGCTGTGCTCTCGACCTCGCCCTCATACATGTCAGCAATATTTGTAAGACCATCCTCTATGTTTCCACTGACTTGAGCAGTAGCAATGACGTGGAACATAATGGGTGGAAACAACCTGGTTTTCCTTATTGCATTGGCGATATTATCTCCCTTGCTAATCCCATCCTTCACAGAAGCCAAGGAACCTGCAAGAAAGCTGTTTTGAAGCACTCCTTTTGCGATTTCCAGGGCCCTAAGTATCGGGATACCGCTTAAAAGAAGTATCCCTAATGTTCTTGTCAAGCGTACTATCTCCAATTTGAGAAAAAGGTTACCAAAGAGAGGCAGCTTTAGTTTGAAGCCATCCGCAAGCAACCTTCCCTCTTTGGTCCTTATCCAAGCTGCAATTCCGAGAAAGACCGTACAAACCACAATGGCAATTAACATAAAGTAAGTTTTTATAAGAGCGCTCGTTGTGATAAGCAACCTCGTAGGCCATGGAAGAGCATGATTCATTTCAAGGAAAATCTGTGTTATTCCGGGCACTACGAAAGACAGAAGAAACACCACAACTCCGGTTGCAACCACGACCATCATTACGGGATATGCAACAGCGGATTTAACCTTACCAGCAAGATTTACACGCTTCTCCAACATTTCCGCCAGCCGCAGTAGAATCTCTTCTAAAGTTCCGCTTGCCTCACCGGCAGCCACCATATTTACAAACAAGTTCGAAAAAACGCCCGGATGTTTCCTCATCGCATCGGCCAGTGTGCTGCCTGAATTAACACTATCAGCGACTTGCTGCATAATCCCTGCAAGCGGATTATTTCTGGCCCCCAAACGCAATATTCTGTGTTTGGGAACCTCTTGTAACTGCTCGACTATTGCAAACAGAGCAGGTACAAGCGGTAATCCTGCTCGCAAAAGTGTCGCTAACTGGCGCGCTAGCATACAGACATCTTTTGTGCTGGTTCTTTTGAAGATGTCCCTTTGTACCACGGCCATTCCCTCGACTTTGCTCGGGACAGACCTGGCCGTGTTATCACGGGCTGGAAGCCCGTGATACGATTTACTTAACAAATTGTGTTCGACTGCCGGCACGTTCAGTTACTCCTGTGTTTTTTTGAACATTATCCTGCGTGACCCTGCAGACTTCTTCAAGAGTAGTTTCGCCAGCCAATGCCTTACGTAATCCATCCTCTCGCAGGGTGCTCATACCTTTTTCAACGGCAATTTCTTTTATAGTGTGCGAAGCACTTCGTTTTACTATTAGTTCCTTGATATCGTCATCAACGGCCAGTAGTTCAAAGATTCCTGTCCTTCCCAGATATCCTGTTTCAAGACAGTTCTCGCAGCCAGGTCCTTTATAGAACTGCGTACCTGGCGCCGATATTTCCTCAGATTCACTGCATAGAGAAATTTCTTGCTCATCCGGACTGTAGGGTCTCTTGCACTGCTGACAGATGATTCGCAGAAGCCGCTGGGCCATAATTGCAACAACCGACGATGAAATCAGGTAAGGTTCTATGCCCATGTCAATCAGTCGCGTTATAGCCGAGGCTGAATCGTTTGTGTGCAGAGTACTTAGTACCAAATGGCCTGTAAGTGAGGCATGAATGGCAATCTCTGCGGTTTCAATATCACGAATTTCTCCTATCATAATCACATCAGGGTCCTGCCTGAGAATGTGGCGCAGGCAATTGGCAAATGTAAGATTTATCTTTGGATTTATTTGCATTTGCCCAACACCGGGCAGTTGATATTCTATTGGGTCTTCAACTGTAAGGATGTTTCGTTCTTCGCAGTTTAGTTCGTTCATGGCTGCATAGAGGGTGGTTGTCTTACCGCTTCCCGTGGGTCCGGTGAGCAAGATTATACCATGCGACAATCTAATCATATTCCTGAAGCGATTGAGTACATTCGGACAAAATCCCATCTCGTCCAGGCTCAATCTGGAGTTGCTCTTGTCCAGCAGTCTCAGCATTACCCGTTCGCCGCCCAATGTTGGAATGACCGAAACTCTAATATCCATTAAGTTCTGGCCTATTTTAATTCGGCTTTGGCCATCCTGCGGCAATCTTCGTTCGGCAATATTAAGATTTGCCATAATTTTTAATCGTGAAACGAGTGCTGCAATCTCACTCTTCGGTAAAGTAAATACATCTTGCAGCATCCCATCAACCCGGAAGCGTATTCGGGCTTCATTTTCATACGGTTCGATGTGAATATCGCTGGCCCGGCTGTGCACTGCCTGGAAAAAGATTTTATTGACTAATTTTATAACAGGGGCCTTGTTGGCGATATTGAGCAGGTCTTCAGTTCGAGTCTGAATGGGGCTTCCGTCAACATCACCGTCATTGGTTGATAAATCTTGCACATCAGGGCTTTCTCCATCACTTTCCATGTTGGTGCTTTGATAGTAACAGCGACTTATAGCCTGTTCTATTTCAGAGGCGGGGCAGACAACCCGATTGCACGGCTGGGCTAAGATGCTCGAAATCGCATCGTATGCTTCTATATTAAGCGGTTCTGCCAGGGCAATTGCAATCTGTCCATTTTCCAGTGTGATTGGAATAGCACACTGCTTTTTTAGGAACTCAAGCGGCAGCTTCCTTACGAGTTGCGGATTCAACTGCTCCGGCAATATAGTTTCCAAATTCTGATTTGTTATTTGTCTTTCCAATTCCGTACTCACCAATTGGCTTTCTTGTCCGCAGGACGCCTGCCGTAAGGCATCCTGTGGATTACGGCGCAACCAAAAAAGTTATCCGGTTCTTAGTTCTTCTCGCTGTTTTTCTCAGGTTCGTGCAGGGCTGGTTCCATTTCCTTTTTCTTCTGCTCGGTTATCTGGTTTAAATCCTCCTGGTTAGCCATAACATGCGGCGTTATAAATATGAGCAGATTTGTTTTCTGCACCTCGTCTTTATTGTGTTTAAACAGATTACCAAGTAAGGGAACGTCACCGATAAAAGGTATTTTCTTTTCAACAGTAGTCTTGTCATCGCGAATTAGTCCTCCGATGACAATAGTCGAGCCGGAATTCATGGAAACAACGGTCTGTGCATGTCTTTTAGCTGTTGTCGGAGTATCGGAGGAATAGGTGCTTTCAACAAGCTTTGTGAACTCACTGTCAATTTCAAGCCTGACCAGGCCGCCCTGACTGATATGCGGCACTATCTCCAGACTGATTCCAACGTCTTTGTATTCGTATGTTTTTATCACGGTTGGAGTAAGTAAGTCGGTTGTTTCGGTAATTCTTGACTCAGTAACAAATGGTCTGTTTTCACCCACGATTATGCTGGCCTTTTGGTGATTTGAGGTCATGATATGCGGTGTCGAAAGAATATTAACGCCGGTCTGTTTCTCCAACGCCGTTATTATTGAGCCGATGTTCGTAGTTGAGCCGGTTTTCTTCCATGCGCCGACGCTTAGTCCTTCGAGGTTTCCGCTTGCGAAATCCACACGCGGACCAAAATTTGTTGACGCAAAAAATCGAATACTACTCTCTACAGCGTCATCAAGCGTTGCCCAGTCGACACCTATTTCTTTTAAGCCCTCCTCGCTGACTTCCATAATGAGCATTTCAACTAAAACCTGCTCACGAACTATATCCAGCTTTTCGACAATATCCGAGATAACCTCGAAGTCCTGAGCCGAGGCGCTGATTATCAGCGAGTTTGTACCTTCGTCGTCGGCAATCTGAACCCCGTGGGGGACTTCGAGCGCACCGGATATTCCCAGGTTCGCAACAGCTTTGGTAAGTGATTCAGCGGTTTCTTTGGCTGGTGCGTTTTTAAGGTATATTACGTGAACATTAGTGGCTCTGCTCGGACGTTGAATGTCAAGCTGATTTGCTAATTTTTTGATTGTTTCGGTGTCCTGAGCATTAGCAACAACAATAAGAGAATTTGTTCTTACATCGGGTAAAATTTGGATACCCCTGTTAATCTGTGGCATATCCCGGCTGCGTGCCGCCTGTGAATGAGAAGAATTGCTTTTCTGCATTATGCTCGTTATTTGGTTACTGAGAACCTGGGCGGATGCATATTCTAATCCAATTACGGTAACCTGCTCTTTTGAGCCGGTTACGTCGAGTTTTTGAATAATTTTCGCAACATGATGGATATTTGAAGATGCATCTGTAATCAAAATCGAATTCGTTCGGGGGTAGGTTGCCATATGTGAGCCAGTAGCTAAAAGTGGCTTAATAATCTGGCTTACTTCTGTAACATCAGCATATTTCAACGGAATAATCTGAGTAACAATAGAATCACTTTCAGGGATTTCTGACGGTTTGCTGCCAATGCGAACCTGTAAATTACGCTTGGAAGCTTCTGCTCTTGGGACTATTTTCACAAGGTCTCCAGCCGGTACAGCTGCATAGCCTTTCACTTCCAGAATCGATTCTAAAACCTTATAAATTTCACCAAGACGTATTTTCGTAGGCGACATAACCGTAACATTGCCGCGGACACTATCGTCTATAACAAAATTAATCCCGGTTATATCTCCAATAGTCTTGAGCATAATCCGAATGTCAACCTGGTCAAAGTTTACAGATACAAGCTCATCAGCCATACCAGGATTAGCAAGTGCAGGCAGATTTACCCCCGCGTCTTGCTGTCGCAAGACAGCAGCGGGGGTCCTAGGAGACGACTGCTTTGCAGCGCTGGTCAGACTGCCTGCAAAGCTTATGCAAAGTATACAAATAAGGCAAAAAAGACTTTTCGGGCTACGGCACGCTCCGCCGTGATGAGCGCCCAGACGAGTTAATGGCTGCGATTTTCGCCTGTTTATATGTTTTAGATTCTTTAGAAGCATCAGTTTTACCTGCTTACTTGAGGTTCTTGTGCTGCTAATAAGTTACTACAAAGAGAGTGAGAATCTTTTAATTTCGGTACCGCGTAACAGTTCTAAACTTATAGTTGCCTGTGACCTTGCTTTCTTGAAAATCTGGTAAGCTTTCTGCTTGCTGGTTAATCGATGACCATTAACCACACGAAGAATATCACCGTTTTTTAAGCCGATATACTTTGCCGCCTGGATGTTTTCCAGGCCTGTTATTCTAAGTCCTTCTACTTGGTCGTTAGCAACACAAGGCTCAATGATTGCCTTCTTCAGTATTGTCTCAACGCATCCCATTCTGGTTTGGACTTTGACAGGGTCTTGCTCCTGTGGCGAATTGGTTTTCACCCCTGAGGGGCTATTATTGTTCGTGCGGTATGGAGATACACGGGCATTATTATCATCGTTGCTGCTATACTTTCCGATGTTGAGACCTAATATTTTTCTTTCTCCGTTATGTATCAAAATTACTGTATCTGTGTATATGGCTTCAATACGAGAGTCTCCAACCGCTTGGCCTATCTTATATAGGTCAAACTTATTGGTTTTAAGGTCCTTTATGACAGCCCTTGCAATTAGCGGGCTGCCGGATATGGTGCCAAATAATGCCAGCCCCAATTCCTCAGAAACTGACTCATAGGAGCCGGTAAGATTATTCGTAGATGACCATTTGCCTGTATTCGTTTGGTGTGAAGTACCAAATGGATTTTTTTCTATGATATAATCATAATCTTTTAGCGACAAAACAGGTGATTCAATCGTTTCTTTTACATAGACTTTGTCCCCACCAAGTGCCGAGGCCGGGACCAGACCCTTTTCTACGCGCTCAGGCAACAACACTGCTCTGACAACCACATAACCCAGCACCAAGGCAAGTGTTAACTTGCTTATAGACAAAACCTTACGAATATATAATTTGTTGTTTTTCTTCATTAGAGCATACCTTCTCCAACTCAAAATTTATCGACTTGTTATCCGACGTACTTAAGCCGAATCCTCCCTATAAGCTTTGTATACACGTGCACGGTAATATCGTGGTTGTGATGAGGGATTTATGGGGCCAAGCAGGCACTTGCAGATGGGCTCGCGCATGAAATTTGCTTTGTTAGTTTAAGCGAGCGCTACAGCTATCACGAAATAGCAGGTATTAGCAAGACCGTGAAACAAGATTGGTGCGAGTAACGACTTGGTACGAATGAACAACCAGCCAAGAATCAAACCAGGTAGAAACGTCAAGACCAATATGCTTACCCACAATTGTCGTCTGCACTGGCCCTGCATCACTGTGTTTGTTAACTTCTGGATATTACTCTGCAGAAACCATCTAAAAAATACTTCTTCAGCTACAGCAACGTACATAAACTGATAAAATATCCAGCAAGTCCAGCTTTGTCCCCATGGCTTCACAGGACTAAGAGGCAAGTTTAATCCATAGGATTTTAGCAACCAGCACCCAAGAAGAGTAGCGGGAAAAACAACCATACAAGTCCAGCCAAGTACCGTAAGCGAATATCTAATTTGCTTGACGTTAAATCCTATCTTGGCAAACTTCTTTCTCTTAATTGCTGTTGGGATAATTGCTGCAGCAACCAGAATACCCGGAGTTACAAACCAGGCAGCTCTGTGGAGAATAGGGTTGCTGTTAAAGGCCACGATTGCCAGAATTGCAGCAATCGTTATGAAAGTGGTCTCTATGAGCAGAGATATATCGAGCCGCTTTACCCCGTTAGAAGTCCGCACCGAATGTGGATAGTCCTGCCTGTCGGGATTGCTTCTAACAGGGATTACTTCTAACGGGGTTAATCTGGCACTAAAAAAATGTGCCGACCGGATGGTCGGCAGCAAATCGGTAATCTCAGAAACCCGCTTTGCGAAAAAATCGCGAGATAGGAGCTTGCTTACGTGGCTGGATAGATAGTCCATTTTTAACATTTACTTCTCGCCGTATTGCGTGCTTTGTGCTTTCCGCCGTAAGGCGTCCTGTGGAGTGTATCTCGGTACTTAATTACTATCATCACCATAATATACACCACGTATGGCAGTAAAAATTCGATAATGTTACCTTGGCTGTTAGGAGACATCGCGCAACCTCCGCCTCCACCTCCGCCGCCTCCACCTCCGCCGTCGAGGATATCACCAATAGTACCGCCAACGATAAATTGTGTCAGGTGCGTAGTCTTGAAACGCAGAGCGTGTAAGGTCGAAGATATCTCTAAGTCCTCAATGTCTGTTATCCCTTTTTGACTGAGTGTGCCGGTAAGCGGATTATACCAGTATGCTGAAGTTGAATTATCAGAGCTCGAAACGTCGTATGGTATGGTGATTGTAACCGGCTGGTCAAAATTTATCCCGCTTGGTCCGAACTCGTATGGCAGACTGAGACGCTCATCAAGCTCAAACTCTGGCGGATTTTTTATCCTTGAGATAGTAATCTTTATATCGCAAGCATAAGCTTCCTTTGGCACTATGACAGAGACATCGTCCACACTGTCAGCCGGATTAGTGCCAACTGTTGCACCTAAAGATGCAGAAACATTCTTTGATGTTAATGCGTTGGATTCTATGAAAGTGCTTCCGGCATAATAAATATCTGTATTTGTGTTTCTATTATCAGCCCATACTATATACGGATGGCCATATACGTCTACTCCAATTGCCGGGTTGCTTTGGTTTGCATTTGTGCCGTCGTCGCCTACGAGCACGTTTGTTTTACCGCCGGAACTTACCTCAACAAAGTACAGGTCTATATCTGCATTGCGTTCATCCTGCCAGCACGCGAAAACCTTTAAATTGTTACCTGTGCTGCCTGTAACAGCTATAACCGGTTGCAGTTGGTCGGCGCTAAAGGTATCGTCTACAATAGTACTACCAGTCAAAGGACTGCCTGGCAGGCCGTTTGAAGATGCATAATATATGTCCCTGTCGCCGGGTGTATCATCAACCCATAGCAAGTGTAAAATGGACCCAACAGCTTCAGCAGCAATTACAGGACTTGATTGGCTATTTGCACTGCTTACTATTGCCACGTTATTCCAGGGACCGCTATTTGAGGCTGCTCCATAAATGTTGTTTGAGCTACCTCTTGCATCTGTCCACACGAGGTAAATCGTATTGTAAGAGTCTACAGCAATGGCTGGTTCGGTCTGGTCGGAGCTGTCAGAGGTTATTCGTGAAACTGTTTTTGTTGCAAAATCGTTGCTCGATGAAGCTACATAGATATCCTGATTACCTGCCTGGTCATCCTGCCAGACAACGTATGCATTTTTCGATGAAGAGCCATCTATAACTATAGCAGGATTAATCTGGTTATCATTTGCGTCAATAACCGGCCTTTCATTAGACCAGTTTGTTCCTTCAGCCGACGTCGATATGTAGATATCCCAATTTCCTTGCCTGTTATCCTGCCATACCACGTAGAGTTTGTCATCAGTATCTATCGCAATAGCAGCATTACACTGGTCGGCAGCATTACTTGTTAGCTGAACGCTGTTGTCAAAACTGTCTTCTCCTGCTGTAAGTTTGCCAACATAAATATCTCTGCTACCCGTTTGTCCTGCGTGCCAGGCTACCCAAATATTACCGTTGGTATCCCGCGCCGTTGCAGGATTGTTTTTATTCAGGCTATCTGAACCTGAATTGACCTTCTTATTTTCGCCGAATGAACGCATTTCGGTCTTGAAGGAATATAAATATTCGTTCATCGCATTTCCAGCGAGGTCTGTAGCATTAACTGTAATGTTCACTGTCTGGTCGAAATCAAACATGTCGTTCGACTGATAGATGAACGTATAATCAGCTTTCGTACCCACCCTGTGGCAATTGCCATATTTATTGCTATAGTCAGCTGTATTGCCTGTGTAAACAGTATCGTTGTTGACTTTAATGGTTACCAAATTGGCATCAACACCTTTGTCGGAATCTACGATATGTAATGTTACCAAAGTATTTATAGGTGCCTGTATAGCATCAACAGCCGGCGAACAATTAGTGACGTTCGGCGCGGTGGTGTCAGGAGCTATTAACGTAAAATTGGCCATTACATATTTATTACCATTCATCATTATTGTTGCTGGATTATCACTACCACTTAAGTCTATTGCCCAGCCTGTAAAGTTGTATCCTGTATCAGCAGTTGCGGTAAGAGTTACGCTCTCACCGTAGTTATAGGTACTTTGTTGAGGGTCTTTTGCTACCGAGCCGTTTACGGCAGTTACAGAAAGAGTATAGGTGTTTATAGTGAAGTTTGCTGTCACTGTCTTGTTGCTGTCCATTGTAATTATTGTACTTGTATCAGTCCCTGTAGCATCTCCCGACCAGATCGAGAAATTATATCCTGTATCAGCAGTTGCGGTAAGAGTTACGGTCTCACCGTAGTTATAGGTAGTTTGTTGAGGGTCTTTTGCTACCGAGCCGTTTACGGCAGTTACAGAAAGAGTATAGGTGTTTATAGTGAAGTTTGCAGTCACGGTCTTGTTGCTATCCATTGTAATTGTTGTACTTGTATCAGTCCCTGAACAGTCACCAGACCAGCTTGAAAAGCTATAGCCCGTATCGGCTGTGGCTGTTAGAGTTACCACATCACCCTCATTGTATGCAGCTTTATCAGGGTCTTTAGTTACCGAACCGTTTTCAGCCGTTATTGATATGGAGTATGTATTCGGGTCGTTAGCGTCCGATGAAACATATTCATAGCAGCCGGCATCTGGCGGGAAAACACGGGAAACGCCGAGAATATCCGAGATTGGGGCATAAGTGGCATTTCCAAAGTTAATGGCTTTTGAGCCAGCTTTCAGGTGAAAATCATAACCTTCAGGGTTCACAAATAAAGCAGCTTTATCCTCGTCCGTTATGGGATAGTAGCCATATTCGTGGTCTGTAGCGTCAGGGCCTGGAACGTTGTCAAAAAAGAACTGCCCCGTAATATTGTTGCATTCATTTAATATTTGTCCAAATGCATCATTAAAGACGATAGCTCTACAGGTCAGATTATTGTATACGTTGAAAATCAAAGTATCTATTTCTTTCCAATAAGTTGCATTAGTAGGCTTATTATCATTGTCGGAAGTATTCGCAGTAATACATCTATACGGCTGTCCGCCATATAAAACATTCCACCCTTGTCGATACGATTGTCCAGTGGCCCAATCATAGATATTGCCTTCTATAGAAATATCAGATTGTGTGCTGACGGTTTTACAAACAGTATTATTCCGAATTGTGCCGCTTATAGATTCACCGGATATTTTACAGGAAGAAGCTGAAAACTCACCATAAATGAGATTGTTCTCAATCAGCACGTTTTCCATTTGTTTGAGAAAAATCCCCTGTCCTCTACTATCGTATATTTTGTTTCGCCTAATTGTGACATTTTTACAAGTATCAATACGCGGTTTCGGAGCATAGATTTGGATTATATCAGCATGAGAAGTCGATTCACAAACAGTAGGAGTATATGTGGCGTTGCTAATTTGACCAACAACTTCTTCTCCTGCAGCCCACAATTGCCAGTCTGTATCGCCAATAAAGATATAGCTAATGCTATCTATCTCTATAATCTTGACCAGAGTTCCCGAAACTTCACCCTGCATCAGCGTTTCGCCGACTATAAAATCACCAGAGATTGTACTATTACCATCAATATGTTTCGTTGTTCCCAAAACGCCAAGGTCATATAATTCATTATCTTCAAAAGTACTATTGCATATCGCTGCGAATTGTATTGCATCGTCGTAGATATGATGAATCTTGCAGTTTTTGACTATGAGGCCATTATTCTCTACACCATTAGCATCGCCTATATATACTCCAGTTATTCCCGTTCCGCAGTTATAAATTTCACAATTATCAATTTCTATATATTGGGACAAAGTAGGAGAGCCGGATATACGGATACCTCGTCCAGTATCAGGATGCAACAATCCTTCCAGATAAGAGTTTTTTAGTTTAATATAGTTTGCAGGTTGGAACTTAACAAGATAGATTTCTGGACCTTGCTTGCCTTCCCATGTAACTTGTACGCCATCAATTATGATATAGAAGTCATAAGCAGTACTTGGATTACCTAAAATTATTTCCCAAAAGTGCGGTGTCGCCTGCTCCTCTGCCTGATATGTTATCCATCCTTCATTATTAACAACATCAATCCACTTCCATTGACCATATTCACCACTACGTAAAATAACAGTATCGCCAGCGACGACTAATGGATTTGCTCCCACACCTGCATATTTCGTATCCCAACACGCCCTGTCAATGGTTTTCCACGGCTCCGCTTCTGTGCCAGGATTAGCGTCGTTGCCGTTGGCGGCGTCAAGATAATAAGTTGCTGCGTTTGCTACACTTGTAGACACGCTAAGAGAAAGCAAGCCAATAACCAGCAGGCAGAATATAGAAAACACACGTGAGCGTACGTGCTCCTGCCCATATGCTGGCCAAAATGTCTCCATTGTATTTGCCATATAGAAGCTTAGTTCTGGGGAAAATGCCTTGTTGCACATTTTCCCACTATAAATAGTAAGAATAAAATTCAGCAGAGGCAAACACGTTCCTTAATTACATACGCTGAACCTGCAATATATCGGCTGTATCAGGGTGTTATAAAAATACTTGTTCAGGATATAGAAAAATGAAATATGTTCAATTTTCACGGATTCACGCCTGATAAAAACAAAGACGATTGTATCGAATATAACAAATATAATGGCTTGTTGGCGATATCCTCGCATTATCTACAGCTAAAAAACTATGCTTTCCACAATCTTTCAACGTTATCGGACATGCGCAAATTTGCCTATTTTACTTTTTACAGATTTTTCAATTTTTTATAGATAAAAAGATTGACAAAAAAGAAATTAGTGAAATAATTTGTCCTATCGTTGGTGTCAGCAAGGAGGAGGTCCTCCCTGGCTCCCCCCAGCGAAAACATATAATTGAAGCGCTAATGTGCTTAGCGACATCGATGCACACTATTCGGGGTTTGATAGGTTATTTGTAACCCATGGAAGGGTGTAAGAGAGGTTAAGCAAAGCTTTTTTTTTACTCTTAGAGTACCGCTTTAGGGATATATCGTTTTATGTATTTGAATGGAGTCAAATGTTGGGTAAAATCAGTCGGAGCTTTCTATCCTCTTTATAGAAGAGCGGGCACAATCACAGCACGATTAGTTTGGGCTTTGGCCATTTTATTATTGCTGTTATCCGGCATAGTGTACAGAGTCATGGCCGCTCAATTGAAGTTCATTGTTGATACCCCCATTACATTGCCTATTCCTCTTAGTGACTTCCCATCGCAAATCGGCAACTGGGTCGGCAGAGACCTGCCCATTCCTAATACTACCAGGGAATATATGGAAAAGCACTTTGCGGATGATTTTTTGAGTCGGCGATATATTAACACTGCAACTAAGGTTTGGGCAGATGTTTATATCGTGTATTGCTCGTCCCGGCCAGGAGGTATACTGGGTCATCAGCCACGGGTGTGCTATCCCGGACATGGCTGGATTCATGACAGTACCGAACCGTCACAATTTATCTCGCAAGATGGTAGGCAAATACTTTGCTTAATACATCGATTCAACAAACCAGCCCCAATGTATGACCAGACAATTGTTTTGAATTTTTACATTTTGAACGGCCAAATTACCACTGATGAGCATGACTTTTCCGGGCTACTGGGCCGAAGGCCCAATATAGCTGGCGACCCAGCCCGGTATGTGGCACAGGTTCAGATAAGCTCGGTTCTTGAGAATTCAATTAGAACAGCAGCTAAGGATATGACAGATTTGATACTCGATTTTTTCCCTGATGAGAACGGCGAAGTCAGAGCAGCCGGGTACATCAAGTCTCGATGTGGTGACAGGGAAAGAGTCACGACGCAATAGCGAGCAATTGAGAGCATCATAAGAATTTGAAAAATAAGTAGATTTGAAACAGAGGTTTACATCGTTTTTTTCGATGCAGCCGAAGGGGACGGAGTCTAAGATAAGCTCAATATTCAGATATGTGACGATTCTGATTTCAATTGTTCAGAGGCAGCTAATCATAATCGAATATTTCCACTCTTTGACAAATAAAGACACAAGCTCATATAAAATACCAAGATAGACCATCAGATTGGTCAAAGCCAGCTTGACAGAATGAAAAACAGTTCTAAACACGATGAACTCTCCTGCTGAAAAATCGACTACTAATATTTTCGACGCATCCGATATCAGGACAGGTCTAAAGGGTCGGGCGATAAGAGGGGGCGCGCTTACAATGATTGGACAATTCGCCACACGGGTAATCCAGATTGTCGCGACGATGATACTTGCCCGGCTTCTGACGCCCGATGATTATGGCCTATATGCCATGATTATAGTGGTTACCGGCTTTATGTTGATATTTCAAGATATTGGTCTATCGATGGCTACCGTCCAACGGGAGACAATCACACATGAGCAAGTTAATACTCTTTTCTGGATCGGGCTGGGGGCAAGCGTCATTGTGATGTTGGTGGTGATGGCTCTAGCACCTGTGTTAGTGTGGTTCTATAAAAAGCCGGAGTTGCTTTGGCTGACAGTGGCCGTATCGGTTGGTTTCGTTTTCGGCGGGCTTGCCATTCAGCCCAAAGCGGTGCTCAAACGTCAGATGAGATTTGGCACCTTAGCTGGCTTGAATATTGCTGCGATAACTTTGAGTATCGTCGTGGGAATCGGAACAGCGTGGGCGGGAGCCAGAGTTTGGGCCTTGGTTTATATGGAGCTGGCGAGACACCTGTTTACTATGATAATAGTGTGGATTATGTGTCCGTGGCGTCCCAGCTTGAGCGCTTGGCCAAGAGGCCAAGAAGTAGGTCCTATGCTGGCTTTCGGGGGAAATCTAACCGGTTTTAATATCGTCAACTACTTTGCGCGAAATCTCGACAACATTCTGATAGGTAGGTTCTGGGGAGCAGTTCAATTGGGTTTATACTATAAGGCGTATAGTTTGATGATGCTGCCTATCTTACAAGTAAGTGCTCCGATGGCGACAGTGGCCATTCCGACATTAAGCCGTTTACAGAACGACCCGAAACAATTTCGCAGATATTATCTTAAGGCAATCTCGTTTATTGCCTTTATAACAATGCCCGGTGTAATGTTTATGGTAGTAATGTCGGAGGAAATAATCGGGCTGGTTCTAGGTGAGCAATGGGTAGGGACAAGCAAGATTTTTGCGATACTTGGTATATCCGCCCTTATACAGCCAATATACAATACACAAGGATGGATTCATATATCTATTGGTCGTACAGACCGTGCATTTCGCTGGGGACTGGTCGGCTCTGCAGCGATAGTTACCTCATTTTTTGTTGGTATTCCCTTTGGCGCTGTGGGAGTAGCCAGCTGCTACGCAGTGGTCACGTATTTAATTTTAGGCCCCTGCTTATGGTACGCCGGCAAGCCTATTGGTCTTAAGCTTGGCCTAATTGTTTCGGTTGTTTGGAAACTGTTTGTTTCGGCGGTAGTCGCAGGCCTAGTCTGCAGATACATAGTGGGTGTTATTGGAGTAGGTGATTATCCAACAAGAATTGGAGTGGGTCTATTGGTTTTATTGATAACATATGTAATTTCAATTGTTGTTTTGCACCAAAATCTATCGGTTCTGAAGCAATTTGCTGGTATATTAAATTACCTGCGCAGGGGTAACTCTCTAAGGAAGTCTCGGTAACCCATATCTTATATTCTAAGAAAGAAAGAGCTGGCAACACATATAATATAACGTTCGTTCAAGTTCTGGCAGAGCAGTTAATGAGTAGAGAACTGATACTGGAAAAGTCCGCCAAGGATAACTATAAAGGAGCAAGGAAGTTGAAAGTTTCTTTATTACTTCCCAATAAGGGTATTGGTGGAGGAGTTCGCTCTACAGCTCGTGTCGGCAATGAACTTTTGTCTCGTGGTCATTCCGTTCGTATTTTTTATCGAAAAAGAGCGGTTAGACTTCGCCATCGCCTCGGCAACATATACCGTTTAGCCAGATATGGCCCATCTCACGATTGGCTGACAACATTCAAGGGCTTTTCAACCGGATATGACAAACTTGAAGCGAAACATTTTTCGCCGAACGAGTTAATTATATCTATGTGCGCACAGACCACTCTGGATATGTGGGGTTTACCAAAAGATATTGGCATCAAAATTCTGTATTGCCGCGGAGCGGAAATAGAAAACTGGGATAATATGCTGGAGTCTTGGAAGCTTCCTATTCCGAAGCTGGTTACATCTTCCCACTTGATTGATATGATCAGAAAAGAGGTTAATCAGCCGGTTATTGGAGTAGTCCCAAACGGAGTGGACACAGACGAATACTTTCCCAGTGTGCCGGAGCAGCAACGGCTGGGGGTAGGCTGCATTTTCGGCAGCAGTCGTCCCAAGAATCCGACTGACGCTATACGGGTTATGCAGATACTAAAACACAGAATGCCGGATACTCCGCGGTACATGTTTGGCTCAAGAGAATGCAGAAAGCGCGTGAATGCGATTTACCATCGTCAGCCTTCAGTCGATGAAGTGCGCCGGATATATTCCACCTGCAAAGTCTGGTTTAACACAAGCCTCAGTGAGGGATTCGGCAATCCTTTACTGGAGGCGATGGCGTGTGGGTGTGTTGTGGTAAGTACAGATTGCGGCGGTCCCAGTGATATAATCCGCGATGGGGAAAATGGTTTTATAGTCGACATCGGCAATACGGGCGCGATGGTATATAAAATCGAACTTCTTTGCAAAAATGAACAGCTGCGAAAGCAGATGAGCGCAAACGCAATAAAGACTGCCAGGCGATTTACATGGCCCGGAGCGGTAGATAAGTTGGAAGGGTATCTGTATTCAATCTATGATAAAAGCATCAGTTCCAAAAAATAAATAAATTAACCTCTAATCGTGACGGCTGAAATGACAGAGACAAAGACAAGAATCACCTGTGAAACCAGAGATAGTGAAGAACGTCATATATCACTTTCCCTGCTATGTCGAAGAGGGTTCAATCTTGTCTCGGTGATAGTTCATCAATTAAGATGGCGCTGGCGTTTTAAGGAATTTGGATGGCGGTCACGGTTGGAAAAGTACGATATGCTGACAAATCCGAAGATGATATCGATAGGTCGGAGAGTAAAGATACGTAAAGGATCCCGGATTGAGGCGTTAGGCGATAAGAATGGCAAGATCCCCAAAATAACTATAGGTGATGGTACGGGCATACATATGGACTTTCATTGTGGAGCAGCTGAATCGGTTACTATCGGCAAGAATGTTTTAATTGCTGGCCGCGTTTATATAACTGATCATGACCACAAATTCGACGACCCTGTAACACCACCGATAAGGTCTTCTGAGTTGATAAGCAAACCTGTAATTATAGAAGATGGGGTTTGGTTGGGAGAAGGTTGTGTTATTTTAAAAGGGGTAACCATTCATAGCAGAGCGGTAGTAGGCGCAAACGCAGTGGTGACTAGGGACGTTCCTCCGAGAGCAGTTGTGGGGGGGGTACCGGCCAAAATAATTCGGTTCGCGATACCCAAATGAATTCATATTTAAGAGCTCATTTTAACAAAGGGTGTTGATATCAGGCTCAGTCAGATTTTAAGGTCTTAAACAGGTAACAATGAACCAGGCTACAATATTTATTACGGTTCTTTTGGTCCTGACGACACTTATTGTTCCAAAGAAGTATTTTCTACTGCCATTTATCGTAGCCGCATGTTTTGTGCCTACGGACCAACGAATAATAATAATGAGTCTGGATTTTACTCCTGCACGAATACTAGTCTTAGTAGGAGCATTGCGTATTCTGCTGCGGAATGAGCGGCGAGTTATAAAATGGAATATATTTGATAAGATGGTGCTGGCCTGGGCATTGTGCGGTGCTGTGATATATGTGATACAGTGGGGAGATACAAGAGCTCTTATTTATAAATGCGGGGTCCTGTTTGACATAATCGGGCTGTACTGGCTGTTCCGTCAAGGTATCCATTCGTGGAGAGATGTCCGGTTTATTATCAAAGTCTTGTCTGTATGTGTTCTGATAATGACGCCCTTAATCTTGTCGGAACTATTAACCGGACGGAATCCATTCGTAATGTTAGGCACCGTTGTAACCAATGTTCGAGCAGAACGTTTTCGCTGCCAGGCATCATTTCCGATTTCTATCATGCTTGGATTATTTTGGGCGACATTGTT
>Ga0315548_1001547_pt1 | contig 19221 bp, 17 predicted proteins | sample SalMarSW160110MG_2_FD_202540 | JGI IMG/M metagenome (GOLD analysis project Ga0315548, IMG submission 202540) | Salt marsh sediment microbial communities from the Plum Island Ecosystem LTER, Massachusetts, United States - Salt Marsh Sediment SW1601-110 ...
TCCGTGTCAATCTGTGTTAATCCGTGTCAAAAATATATCTGTGGAATCTGTCCGCCTCGGATCGGCGCCTGCGTCGAGACGGGTGAAATCCGTGTCAAAAATATCTCTTCAGTTAAAAAATTCGTGTTTTGCTGACTTACAAAGTAAGAATGCAAAGCATTCTCGTGGTCGAATAGAAATCTTCGCTGAAAGCTCGCTTTCTTTAGAAGATTTTTATGAGAACACCAAAGTCAGCGAAATAAATCCGTGTCAATCTGTGTTAATCCGTGTCAAAAATATATCTGTGGAATCTGTGAAATCTGTGGCAAAAAACAGATTTGTGAAAATTCGTGTTAATTCGTGTTTAAAAAATTCTCTGCGGTCTCTGCGAACTCTGCGGTTATGTATTTTTGTATCTCTTTACGAAACCAGCGTACTGGGCGGGAGTGTCGATACCATCGGTTGTATGCTTAACCTTTGCGACAAGAATTTCAAAGCCGTTCTCAAGAGCACGCAACTGCTCGAGTTTTTCTGCTCTTTCCAGCGGTGTCTGAGGCAGCTTCGTCAATTTCAGCAGAAAATCCTTGCGATATGCGTAAATGCCAAGATGCCTGAGATAAAGTTCTTTAGGCCCCAAACCGCCCTGCTGTCTGTCATAAGGAATAACAGAACGGGAAAAATATATAGCCCGATGGGCTGCTTCGCTCGTCGCTTGTCGCTCGTCGCTTGTAACAACGACTTTAACAATGTTGGGGTCGGCAATCTGTTCGGGATTTTCAAAGGGAGCTGCAAGTGTGGCCATTGGCGCATCGGGATTATCGAGCAAAATCCGAGCGAGCAAGTCTATATTTGCTGGGTCGATTTCGGGCTCGTCGGCCTGCACGTTGACAATGATGTCATAATCCAGATTGGCGACGGCTTCGGCGATGCGGTCGGTGCCGCTTTTACAGTCGGGACTCGTCAGGACGCAATCGGCACCAAAAGATTTAGCAGCCTCAATGATGCGTTCGTCATCGGCGGCGATAAGGACTTTGGATGGCAATTTGGCGAGTTTAGCTCTCTCAAAGGTGTGCTGGATGAGGAATCGGCCTGTATCTTTGGCGAGAACTTTACCAGGAAATCTTGTAGAACCGTATCGAGCAGGAATACAAACTACAATTTTCACAATATTTTTCCGCCAGCAGAACTTTTTCTAATAATACCAGCTTATCATAATAAAAGGAAAAAGCCGCTTGTCAATGCTGCAAAAAATAATCGCTGATTGCGCTGATTATTAAAACTACGAAAAACTAAATTTAGACACGGATTTACACAGATTAACACTGTTATATTTTATTTTAAGCCACAGAGGGCACCGAGAACACAGAGGAGAATGAATATAAAATATGAACTAAAAATTGTTAGCGGGTTTTTCTTAAAACAAAAGCTTGTCGTGAGCGAAGTCGAACGATACCAAAGACGAGGGCAAGGAAAAATGGGGAAAATATTGAATTTAAGTCACGGCCAGGATGGCCGTGCTACGTTGTTTCGATTAGTGATATTACGTAGATGGCGAGGGTGATTATAATGAGCAGGCCTATGAGGAATAAAAAGAGAGCAGTGGTTTGCTTTAAGAAATGTTTAAATGTGATTTGCCTGACCTTCATAGCCTTGTAAACAACGACGCCTGCAACGGCAAGAGGAAACAGCCAGAACATAGACTGGGGAGTCGTTCCGATGTTTATCGGATGGGTGAAGCTGGCAATTATTTCGAGCAAAATCACTTTACAGGTTTCCTCCAACAGTTTTGAGCGACCTGTTATAGGCAAAGTGAACAGAATTTACTATACATAAGAGATTGAGCAGGCCTGCAACGCTTGTATATATCTGGCCTATATCGTAAGTTCTGCCATAGACAGGATTATTTAGGCCGGCAGAGATTGAGCCGATTATTATGACCAGAGGAGAATTGAGAACCTGTGCGATAAACCAGAGTTTTGCATCGACGTAATCTATTACACTGACAGAGGCGATATATATGCCGATTGTGAAAGTCAAGGTGATTGCAATGAAAATGATGATTGCCCTTTTTTTCTCTCCGAGCAGCAGGTAGCCTGCACCTGGAATAAGCCAGCCGGCAAGGGCTATAATAATCAGATAGAAAGCGTAAAATTGTTTTTGAATTTGCTTCATAAGGTACCTGTCTGATTTTCGGCAGGTTGATTAGCATCCTGCGTCATCGGTTGTTTGCCGACTTTTTTGTAATTCGTGCGTTTCAGGATATAATCGGGATTAAAATGAACGGCAGCTATTGACTGGGCGCGTGCGATGTCTTCCTCGTACATCCTTATTGCCTTTTCAGTTCTGTAGATGCCCTGGTCGATACGGTCAACGTTCAATTTTTTAATGCAGAACCAGGCCATTTGAGATTTTATTTCGAGAGGCGGCGGCGGAGCCGTCAGCGAGTTTGCGTCAGGCGGTACGAGAGAATAAAGCTTTTCGATAAGGCGGTTTTGTCTTTGAAGATTGAGCAGTAAAGACCGCAAGGCGGGATTTCCGGCAGCATTTACAGAGAAGACTTTAAGCTGCATATCCGTCATCCTGGGCATATCGTTCATTGTAATCAGGCTGAAATTGTTCGGATCAGGTTCGTTGCTGTCGGGCTTTGGATATAACTGATTGAATTTATTTATGGCGTTTTGCCAGCCAGTTTCGGCGGCGAGAGCTAAAAAATCATCGGCCTTCTGTTTTGCGATTTTCATTGCAGCCAGATTTTTCAGGTCTTCGGTGACTTTTTGCCTGACCGAGTAGAGATTCCGGTCATCCTGATTGTTCGGCTCACCCAGGCTGAGAGTTTCGGTGCTGAAGGTAAGATTGACATTTTCCGGCGGAGCGGCTTTTTCGGCTTGTACGATGCGGACGAGAGCTCTTATGTTAGCGGAGATATCCTTCAGAGGTCCGATGTTCTCAAAAAGCTGCGGTTTTTGCACATCGAAAGAGCCAAGTTTGCTGGTTCCGATTTCGTCCACAGCAAAAACTATTCTGTGCAGCCAAATCCTGTTTGGATTATATATGGGGTCGAAACCGTAACCTTCGAGGTAAAGACCGCCGAGATATTCATCCTTTTGAATGTCAGCGGTACTGAGCAGGCCGGTACGGCCGGTGTAGATTTTTATTTTGTACTCTTCGCTGAGTCTGTCAGCAGCGTCTTTGTAGTTACCGGCAATTTTCTCAAACTGCCCGGCTGTGATTTTGCCGGAGTCGGCGTCCAGCTCTAAAGCAGCTTCGGTAAGAGATTTTGCTTTCTGGAAGATTTCGTTTGCCCTGGAGTTTATTCGGTCAAGCTTTAATTTTTCAAAGATTATAGCGGCGACCTCAGGATAGGTCTGAAAACGAGTAGTCAATGAACTGTTGGGGTCATTGGGGTCTGAAGGAACCTGCTGAGTAAATCTTTCTCTGTTGTTCTGGAAGAAATCCAGAGCCTGCTGCTGTGTTGGTTTTTCGATAATCTGCTCGATATCCTCAATGCTGACAATGATGTACTGCAGAGCAGCTCTGCCGGGCAGCATATAACCGAAGCCGTACGGATTGTTTTCGCTGGGATTTCCGGGGAGGAATTCTTTATGAGTTTCAAACTGTCTGGTGATTTGAGCATCGTTCGGCTCGCTAACGGCTTTTGTAAAAACAGAGGCATCGAATTTGACGAATTCGACATCAATGGTCTGAAGTATTAGATTGACGTTATGTTTTATCTGCTGCTCGGTGACATCTTCACTTGAGCAGACCAGGTGTGAATACTCTATGATGTCCAGGAGGCTGGCGAAGGTTTCGAGTATTTCTTTTTCGGGGACACCAACCGATTGTGAGCGTGGCGGAGGATTTATAAAATAATCTATTATCTGAGAATAACTTGAGCCTTCGAAAAGCTGTGGTATCAAGGCTGCGAGGAAATTTTTGGCCTCTTCGGTAGAAGTATTGACGCCGGCCTGCTGCGCTTCGGTTTTCAGCAGGAACCACATTGTGACAGCGGAATCGGGATATTTGAAGGTTTCGTTTATCTGTTCGTCACTGATGGTATAACCCTGAGAAGTTCTTATCTGTTTTGCATATGCGAACGAGAAGGGTGAGACACTTGTGTCTGAAAAAAGCAAATCTGCGAGAAACAAGGCATTTAAGTCAAGCACACGTCTGTACGGTTGAGAAAATAGAGGCATACCTCTAAGCGTAGCAGGGATTTTCAGCATTCTAAGGATTTGCAGCTCCCGATAGGAGCGTTCATAGTCAAAAGCTGTTATTTTTCTGTTTTCATCGTAGTATGCGATTACTTTATTTCGGCCCCTACCAATCTGTCCGAGTATCTGCTGAAGAGCAGTGCCTCCTATAAAGCCGACGAGCAATATTACGACAACAACAGCCATTATTTTTGTCTGATTCTTGCGAAACCATTTTATCAGGTTCATAGCCATACTCCAAATCTTGAGCCTGCCATTATTTTTGAAATTCTAAAGTATATCGAAATTCAATTGTGTTGCAAGAAAAATAGATATTTGAAAGCAGAGAGTTTTAAGGAAGAAAAGAGATGAGAGGATTAAGAGACCGAGGTAAAAAATTAAAAATTTGAATTCCGAGGTGTGCCGATGATATTAATGTTATCTTTTGGGTAAAAGTTTCAACCGATACATCAAAAGCCGTGTTATTATTACAATTTTCGAGAATCTCTTTCGAAAAAGGTAACTCTTGATTACCCGAGGTGATTTTAATAAGATTATTGATATCGTACGGAGAAAATTATGTTTTTAAGCGTTTAAATGGGAAACCTTCGCTAGTATGAAATTTGAGTCCTGGTTATTAAAAATATTTGTGTTTTTATTGCTTGTCTCGTCTGCGACAGGGATGCAATCTCGGTCTGCACCCATTGAAATTTCAGGCGATATTCATAACTATACCAAAATCAGCGCAGGCTGGAGCCATATTTTGGCATTAACATCCGACGGCAGTATCGTTGGTTGGGGTGATAACACATTGGGCATGGCTGACCCACCGGATGGTAACGATTTTATTGATATCGCTGCGGGATGTTACTTCAGTCTCTGTCTGAAGAGTGATGGTACTATTGTGGGATGGGGGAGCGAACTCGATTCGAAACTCAGTATCCCAGAGGGTAATAATTTTACTGCCATTGCCGCAGGTTCAAACCATAGTCTTGCATTGAGAGCGGACGGCAGCATTGTATGCTGGGGTGATAATAGATTTGGTGGGTGTGAGATACCAAAAGGAAATGATTTTACCTGCATAGCTGCCGGGTTTATGCATAGTCTTGCATTGAAATCGGATGGAAGCGTTATCGGCTGGGGTGTTAACATATTTGGTCAGACAACTGTACCAACCGGCAATGATTTTGTCGCAATAGCTGCAGGGTACACTTTTAGCTTAGCATTAAAATCAAACGGCAGTATAGTATCCTGGGGTTTTAATCCTTGTGGTGAACCTCCGTCAGGTAATGATTTTACCGCCATTGCCGCAGGCCGTGAACATTGTCTGGCATTGAGGTCAGACGGCATTATTGTCGGTTGGGGAAGTAATGACCGAGGTCAGGCCTTATCACCGAAGGGTAAAGATTTTATCGCCATAGCCGCAGGACCTTCGTACAGTCTGGCATTGAAGAAGGACGGCAGCATCATCGGCTGGGGGGACAAATATGCTATGGAGCAACCGATAATTCCCAAGCCACGGGCAAAAGAAAAAACTAAAAAGGAATTCAAAAAAGAACTTGCAGAGGCGATTGAGGTTAAAAAAGCATCTGATTTCAGGTCCTTCAAATCACCTCCGAAAATAATTAAGCTCATATTAGATGACCAGACAAATATAGAATTAATTTATATCAAGCCGGGCACTTTTACTATGGGCAGAAATGTGGGTTGGGGGGAGAAATTGATTTCAAAAATCATGTCCGTATATATGGTTGGTAAGTATCCCGACGATTGGCCGGCACGTAAAGTGACAATTACTAAAGGCTTCTATATCGGAAAATACAAAGTAACAACCATTCAGTTTTGTCACTTTCTAAACACGATTGACAATCCAAAGGATTACGTTGAATTGAACCAATTCGCTCCAATAGAAATCAAAGACGGCGCTTATGTTCCCAAGCCGGATTGTGAAAACGTTGGCGTCAATGTTGTACATTGGAAAGGGGCTAAGGCATTTTGTGATTTGCTAAGTGAGAAGACAAGCCTTACTGTCCGCCTGCCGACCGAAGCGGAATGGGAGTTTACTGCCCGCGGACCTGAAGGGCGAACCTATCCCTGGGGAGAGTCAACAGATGTAGAAAGCGATGAATACAGCGGATGCTATAAGGACTATAAGAAATATCCACATCCCTGGAGTCGGCCTGCAGTAGATGAATTTTTGGAGAATGTGACACCGGATGGTGTTGTTGGAATGGCCGGTTGGATTGGGGAATGGTGCTCTGATTTCTACGGGGTTCGATATTTAAGAAAAGACACCATTGACCCCAAAGGGCCAACGGAAGAAGACCTTTTAGACAAATCAATCAATCCTTTTATAGTTTTTGACAACGAAAAGTATCACGTACTCCGCCGTTGTTCAGGAAGTGCCAAAAGCAGGAGCTTCGGTGATACAGTCGGTGGAGTAGGCGTCTATGGTTTTCGTATAGTAGTAGAAAGTGAATGAGTTTTCGGAGAAATTCTAAACGACAAAAAGAATTCCTAATTAACGTCATTTCTCAGGTTAGGGTTTGAGGCGGGAGAGGAAATCCGTAATATTGCGAACAAACCGTCTGAAAGTAACGGCGCGGGCGAGTTTTTTTAGCTGATTATCGTCGGGAGCCAGTTTCAGGGCTTTTTTAAGGTTCTCATCGGCCTGGTCGAATTTTGCGGTTTTAAAATAAAGATATGCCAGGTTTTTTAGGGCACCTGTGTGCTGCGGGTCGATGTCAAGGGTATTAGTAAAGAGCAGTGCAGCATTATCGAATCTTTTCCTTATAATATCGATACATCCAAGATAGTAAAAGGCATCGGCGTTTGTGGAGTCGAGGTCGATGGCTCTCAATAAACAATTTGCAGCATAGTCGATGTCACCAAGCTCAAGGAAGATAGAGCTCATTGAGACAAGAGCGTCGGGATGGTCGGGAGTTAACTGCAATTCTGCAAGCAGATAAGCCTTTGCCTTATTTTTGTCTTTTGTTTTCAGGCAGCAAAGTGCCAGGCGGTACCGCGGGCCAGCAAGAGCGGCATCAATATCAAGAGCTTTGTTATAAAGTTCATCGGCCTTCGCATAGTCATTATTATTGAAGGCAATCTCACCGAGATAAAAGAAGGCAGGAGCGAAATCGGGATTCAGCTCGATGATTCTGTTGAATTTTTCCTTTGCGGATTCGAGGTCGGCTGTCTGGAGAAGGAACAGACCGAAATCGAGGATGGCATCGATGTTGCCCGGGTTTGCCCGAAGCTCTTTTAAGAAGTAGTCTTTTGTATTTTCAAAATCGTTCTGGGCCTGATATGCCTGTGCGATTCGATAGTTTATCTGCGGGTGCGCGGGGTCAAGCTGCTCGGTTCTTTTCCAACAGCGGACGGCTTTTTCAAACTGCCGCTGAATGAAAAGACTGTTTCCAATATTGTAATAGCAAAGCGGGCAGTCAGGATTTATCTGCTGAGCGAGATAAAACATCTGCTCTGCGAGGTCGTGAAGGCCCATTTCGGTATAAGCAATGATACGATTGCAATAAGAAGGTTCGAAGTCAGGGTCGAGCTTTTGTATGTGCTCAAAGGTCGCGATGGCCAAGTCATAATAGCCGATTCTTGTATAATCTACGGCGAGAGAGTTTAATATTTCGAGGTCATCTGGATTGAGGGATAGAGCTATTTCATATTCGCTTATCGCATCTTCGAAACGGCTGGCTGAATCGAGTGCAAGAGCCTTATCGAAGTGCCAGGAAGAATTTGCGGGATTCATCTCCAGAGCTTTGTCGATTTCAGTAATTGCCTGGTCTATGTTTCCGCTCTCATAGAAGACAAAGGCGTTTATGGCCTTTTTTTCGGCCTGGTCATAACCGCCAAAAATCGTATCATCAAAAAGCATAAGTTTTTGTAATCCCTGCGGTTTAAGTTAAAAAACCATTCCCCCCTGGTTATCGCCTATAGGCGATTAGCAGGTTAGCCGATTTTTGCCGGGATTTGTGTTTTTCGAGAGTTCGAAAATTTTGCTGGTAATTTTTCCTATAAGCCCTTAAAATTAAAAAAGTTAACCGCATATTTCGAATAGCTGCGACAAGCTGCTGTAATGAATGAAGAGTGTTTTTCTGGAAAGGTGCGTTGTATAGTCTTATAATGTTCGGATTGGGATTGGTAATTAAACCTGAGCAGGACTGAATTTAAGATTAAACAATAAAGTCAGATTTTGGGAGAAATAAGAGAATGGCTAAGGAAATAAAGGGTCATCTAACAGCGGGGAAGGTAAATTACGCTATAGTAGTCAGCCGGTTCAATGAGTTTGTTACGAGCCGGCTTTTAGGGGGAGCGATAGACTGCCTTGCCCGTCACGGGGCATCGGATGAACAGATGACAGTGGTCTGGGTGCCGGGAGTATGCGAGATTACGCAGACGGCGAAGAAGCTTGCAGGCAGCGGCAAATACGCAGCGGTTATCTGTCTCGGAGCAGCGATACGGGGACAGACGAGCCACTACGAGTATGTGTGTCAGCAGGTCTCACGGGGCATAGGACAGATTAATTACGAGGGTGAGGTGCCCGCAATATTCGGCGTTCTGACGTGCGATACACTGGAGCAGGCGGTAGAAAGAGCAGGAACGAAGATGGGCAATGCAGGAGCAGATGCAGCGAAAACGGCAATGGAAATGGTAAGCGTGATGGGCCAGATTTGAGGGTGATAGTGCGGAATTCGCCGAGCGATTGCACAGGTAAATTAAATGATATAAAAATTCGAGGTCCGGCAGTGGATAAGAGGACGCGTGCCAGAGAACTGGCGATGCAGGGCCTGTATCAGCTCGAGGTGCAGGGAACAGAGCTGCTTGAGCGTATAGATGATTTTTTTGCCGAGAATTCACCGGAAGAGATTAGTGTCGAATTAGCGTCGAAATGGTGTAAGGAAACGTGGCAGAGAGTTGCAGAGTGCGATAAGCTTATAGGGGCGTCAACGATAAAATGGGGCCTGTCACGGCTGAGCCTCGTCGATAAAAGTATATTAAGACTTGCAGTTTATCAGTTGAAATTCTGCGATGATATTCCGCCCAAGGTTGTAATAAACGAGGCGATAGAGCTTGCCAAGAAATACAGCGGTGAGAAGTCACCATCATTCATAAATGGAGTGCTCGATGCGGCCTTGAGAAAGATAGAGAAAAGCGGTGTAAAAGATTGAACTATAAAGCTAATCCCGATGTGTATATAATGAGAAAGATATCGGTATTGAATCAAAAAGGGGGAGTTGGCAAGACAACTACCGTAGCCAATATTGCCGCTGCGCTTGTGCAAAAGGGTTTGAAGGTTGTGATTATTGACCTTGACCCGCAGGCACATCTGACCATACATTTCGGCGTGGATGCAGAAAAAGCGGAGAACGGCTCATACGCGCTTCTGACACAATCGGCGAAGTTCGATGAGTCTATTATGCTGGTCCGGCCTAACCTGTGGCTGATGCCGGCTAATATCGACCTTGTCGGCGCTGAAAGCGAGCTTGTCAGCATAGTCGGCAGAGAGACAATCCTTCGCGAGGCAATAGAGGCGAGTGATCAGCAGTTCGATTACCTGATTATCGACTGCGCCCCTTCGCTGGGCCTCTTAACATTAAATGCATTAGCCTCGACAGACGAGATATTGATACCGATTCAGCCACATTTTCTGGCGCTTCAGGGTTTCGGCAAGCTTTTACAAACGGTGGAGCTTGTGAATAAAAGGATAAATCCGAACCTGAAGGTCAAATGGGTGCTGCTATGTATGTTCGACAGCCGGGTTTCGCTGACAGGTGAGGTTCAGGCGGATATCGAGCAGTTTTTGACGAGCGCTCGCGGCGCCGGCTATGCGTGGTCGCAGGCAGAGATTCTGCCGGTCTGCGTTCGCAGGAATATCAAGCTGGCGGAGGCCCCGAGCTACGGCAAGACGATTTTCGAGTACGAAAAAAATTGCCACGGTGCCGAGGATTACGCAGCAGTAGCGGAATTCATACATAGCGGACGCCTGCCTGAGCCAGCTGAGCAAGAGCAGGAACAAAAAGCCGGCAACAAAAGCGAAGAAGAGACCACCGAACTAAAGGAAGAACAGCAAACGGTTACAGGTCAGGTAGCACCGATAGAAATCAGGGAAATCGCCAGCCAGAAAAAAGGTGCGGACGTAGAACGGGTCAGTCAAGCGTCATCACAAAAAGAAAACAACGAAAACGAGAGCGCACAGTAAATTCTTAAAGGGGTGTTTGCATTACACCTGCCGGTTCGGATTTTGGAGCATTTCCTTTATCAGATGTAAAAATTCAGCAGCGTAGGTGTGACTTACAATTCTTCCGTCAACGGCAAGATTAAGGGTGAGGATTTTTCGTGAAACAACTTTGCCGTCTCTGGCGACGACTGTTGGGATGACGTTTCCGACGGCGAGTATCGCACAGGCAGGCGGAGGGACAATGCCTATGAAGGAATCGAGGTTATATGCGCCGAGATTGCTTAAGGCAATGGTTTCACCCTGAACATCATCGAGGGTCAGGTCATTGCTGCGTGCCTTTTCGGTAAGAACCTGCTCTTCCCCGGCTATTTCTGCAAGAGTTTTTTTGTCTGCGTTTTTTAACACGGGGACGAGAAGGCCTTGAGGTGCATTGACGGCAAAACCGACATTGACGGAACCGGCGATTTTGATAGTGTCAGCTTCGAGAGAGCCGACCATAAGCGGATATTTGTCAACGGCAAGAGCGAGGATGTGTATATAAAAGGCGTTTGTGGTGATTTTAAGGCCGAACTGCTTTCTCAATTTCGGGCGTACGGCCATCAAGTCGGTTACATCTGCTCTGGCCTCGATGTAAAAACAGGGCTTTGTCCGTTTGGATTCGAGCATACGCCGGCCGATAAGCTTCTGAATGTGTGTGAGAATAAGCTGTTTTTTTGCTTTACCGTTCATAATCTTTATTATTCGAAAGAGAGCTTTTCTTTGTGTCAATTAATATTCAATAAAGATTGGTAAGGCAACTAAAATTTGGTTTATTTTACTGGTTGATTTCGTACAGAGATGGTAATATTTTTAGGCTTGTTTCGGCTGGGAAAAAGAAATATTTTTGTTTGTTTGGACTTTGGCTTAACTGCGTCATTATATGACTGATTCTATAAAGATTGATTCGAACTGGGCTGATAAAAGCTGTGCTGTGATAGCAGCACATCCGGACGATGAGACGTTGTGGGCAGGCGGTACGATTCTGATGCACCCCGAGGCGAATTGGATGATAGTAACATTGTGCCGGCGTAGCGATGCTGACAGACGAGCGAAATTTTTCAGGGTTTTAAGAGAATACGATGCAAAAGGGGCGATGGGTGACCTTGACGACGGGTCCGAGCAAAATCCGTTAGATAAAGAGCTTGTAAAAAATACCGTTACAAATCTATTGGGGAAAACAGACTTTGACCTCGTGATAACTCACAGCACCGAAGGCGAATATACGCGGCATTTAAGACACGAGGAAACGGCAAAGGCGGTAGTTGATTTGTACAGGGCGGGTCTTCTGGCGGCCGGCAGCTTATGGTCATTTGCATACGAGGACGGCGGTAAAGCGTACCTTCCCCGTGCAATTGATAGCGCAGATATTTATTTACAGTTGACAGATGACATCCGGCAAAGGAAATATAAAATAATAACCGAGCTTTACGGTTTTCCAGAAGATAGCTTTGAAGCCAGGACGAGCCCAAAAGCTGAAGCGTTCTGGCGTATAAAGAAAAGTTGAAAGGTGGGATGTAAAATGAAGGTATTAGTTTCATACGATTATCCGCCGTCACCGGGAGGTCTGGCGACGCAGGGTGATTTGCTCTACAGGGGCCTGAAAGAGATGGGAGTGGATGTGCATGCGGTGAATTTCGAATCTGCTCAGGAGAAAGAATGGTATTACCGCTGGTTCGAGCCGGAAGTGGTGCTCGGAGTCGGCTACTGGGGACATTGTCCTCATATTGTTCTGCACCCGAAGCGATACGGGATTCTGCCGGTGCCGTGGATGGTAGCAGATGGTTATATGGCCAACTACAGAGAGATACTCGAGGATTTGCCATTGATACTGGTAACAAGCAACTGGGTTAAAAAGATTTATATGCGCGACGGCTTAAGCGGGAAAAACATTGAGGTTCTGCATGTCGGCTGCGATACCGATGCATTTACACCGCGTGATACCAATGACCTAAAGGTTACTACGGTACGTGAGTCTCTGGGCGTTTCGCCGGAGCAGATAATGGTACTTACGGTGGGCGGTGACGCTGCGTCAAAAGGAGCTCAGGAGGTTATGCAGGCACTGGCGCTAAACGATACTCAGCTTCCGGACTGGAAGTATGTGTGCAAGGTCTGGCCACAGCCGAGAACGGAGGAGCAGAATCTTTTAGATTTGCAGCTTGCCACTCATCTTGGGATTGAAAAGAACGTCGTTTATACGACGAGCAGGGTATCGCGCAATTTTATGCCGTACCTTCTTGCGGCCTGCGACATATATGCGGCGCCGTCGCGGCTTGAAGGTTTCGGGATGATACAGATAGAAGCAAATGCCTGCGGCAAGCCTGTTATAGGGATAAAGGCAATGGGGATGCTCGATACGCTGATTCACGGTAAGACGGCATATCTGGCGGAAGTTGCACAGGAGATAAGATTAAGAGAGGTCACTCTCGGTGATGAGTCGGGTTATGAACCGGGCAGCAAGGTTGTCTTCAAGAGGCCTCGAATAGTCGATTACAGGGCAAGTATCCACGACATAGCGAAATACCTGCTTGAGCTGATGAAGAATCGCGAGCTTAGAAATCAAATGGGACAGGAAGGAAGAAAAAGAGCTGTGGCAAACTTCGATTACAGAGTGATAGCAAAGAAATTTGTTCAGTTAGTCAGCGAAAGGCTCGGCATAAGTTAGTATGAACAGAAAGCACAAAAAATTGATAGCGCAGGCGAAATCGGCGGCGTTGAGGGTTCTGCTTCATAATAATCACGGCCCATACAGGAAACTTCCCCGTGTAGCGGGCTGGGGTTATCCTGAACCTTATACGAGAGATTTGATGATTTCTTCGCTGGGAGTATTAATTTCAGGAAATGAAAAATTAAAAAAGTCGCTCCGCCGTGTTCTTGAGACAGTTGGTAAAAACCAGTCAAGGCTGGGCCATATATCGTCTCTTGTTAACGACCCCAATGACAGGGGCTCGAGCGACTGCACACCTTTGTTTTTAATTGCGGCAGGCTTGTGGAAAATGGTAACGGGGGAGGAAGAGTTTATAAAACAGGCGGTAGAGAAATCACTGCTGTGGATGGAATATAGAAGTCCGTCGGACCGGGTTTTAGTTTCACAACTTCCCACAAGCGACTGGCGAGACGAGCAGTGGGTACTTGGGTACGGATTATATGTGAATACACTGACTTATATCTATCTGCGTCTTTGGGGACAGCACGAAAGAGCATCGCGTCTTCGAGAAAGTATGGGACATTTTACGGTCATAGGAGACCGGCAGAACCGGCATGTTCACGAGGGCCTGGTGCTGAGATTTAAGCCTTATTACGCTTTGTGGTCGTATAAGGTTTATCGCAGCGAGCGGTTCGATTTGTTAGGCAACAGTCTGGCGATTCTGTCAGGTATAGCACCGCCGAGCAGAGCTCGAAGGCTTGTTAACTGGGTTGAGACTGAGTGTGAGGCTTTACGGAGGAATGAGGATTTGGCGGTTGATTTGCCTCCTAACTTTTTCCCTTATGTCAGGCCGGATGACCCGGACTGGCTGCCAAGATACGCCAAGTACAATCCAGCTGGCGAATATCATAACGGAGGTGTGTGGCCATTCATATGCGGATTTTACATTGCGGCTCTGGTGGCGGCTGGCAGGTTTAAGCTTGCGGAGAAAAAACTCGTCGCTTTAACGGAGCTTATCAGACAAAAGCGAGCTGCTGATGTGGATTTCGGCTTTAATGAATGGCACCGAGCGCAGGACGGCAAGGCGTGCGGTGAAGACTGGCAGAGCTGGTCAGCAGCGATGTATCTTTATGCGGCTGAATGCGTGGAGAATAAAAATACACCGTTTTTCGACGAGGTGCGCAGTATGGGCCGAAAGCGCAAGGATGTCAGCCTGCAGTAAGCGGTCTGTACCTGAAGGAAATAATGTTTGTTTTGCTTACTCGTGGCGCAGCGCTTCAATGGGGTCGAGACTTGCTGCTTTTAGGGCGGGGAAGTAACCGAACATTACACCCACGGCAGCCGAGAACAAAAAAGCAATAACTACAATTCCCGGTTTGAATACGAAGGGGACCATCAAGAGATTTTTAAGCGATGCGCTGGCTAAGAGCCCGAATATGATTCCGATCAATCCTCCGGTGGAAGAAAGCACGACGGCCTCTACCAAAAACTGCAAGAGGACCTCTCTTTCGAGAGCACCTATTGCCAAACGGATGCCAATCTCCCTTGTGCGTTCGGTGACGGATACGAGCATTATATTCATAATTCCAATTCCACCGACGATTAGACTGACGGCGGCGACGGCACTGAGCAGAGCGGTAAGCACCTGCGTGGTACCGGTCAGCATATTTGCAATTTCCTTCAGGTCCATAACCTCAAAATTATCTTCCTCGTTCGCAGAGATATGACGGCGCTCTCTCATTAAACTTTCGATGCGCTGCTGCACCCTCTCCGTGGAAGCACCGTCACTGACGGAAACCTGAATCATACCAATATCAGTGTTTCCTGAAATTCGTCTCTGAAATGCGCGTATGGGAACGATGACGGTGTCATCCTGGTCCCTTCCCATAGAGCTTTGTCCCTTGGCTTTCAATACTCCAATCACCTGAAAAGAAAGTTTTTTTATTCTGATTCGCTGTCCAAGTGCCTGCTGATTCGCGAATAGCTGCTCACGAATCGTGTCTCCTATGATACAAACGGCTGAGCCTGCGTGCAACTCACCGTCGGTGAACCGGCGACCGTTTTCTATCGTCCAGTTGCCTACCTCTAAATACTCGTTTGTGGTACCGTTAATAGTTGTTGACCAGTTCTCATTTCCGAATATTACCGTAGCGGAGTGGCTTGCAGTAGGAGCTACAGCGTCTATCGAGCTGATGTCTCTTGCAATGGCCTCAGCATCGGCTATTTTGAACGGCGGGGCTGTAGAATCGCGGCCCGGGCCCTGCCTTTTGCCAGGAGCGACCATTAGTAAATTGCTGCCAAGACTGGATATCTGCTCGGTAACCTGCGCGGTTGCACCGCTTCCCAGCGTCACCATTATTATTACCGATGCAACGCCGATAACGATACCGAGTATTGTCAGCATCGAGCGGAGGACGTGACGTCTTATTTCCCGTATTGCCAGTATGAGAGTGTCCCACAGCATTACTTTTTCCCTGTATTATTTTTATCCGATTCTATTTGACCATCGAGAAAATGTATGATTCTTCTCGCATAGGACGCCATATCCTTTTCGTGAGTGACCATTATAATTGTTATACCCTGTTCTTTGTTAAGCTTTGCCAGCAGCTCCATAATTTCGTGACTTCGAACTGTATCGAGATTGCCAGTCGGCTCGTCGGCCATCAGCAAAGCCGGCTCGGTAACTATCGCCCTTGCGATTGCGACCCTCTGCTGCTGGCCTCCTGACAGCTCGCCTGGTGTGTGCTTTTCCCATCCTTTAAGGCCGACAGCATCAAGTGCCTGAGCGGCCCGCTTCTGCCTTTGTCTTGCGGGCACCTTCCTGTAGATGAGGGGCAGCTCGATATTTTCCAAGGCGGAGGTACGGCTTAGAAGATTGTAACCCTGAAATACAAAGCCGAGATAGTGACGTCGAAGCAAAGCCCTCTGGTTGTGGTTTAATTCATTAACAGTTATGTTCTTAAAAATATAAGTACCATCGCTGGGTGTATCGAGACAGCCAAGGATATTCAGGCAGGTGGATTTTCCGGAGCCGCTCGGCCCCATTATCGCGACAAAATCGCCCTGCCTGACCTGCATATCAATTCCTCTAAGGGCGTGCATAGCGGCCTGTCCCGAGCCGTAAACCTTGGTGACCTTTTCGAGTTTGATGAGAGTATGATTGCCTTTTTCTCCCGCTTTTTGCATACTCACTTGCCTTTACTAAGAATGTCAACCACCACCTGTGTTCCCGGTTCAATTTCCCCATTTAATATCTGGGTATTAATTCCATCCGTTGCGCCGGTAATTACCTGTACGGTGACCGGCTTTTTGTTTTTTAATACCCAGAGCTGCTGTGTACTGTTGCTAACGTCACTTTCAATTTGTTTTTCCTCCCGCCGAGGGGGGTGAGGAAGCAATGCCCCGACCAAACCGCTGGAACCGCCCTGGCTTTCATCGGTCGGCATTGTGAAACGCAGTGCAAGGTTCGATACCATTATGGTGTTCTCTATTTTCATAACTATGATGTCAGCGGTTGCCGTCATTCCCGGTCTGAGTGATAAATCCGAGTTGTCAACCTTGAGCACAGTTTCGTATGTTACAACACCTTCCACTGTTTGTGAGCCATAGCGGGTCTGGACGATTTGTGCCTCGAAAGAACGATTTGGATAAGCGTCCACGGTAAATGTCGCCTGCTGGCCTTCTTTGACGTGTCCGATATCGGCTTCATCCACGTCCACATGCAACTCCATCTTTGTGAGGTCTTCGGCCAATGTGAAGAGCACGGGTGCCTGAAATGCCGCTGCTACAGTCTGTCCCGGTTCCACGTCCCTGGTCAGGACGATACCGTTAATTGGTGAGCGAATGTCAGCTTTTGAGAGGTCTGTCTGGTATGCTTCGAGTGTCGCCTTTGCCTGCGAGACTGCGGCATTTGTACTCGCCACATCTGCTTTTGCCCTGTCGTATGCGGCCTGTGCCGCATCAAACTCGGTCTGCGACGGTACCTTGCCACCGCTTAATTCCCGCACTTTTTTATATTGTTCAAGTTTATTGGCGGTTTCTTTCAGAGTAGCCTGTGCCTGCAAGACATTAGCCTCCACAGCTTCAAGAGCCGCCCTGGTTTGTGTTACCTGAGCATTAAGCTTGGATGTATCGAGCCTTGCCAACACCTGGCCTTTTTTGACTTTGTCGTTGTAGTCAACCTCGACGCTTTCGACAATACCCGATAGCTCACTGCCTACCTCGACTTCGTTTATAGGATTAAGTGTACCGGTTGCGGTTACAAGAACAGTAATATCTCCTCGCTGAACCTTCTCTGTTTTAAATTGCATTGAGTCTGACTTTTTTACTTTTTTCAAGATAGCAACCGATATCAATAGTGCGACGAGCAAGCCTGCTATAATAAGCCAGCGTTTCATATGAACCCTTTTACTGGAGAGCTTATCGATACCTATGATTTTGCCGACGTCTGAATCTGGAATTTTTCCACCCTTCATTTTTTTCTCCTGCGAAACGTTTTCTATTTCTCTGCAGAGGCGTAAGACGTCCATCCTCCTCCGAGGGCCTTGTATAACCGAATGAAGTTCGAAGCGACGGTTCCGTCACTCTGGGCCAGCTCGTTCTGGAACGATAACAATGAGCGCTGCGCATCAAGCACATTGCTGAAATCCACGAGGCCTGCCTGGTATTCCTGCTGTGCCAGCTCAACGGCTGACTGGGCGGCCTCGACCGCCTGCTGCAGATTATAATTTCTGTCCTGTTCATCAGCATAAGCCACAAGAGCATTCTCGACTTCCTCCAGTGCGTTCAGAATTGCGGATTCGTAATTGATTAGAGCCTGCTCCTGCAGTGCCGACTGGACTTTTATATTCTGGCGGATAGCTCCGGCATCAAAGATTGCCCAGCTAGCGGCTGGGCCGCCGCTTAAAACTTGGTCGCCCGTCGATGTCAAGTTGTTGGTCAGTCTATTGAATGAGACGGCTTTTGCGCTGATGGAACCGGCCAACGTAAATTTGGGATAAAGGTCCGCTGTAGCTACACCGACATTTGCAGTTTGTGCAGCCAGCTCTCTCTCGGCTTGTCTTATATCAGGTCTTCGCCGCATCATATCAGCCGGCACGCCGACAGCAACCTGTGGAGGAATTATTGGTATAGGCTCGGGATTTTCCAGCACTTCGTGCACTTCTCCGGGCTTGAGTCCGAGAAGCACCGCAATGCGATTCATCGCCTCCTGCAGGCCTGTGTTCAGAGTTGGTAGCTGTGAACGAGTGCTTTCGAGATTGTAACGGGCCTGCTGTACGGCAAGCTCATCACTTAATCCGGCCTGGTTTCTGAACAAGATTAACTGGTAAGTCTCCTGCTGTGCACTAAGATTTTCACGTACTGCGTCAAGACGGGCCTGATAGGTTCTTACTTCGATATAGTTCAGGGCAACTTCCGAAAGCAGAGTGACAATCACATCATGTAAATTTTCCTCAGTTGCCTGCAAGGTTGCATCGGCGGCTTCAATTGAACGCCGAACACCTCCGAAAATATCTATTTCCCAACCTGCATCAAAGCTCGAGGAGTACAGCTGTGTTGTTTTGCCTGTTCCGGTATCTTCGCTGCTGCGTGTCCAGGTGTCCGAACCGGAGAAATTTAGATAAGGGAACAATGATGCCTGGGCAACGGCCCTGCTTGCACGTGCCTGTCGCAGCCTTGCCCAGGCATCTTTAATGTCGAGGTTGCCTGCTACGGCTCGCTCTATGAGGCTCGAGAGGCAAGGGTCGTCTAACGTTTTCCACCATTTGGCCAGTTTTTGCGGGTTCATTTCATCGGCGGTCAGGCCTCCCTTTAGCTCTGTATGCCAGTTTGAAGAGGCCGAAGTTTCCGGCGGAACGTAATCAGGCCCAACCGGAGCACAACCATTTAGTGTAAAAAGAGCACAAGCTGCGGTGAACAACAAAAAAACTTCAACGGCGATAACTTCGTGTCGATATTTCATTGATTAATCCTGTTTTACCAATTTTCGGTTACTTGTTTTTGATTTTTTCTCAGCCTTGCGTCGGACAGCGGCAATACCAGCCAGTGAGAATGCAGTTATATGCTCAGCCAATTCATCGATAAACTCGTAATGCGGTTTGTTACTTTTTAGAAAAGGAGGCAGCTTATTGCGTCCCCTTGCGAATCCTATTGCGAAACATTGATGAACCACGCTC
>Ga0315548_1001549_pt1 | contig 19204 bp, 8 predicted proteins | sample SalMarSW160110MG_2_FD_202540 | JGI IMG/M metagenome (GOLD analysis project Ga0315548, IMG submission 202540) | Salt marsh sediment microbial communities from the Plum Island Ecosystem LTER, Massachusetts, United States - Salt Marsh Sediment SW1601-110 ...
CTTCCACGCTGGAGTTCTGCCGCAATGGGCAATGATTACCATTACCGTGGGGCTGATTCTGGTTGTCATCCTGGGGGTGGGCATCTTCATCAGGAGACGGATGGGCTATTACTACTACGATTAACGTTGGGATTGCCGCGCTTCGCTCTGCCTCATTGCGAGGCGTAGTTTAAAACTGTAGTTGCCCAATTTATTGGGCAATTGTGCCTGATGAATCAGGCAACTACAAAATCCGGAGGCGAAGCTCCGCAATCCCCAGGTTAAATCCTATTCAAAGCTCAATTTAGTAGCTATCAGCCTTCAGCTTTCAGCCATTAGCTGACTGCTCTTTTACATTATTTAGTATTGCGGATTTAGTATTTTGAATTTGCTTTTCCGGGATTGCCGCGCTTCGCTCGCAATGACAGTAGAAAAGGGCCTCGCAATGACAGTGAAAGATGGACCCGCAATGACAAATGGGTTGCCCAAAGGGGGTGCCTATTGACTTATGAATTTCTATATCATATATTGCAATTCTCGATGGAGGTTGTTAATCTTGGTCAGATAATTAGAATGAATAATCGACAGCGAAGATGAAAAGGAGGGATTTTAGATGGATAAAAGAATAAAAGGGTGGAGTGGAAGACTATTTTACGTTGTCATTGCGGTGGTAATGACTTTCGGCTTGCTTTTGACGCCAGCTAGCGCTCCGCCAGTTAGTGCCGCTGAGGTGAATGCCGAGTGGGACAAAGTGGACACCCCCAGTATGGATGATTGGAAGATTGCTACAGGGTCTGATCTCTATGTACCTGCCCTGGGCATTGATGGTCAGAGGCTCTATGTTATCGGCAGTATGTGGGTGGATGAAAATGCCGATGGGTGGATAGCTCCTACCGAGGAAACCGCTCGTCTGTGGAAATCCGAGGATGGCGCGGCTACCTGGGATGACATAACCGAGAACGTCATGAAGGAAATTTGCGACGAAGTTTACGGTTCTGATGAGACGATTCCCTGGACTGATATGGTTGCCTGGTTCAACTTCCTTACTGCGGCCCTGGACGATACCAACGTTATAGCCCTTGGTGCCTATCTGGGCGATATCACCGAGCCACTGAACTGGACACAGGTGGTGCTCGTTTCCATCGACGGTGGTGAGGAGTTCGAGCTCATGCCTTATCCTATACAGGATACATCGGCAGGGACCAATCTTACCGATATTTTCGGCATAGCCATCGGCCCCGAGATTGATGGAGTGCGCGACATCGCCGTGGGGGGCATTGAAGACCCTGACCGCAGTGTTACGGATGTGGGACTACCAACACAAGGCCCGCCTTTTAGCGCTGGTAGCGACGAGGAAGGCCGCCTTTACCGGATCCAGACTGGTGGCCTTATCGGTGGATGGGAGGATGCCGCCACCGGCAAGCCTGGCTGGCTTAATTGCACCGTAGTTACCTGGGTGTATTTCTCCGGTATGTTCGTCGATGACCGTACTATACTGGCCGTTACCCATAACACTAGGGTCGATGTGGCTGGTCTGCGTGGTGTCGATTGTTTCCCTCACACTGGCAATCAATCCTATTTGCAGACGGGAACATGGAGCGGCAGTAATGTGAACTGGAATGAGGAGGCTTCGCGTGGCGAGGCAGCGCTTTTAAGCACCGATCCAACTGTCTGGTGGGTGACAAAAGGTTCAACCACGGGGATAGGACTTCCGCTTGACTATGATGGCAGGGACAGGAATTTGAGAATAGCCTGGGTAAGTTTGAACACTGCCAAAGAAGGTATGCCTGGCAACCAACACAGTAAGGGCACTATTTACCGCGTGGTCAATGGCAATGCTGAACCGGTTGCGCAGCAAGTTCCAGGACAACCCTGGCTGGCGATGGTTTTCTACTTTGGAATGATAGACGAGGGTAAGGCTGTTGCCGGGGTGCTGGGTACTGGGCATGTCGATAATGTTCTTACAAGTATAATTGACGGTCTTAATCTTAGAACCGGGTGTTGCGAGGGTGTTCAGGTCTACCGCAACGACGGCATCGCCGATATGGATATTTGCTGTCAACCGTGGCAGTCAGCCTGTAAGCCGCCCACCGGTCATGGCGCTGCTTTGGCTATTATTGCCCCGCCCGGTGGCACCAAGGTCTATTGCGTCACCACAGCACTCACGATGGGCATGAAGCCGGCTCAGGTCAGTAGCGTGAGGAATGTGCATATGTATGACAAGTATGATGAAGGCGCCTTTTCGGTGAGCTTCGACGAGGGCGATACCTGGAATCAGATTGGTTTGATTGATACCGATATGGATTACCTTAGCGATGTTGCCCAGTCGCCCGATTGCAATACCACCTATCTTGCCAGTATCAACATTAATCTAACCAAAGAGCGGATAGAGAGACCTAATGTTCCTCCCACTGTCGAATGCGGTGAGTGCGACAGCGTTTTCTTCAAGTCGAAGAATCTTGCTGAGGAGAATGTTTACGCTCGAGGCTATGACGACACATGGTTCCGGGTGTGGAACGCGGAGCTTACAAATAACACCGCGCTTAACGGTGCCGATACTCCCGAGATTGGCCTGGTGAGACTGGCTCCTGAGGAAACCGGGGAGATAGAGACCGTTTACTTCGTTGACCGCGGCAGCGACACCGTTTACTACGATGGCAACAAAGGTCTGGGCTGCTGGGAAATAGGAAGCTCGACTGTTGACGAGATATCCGATTTAGCTGTCCAGGACGAAGCTACCATCTATGCCGTGGGCTTCAACGGCGGTGTGGCTGCAAACGATGACCACGGGTATGGTGCTTCCTGGAGCAGCACGATGGACAGCAAGGTTGACAAGGGTCACACCATTGCCGTGCTTGGCGAGGGGAATGTCCTCGTCGGCGGTGCTGACGGCAAGGTAAGCTACTCCGACGATGACCTGGAGACCTTCCTTGATGGCGAGGCCAGCTTCACCGAGCTGGATGACATAGGCGACGCAAGTGGGAATGATGAGTTGCGAGTGCATGTTGCCTTCGACAGCTACTTTGACTCCAACAGCGTCGTTTACGCTGCGGTGAGTTATGTCGATACTGCCTGCGGCTACGGAATTCCGGTCAATGACGACGACAACGGCATCTACCGCTGGGTCATTGGTGAAAGCAGTGCGTTTACAGACCTCGGTGAATGTGCCGGCACTGCAACGCCATCGGAGACTCAGATTGGCCTGGGTCCTTCGTGCGATACAGTTGAAGTCGGCTACTATGGCATAGTCCTCAGTAATGCTGAGGGCAATCCCGAGACCGATGCCACCACCGGCGGCGTTCTGTACGCCGCCTTCTGTGATGCGGACGGCAATGTAACCGGTGTGGCTCGCTGTCTCAATCCTGCTGAGGAGGTAGCCTGCGGCGAGGCAATGTGGGATTACCTCATTCAAGGTCTGGGTTCTGACGAGGCATTCACGCTTGAGCCTTCCAGCTTGAGGATATGCGGCTGCCTTAGCCCTGATACCAACAGCAAGCTGTGGGCTATTGATGATGCCCTGTACTACAACGGCACTGTCGTTGAGGAGGATCCCCGCTACATCTCCAGGCTTGGTCGCCTGTGGACCTATGAGGACTGCTATGCCAAGGCAGGCCCAGCGCTTCTTTCGCCGGCAAGCGATGTTATGGTAGATGCCGACCCGTGCTACTGCTGGAACGATGCGTTCACGCTGAAGTGGGACAGGCAGTGCGATGCTTGCTCCTATAACCTGCAGATATCGCTGGATGAGGACTTCACCGAGGTGATAGTGGACATCAGTGGCAAGGATGACGATTGCGATGAGATAGACTACGACCCATCCAGCGGCTCCAAACCGAGCTATGTTGTTGAGAACGGAGCACTGGGTACTGGTAGCTGCGGCACCACCTTCTACTGGAGGGTGAGGTCTGCCGATGCTGAGACTGATGAGATAATTCACAGTCCGTGGTCAGAGGTACGCAGCTTCACCGTTGCTATTGGTCCCATGGCCGAGCTAACGCTGACCAATCCCGGCAATGGCGCCACTGGCGTGGCGGTGAGCAATATTCCGTTCACCTGGGATGCCGTTGCCGATTCTACTGGCTATGAGTTCAGTTTGATGAACGCTGCGACCGATGCTGAGGTGGTATCAGCGTCAGTATCAGGGACGACTTACACCTATACCGGCACGCTTTCCTACAGCACTTCTTACTACTGGACGGTAAAGGCGATGAAGGACACTACGGTGTTTGGTGACGCTACGGCAACCTTCACCACAGGTGCGGAGGGAGTTGTACCGCCTGAGCCTACTACTGCGTCATGGTTGTGGGCGATTATTGCCCTTGGTGCTGTGGTGTGGCTGGTGATTCTGGTGCTTATCTTTCGAACACGAAGGGTGTAATAACCCTTGGTTAGCAGATAAGAAGGGGGGCTCAAAGCCCCCCTTCTGTTGTCGCCAGGAAATCCTGAACTCAAAGCACTAAACCCTAAACAAATCCCAATATCCAAATTCAAAACCTTTATCCTGTAAAATTCCTCGCCCTTGAAGGGAGAGATTAGAGGAGGGAGAATTGTTAAAGAACTTTGCGTTTTGGTCATTGGGATTTTGGTCATTTGACATTGTTTAGTATTTCGGATTTAGGATTTAGAATTTGGTTTTCCTGAGATTGCCACGCTATGCTCGCAATGACAGGTAAAAAAGGGCTGGCAATGACAGGTGAAAAAGGGCCCGCAATGACACCCCCGTTTGTCATTGCGAGGAAGTCCGTCACTTGACGGACGACGAAGCAATCTCAGAGCGAGCTTCCTCGTTTTACTCAGAACAGGCTCCGCAATCTCATGCTATAATGGTGCAATGACGGGTGAAGAGGCTGGCAATGACAAGAAGGGAAATCCGGGCCGCCAACCATGTAACCCATTATGGTCTATTGACAAAGTTGGCGTGGTCATATGATAATGAATAGACGTTTATCACGAAGGTAAAGATGGTCAAAGCCTGGAAATTCCTCCCGCATATAACCGAAGCTATTGACAAGGTTAATGTGGTATGTATAATAAGGTAAATGTTTATTACGGAGGTAAGAATGATTAAAGGTTGGAAAATTTTCTCATTTTTGATTGTCGTGGCGGTGTGTCTGGGGCTGATGCTGGTGCCGGGAGCACCGCCGCAGGTGGGGCTGGCTCAGCCAACGCCCAATTCAGGCATAGAGGTAGTGCCCAATATGACCACAGTCGGTTTCACCGAGGACTTTGACCTGGAGATATGGGCAAGGGTACCTGTCAACCAGAGCTGGGATACAGCGGATGCCCACCTGGACTTCAATCCCACTTATATGCAGGTGAATGCCATCACGGATGGTGTGCTGCCGACGGTTCTGTTGTCAACCTGGAACAACGCTACTGGAACCATTGATTATACCGCTGGTTCTCTGATGGCGCCGGTTACCGGTGACAAGCTGGTATGCACTATCAACTGTACCAGCAAGAGCACAAATGGGGTCTCAGCGATAGACTTCGTGGACATCGGACCGTTGAGGATAACCAACATCATATATTCAGGAAGCTCCCTGATTGATTGGAACCTGGTGGTTAACGGCACGCTGGTAGTTGGCGACGTTTTTAATCTAACGGTAACTTCAGATGGCTGCTGCCCCATAACCGTAGGTACGCTGGGGACGGTAGCAGCTAATTCCACGGACAGCTTCATAGTTCCTTGCCCCAGTGTAACCCTTACCGCTGATGAGAGCGATGTCTGCTGCGTGTTCGATAACTGGACGGTTGATGGTAATACTACCGGTTCCAATCCGGTAATCGTCACTGGTGCGGCCAATTCTACCCACAACGCCACCGCTGACTGCTCAGTGCCGCTAGATAACTTAACCATGGCGGTGACCGGAAGCGGCAATACCAGTCCTGCAATAGGCAGTCATTCCTATCCCTGTGGAGAAGTGGTTAACGTCAGCGCCACGGCAGACCCGGGATGGTGGTTTGTTAACTGGACCGGAGACTTAACGGGAAGCACCAATCCTACCACCATCACCATAGATGGGGATAAGAATGTAACCGCCAACTTTGTCGAGCGGTTTACTCTGACCATGGCGGTAAACGGCAACGGGACAACTGACCCGGCGCCAGGCAACTGGACTGTTCTCAACGGGACGGGCGTTGCCATAAATGCCACGCCGGATACAGGGTGGCACTTTGTGAACTGGACCACTGCCGATATGAGCGAGATAGCCAATGCTACTGCGGCATTGACCAGCGTGACCGTGGACAAGAACAAGACGGTAACCGCCAACTTTGCCATAAACGAGTACAACCTGACCATCAATAGCACGGCTGGTGGTAATGTGACCACACCCGGCGAGGGTGTACAGGGTCCCTATAACCATGGCACGGAGGTGAACCTTACCGCCACACCTGATACCAACTATACCTTTGTGAACTGGACCGGGGATGTGGGCACGATAGGTGACGTCAACTCAACAACAACAAACATAACCATGAATGGAAACTACTCCATCACGGCCAACTTTGCCATAAAGCAGTATAACCTGATCATCAATAGCACGACTGGTGGTGACGTGACCACACCCGGGGAGGCGACCTTTGGTCCCTATGACCATGGTGATGTGCAGAACCTCATCGCCGAAGCTGATGCCGACTATGCCTTTCTGGAGTGGAGCGGGAATGTGAGCGAGATAGATGATGTCAACTCAACAAATACAAACATAACCATGTATGGCAACTATTCCATCATGGCTCTCTTTGGCCCTCACGACTTTGATGCTACCCCGAGATCCCTCACCTTCACCACTGTTGAAGGTGAAAACCCTCCAAGCCAGACGCTTGAGATTTGCAACACGGGAAATGGCACACTGGACTGGTCGGTGAGTGATAATAAAGGCTGGCTCAAGGAAAGCCCGACGAGCGGCAGCCTTGCTGAAGAGGGGTGTGAGGACGTGAAGGTGTCGGTTGATGTCGCCGGGATGAGAGCCGGGGATTACAGGGCAACAATCACCTTTACCGGGTCTCCTACGCTGGAAGTCCCGGTTAGCTTGCACATAGAGTCGGCAATGATAGAGATTCCAGGGGGGCCAGCGGGTCTCTCTGCCTCTGCACTGAGCATCTCGCCGCAGCAGGTTCAGCCTGACCAGGATGTGACAATCTCGATCAATGTCGCTAACACCGGCGGGAAGACTGGCAGCTATAATGCCGTTCTGTATATCAACAGTGTGGTTGAGGATAGCCAGACGGTGTCTGTTGCCGCGGGGGCAAGCAAGAACGTGATATTCACGGTAAGCAAATCGCAGGCAGGCGTTTATGATGTTTCCCTGGCGGGGCAGAGCGGACAGTTTGAGGTAGTGGGCGGCGGCGGCTGGTTTGGTGGCGGCGGACTGGGTACCGGCGGCATAATCGCCATTGTGGTGGTCGTGATAATCCTCATCGTGGCCGTGATATTCATACTCAGGGGCACGACGAGACCGGAATAAATTAAGCTGTTATGTAGTACAGGGGCGGCTGCAAAGCCGCCCTTTCCTTTTTGGGATTACGGGCGTGGCGTGGCAAGCCCGGAAAACCAAATCCGAAATACTAAATCCGAAATACTAAACAATGTAAAAGAGCAGTCAGTAATCAGCGGTCAGTGGCTAGCCAATGACTGAAGGCTGATAGCTGAAAGCTGATAGCTACGAAATTGGGGTTTGTTTAGGATTTAGTGCTTTGAGCTTAGGATTTCCCTACAGGGGGTCATTGCGAGGTATAGTTTAAAAATGTAGTTGCCCAATTTATTGGGCAATTGTGCCTGATTCATCAGGCAACTACAAAATCCGGAGGTTTTTTCTGTTATCAACGAGGAATCAAAAAAGGTTTTTATTATTGACCCCAAAATCAAAAACGAAATTTTTGTAGCTAAATGTAACTAACGGTAAGTAAATGAAAGTTGACAGGGTTGAGTGGAGGTGGTAGCATATAACTAAAGTACCAGTACTAATATCCTGGTACTAACACGTACAGGTACTAAAAAAAATAAATACGGGAGGTGACCTGTGGTCAAACTTGGTAAGACCTTTTCTATCTTTGTTGTTCTCACGCTTCTAATACTTCTTGCTCCTGCGGTGATACTGTCCCCTGTGGCAAGTGTCGCTGCCAACGGTGGAGGGGTGGTGCAGGAGATTGGAGCAACTCTCACGTTCAGTGAAACTGAACCTGGTCAGTGGTGGCCGTTCATAGCCGGTTCCGGGGGTATTCAACCACCGGGTCCTGACCTGGAGCAATTCACCAGAGATCATGTGATAGCCGGGGTGCTTGTGCCTGGCTGTGGATTCCGGAATTATACCACCGGCGCGGGAAGTGTGGTGGGAGACCTGGTGGGAACGGTGGACATGGCCTGGCTCACTACCAATTTCAGCAAAAAATATGATAAACCTGCTCAGCTGTATCATGATTACGGCGAGACTGCTCATTTTGGCTGGATGATGGGAAGGGGGCATTATTACGAGGAAGGTAACACCAGTAACAACTTCACCTTCGTGTTCGCCCTCGATTTCGATAGTGACCCCGATATAACCAATGCTGTCGGAAAGGGGTTGTTCCTCAGTGTGGAGGAGAATGGCATTTTCGGCAATATGACTGACCCTCCGGAGCAGAGGCACAAGATAATTGGCGCGTTTGACGTTACAAAGGCCGGCGCTGTTTATACCTGGGATTTGCACCTGAGAAACTATGACCCCAGCGAGGTGTTCGACCTTGGCATCCTGACAGTCAGCGGTGGCGTGCTGCAAGAGAATACAGACAATATTACTTTTGGACTGGACATTCTGGACTACCAGACAGATGGTCCTCAGCCCACTTGGACCAACGTAACGACCAACTTTGAGGAAGTCACCTGGGGAAGGGACCCGATGAAGACTGTAAACAGCGGTCACCTGGGCGCAAATGGCGCAATGGACGTCAGCAGGAACACCATCTTGTATCTGGAGATTAATCTGGGAGCGGGTTGGGTGCGCATTCAAGGGACGACTGGCAACAATATATACATTAATGATACTGATACAGGAGTCAGAGCCGGCGACGGCAGCAAGTACGGGGAACTATATGAGCTCCTGCTTCTTTACATCCCTGATCAGACGTTGCCCATTGGGGAGTTCTTTTCGCAGTTTGGATATACCTTCACTTCCTTTGAGATGCATAATGCGTCCACTGGATGGTATGAGGGGTCGGAGAACTTTGCCGATCCGGCTCAGATTGACATTGAGTCAGCCGTTGGTGTGTCCCTGCAGAACTCAATTGACCATTCATACGGGTTATATCCCCACCCCAAGGTGGAAAATGTCGGTCCCCCCGGCGGCAAACCGAACACGACCATGGATGTGACCATCTCGGGGAAATACTTCCTGAGGGCAGCCGGTGCAAAGTCCGGTTGGGTTCCCAATAGTGGTTCGGTGGACTTTGGCCCTAACATAACGGTCAACAGCTACACCATAAACACCAACAACCCGATAAACAATACGATAACGGCGAACATCACCATTGCCGCTGACGCTACTCCTGGCCCAAGAGTTGTCAATGTAACTTCCTGCTTTAACTACTCAAGCGGTAACGGTGTTGCACCTTACTTGTCCGGGCTTGGCAGCTTCAGTGTCGTTGAGGGAAACGCTACCCTGGAAGGGCATATTAGTTACATTTCAAGGGGCACTGCTGGGGATCCCAGGTGGGCACAGCCGTTTACGGTGAGATGCTTTGAAGAGGGCAATCTCAACAACGAGCAGTGGAGCCAGAATGCTACCACCGACAATAACGGGGTTTTCACCATCATCGGTCTTGCTCCCGGTACCTATGATATCGGGATTGTGAACTTCACATGCTTGAGCGAGCTGAATACCAGTGTAACGCTAACTAATAATATTACCAATGTGGTCGACTTTGGTACTACACGTGAAGGAGATTCCAATGGCAACGATGCTGTTACCGGCATGGACTTCTCAATACTTGCTGGGGTCTTCAATACGGCACCTGCTGGTAATCCCAATTGCGACTTCAATCGCGATAATGCGGTGACCGGCATGGACTTCTCACTGCTTGCCGGCAACTTTAACACAGTAGGGCCTCTACAGGGATATTAAGAGGAGGTGTGTAATATATGTAGAAATGAACAAGAAAGTGAAAGTATCGGGTTTCGGAATTTTGGAGAAGGAGGTTGAAATTAGGTAATGAAGAGTAAATTTATTGGAACAATTGTAGCCATAGCAGTAGTACTGTCTATGGTGATGGTACCGGCGGTGACTCTGGCACAGCCGTCGGTCGCGGGCATGGAGGTAGTCCCCAATGAGACCAAAGTCGGTTTCACCCAGGACTTTGACCTGGAGATATGGGGAAGGGTGCCTGGCGCGCAGGCCTGGGATACCGGCGATGTTCACCTGGACTTCAATCCCACTTATATGGGGGTGAATTTCATCACGAATGGTGCCCTGCCGACCGTTCTGGGGTCAGCGTACAACAACGCTACTGGCACCATTGACTTTACCTCTGGTATTCTCGGGTCGAGTGTTATGGGTGACCAGTTGATATGTACTGTCAACTGTACCAGCAAGGGTGTCACCGGAGTTTCAACGATAGACTTCGTGAACATCGGACCGTTGAGGATAACCGACATCATAAATGGAGGAATGTCCCTCATTAACTGGACCCTGGTGGTAAACGGGACGCTGAAAGTTGGTAGTCCTGCGTTGACGGTGGATGTAAGCCCTGCTGGCAAGGGAGATGTGAAGATAAATGGAGTGGCTCCAGGTAGCTATCCCGACGTCAGTTACTGGGCCTGGGATGAGGTGGTAAGTCTGAACGCAGCGAATCCAGCGGCTGGCTGGGCGTTCGACCACTGGACCGGTAACCTTACCGGCAGCACCAATCCCGACAATGTGACTATGTCTGACGCCATGAGCGTTACCGCCGTCTTTGCTGAGCTCCCATGCGACCTGGATGTTGACCCTAACGTGCTTAACCTTGAGGCCAGGTTTGGGGTAGACGAAGACAGTGACACCGTTACAATAGCGAACGATGGTGGAGGCACCCTATGCTGGGCATTAGGCGACCCGCCAACCTGGGGCGTAGGCGATTGGTGGAATTACTATAATTTCTACCAGCCATTCGCACCGGCATGGCAAATGATTGTTCCTGGATCCAACGCGAGCTTTGTGAACACGTCGGTGGTCGGTGGTGGTTCAGGTTCAGATTATGCGTGTGTTGTCAACATTGCTCCGCCTCTGCAGCGCTCAATGATGGGTGGCATGCCTTGCGTCCTGTACAGTGGGAGCATGGTGGTTGACGAGTGCACCCTGGATATAGCCTCGCAGATCGGCATAATGGGAATCTACCCGTACGCCGGGTCGGGCTGTTGGACTGAGGTCCCGGTGCAAGCTAATTTGAGCTGGGCCTACGACAGTTGCCACGGCTGGCCTTATTATCTGGGTAAGGCGTGGAATTACAACCTGACAATGAACGTAAAGACTTTGGGCACCTGGAGTCCGGTAGACTACAAGGTTATACCGGCTATGGCTATGGTGACCGGTTGGAATACGACCCTGAGCGCCTGGGAGATAACACATTTGGCGCTACCCAGCATGACTCCATTCATGCAGACCTGGTGGTCGCCAACGGCAAAGAACTTCGTACAGCAAGCTGATGGTGGCACCTATGACTTTCCACCGATGGATGTCAGGTCGCTGGTAGCCTTTTCTACTGCTGCTCCGCCAGCAGGACCAGCTAGCTGGCTTAGCTTTGACAAGACGCACGGCGCTCTTGGTATAGGTGGCAGTGAACTGCTGACCGTGACCGCTAATTCGTCAGGACTGGCTGTTGGCAGTTACAACACCAGCTTCACTATCAGTGCATGCGGAAGTGTTCAATCGGAGACTGTTGACGTTAGCTTGAACGTACTGCCGGCGACCTCTATCGACGCTATCAGAGATCTGCCCGCTGATGCTTTGGACTATGACGCCGAATATCCGGGAGACACGTTCAATGTTACCATTAACTTCACCGCACCGGTGGATGCCTTCAACAGTATCGGTCTGACCGATTATGCTCCCGCTGGTTGGGAGGTTGAGACCAATGTGCTCTGGTGCACCCCGGTAGCAGACTGGACGATGAGTCCGTACAACAAGGCAGAGTATGCCTGGGCTGGACCTTTTGCTGAAGGCACTAACTTCACCGTCGTGTATAAGGTAACCATTCCGGCGACTGCTAACCCGGGATCCAACTTCTGGCCCAATTGTACTCCTGGTACATGCCCTCCATGCGAGGGTAGTCCCCAAAACATGTTTGCAGTCTGGGTGGAATACTGGTTTGATGCGGATGGACCATTCGAATCGTGCATAACGGGCGAGATCGAGAAGATAGTAACAGTCCCTGGCTGTGAAACTGGAGAGACTCGCGATGTTCTCGGGAACGTGCTGGACACTGTGCTGGTCACGCTGTACGAGGACGATGATGTCTGGGAGGATGACGATTCCAGCAGTATAGTAGGCGGCATTGCCGTGTATGAGGATTGCGCGGATGACACGGGATACTACTACAAGATTGCTACAAAGTACTGCTACTTCCCGTTAGACACAAGGCCCGTGGCAGACGGTGGTAGCATAGCACCACCCTCTCATAATCCCAATTACCCCGCCTACATAGACTGGTCAACGCCAGAACTACTGGCTGCAGGAAACGTTTTGAACTTCGTAGGTGACTACGGACTTGTTTGCAGGGCAGCTTCAATGTCTATGGCTATGGAAGCCGTCAATCACATGCTGTTTGTACCGCTTGGTGACGACGGTATAACTCCAGAGCCTGATTGGCAGCTTTCTAACTGGAAAGCCATGGAAGTGGTACACTCCTGGCAATTCCCATGCGGCTGCAACTGCTAACTGCTAACTGCTAACGTATAGGTAGTCAGTTGGTTTCACTTAGCCCCCTTCCATCGGGAGGGGGCTAGGTGTTATAATGTATGAGAAAGGTAGCAGGGAGATAGGAAAATGAGATTATTCAGATTGGTTAGTTTATTGGCAGCGGTGGCAATCGTTGTATTCGCTGCTGGCATTGCTCTGGGGCAGCCACCGGCCAATGCAGTCAGGGCTTTGCCTGACGTGGTGGAGAGGGGAGAGACGTTCAATATTACCGTGAACTTCACCGCCCCTGCCGATGATTTCAATAGCATCGCCCTTACTGATTTTGCCCCCGCTGGTTGGAATGTGACCGTTAGTGGAGCGTGGTGCCAACCATCAGCAACGGTGATGGCTACCGGCAATGAGGCTGATTTCTGCTGGTGGCTGCATCCCTATCCTAATGGCACTCATTTTACTGCGCTGTACAAAATTACCGTTCCCTGCAACGCCTCTCTGACAAATTATACTTTTGACAGCGGTAATTACGCATATTTGGCATATTATATTGGAAACTCAAGCACGATTTGGGAAAATGTAACGGGTGATTCTAATGTGACGGTTGTTCCGCCGGCCATTTGCTCTACCCCGAGCATTGTGTTCTATGCTGCTAATGGGACAAACCCCCTAAACAAGACTCTTGAGCTGTGGAGCTCAACACCCTGCATGCTTAACTGGTCGCTGAGCGATGATGCTGGTTGGCTTGAAACATACCCCACGAACGGCACCTGCACCGATGTCCATAGTCCTGTAGCAGTGTCGGCTAATTCATCAGGTATGTCTGTCGGGGATTATACCGCTAACATAACCATCGAGTCCCCTGACGCGAACAATTCTTCCTGGATAGTCCCCGTTACCTTGCATGTGAGCCTCACTGGCTTCCTGCATGGGCAGGTCGCTTTCACGGCAAGGGGAACCCCTCCCGATGATAGATGGATGGAGCCATTTACGGTGAGGTTCTTCGATGAAGGCATTGAGGTGCCATGGTCGCCAGTGTATGTCACCACCAACAATACCGGGGGGTTCGCCATTTCCGACATTCCTGCCGCCCCCTATGACGTTGGAATTAAGAACTTCACTTGCTTGAGCGAACTGGTGACTAATGTGACGATCAATGTCGGTGCGCTGACCGAGGTTGATTTTGGCACGACACGCGATGGTGATGCCGATGGCAACGATGCTGTTACCGGCATGGACTTCTCTCTGGTTGCTAGTGCCTTCAATACAGCACCTGCTGGTAATCCCAATTGCGACTTCAATCGCGATGGTGCCGTGACTGGTGTAGATTTCTCTCTTCTTGCTGGTAACTTTAACCAGGCTGGAGACCTCCAGGGATATTAGGGGAGCTTTTTGTGGAGAAGTTTCTGGTAAATATGAGTGAATACCACCGAGTTTGGGGAATGGTATCTCGTAGTATATTATTTGTTGCTATAGCAGTAGTGGCTCTTGTTGCCCTCATTCCTCTGGGGATAGCGCTGGGGCAGGAAGCCAGTCCAAGCAGGGTTCTGCCAGAGGCGGTGCACGTGGGGGAGACATTTGATGTCACCGTGAACTTCACCGCCCCCGTCGATAAATTTAATGCTGTCGGTCTCACCGACCTCGCCCCCGACGGCTGGAACGTCATCGCTGATGAAGCATGGTGCACCCCGACTGCCGATGCGTTTACCGCTAACGGCAATAAGGCGGAGATTGCCTGGTATGGCGAGGCAGGTGTCGGCTTTGCCAAGGATATTTCATTTACTGCGTTATATAAAGTGACTGTGCCTGATGATGCCGAGCTGGGAGTTTATACCTTCGATGGTTCTGTGGAATACTGGGTTGCCGCTGAAGGGCCTTTCGCGGAAAGCATAACCGGCAGCTCCCAAGTGGAGGTCGTTGGAGGAAGTGTTATAAGTGTGTGGTGGATAGTTGGCATCGTCGTTGCTATAGCTGTTATCGTGGCCGTGGTTCTACTGGTCAGACGCCGCAAGGCATAAGATTGGTTTGGTATGATGGTAGAAGGGAGCAGATTGCCCCCTTTTTTAGTTGGGGTTGCGTGGCAATCTCAGAAAAGCAAAGCTTAAAAATTAAAAGGCAAAATGACAGAGCAAAAGGCAAAATTCCAAATCCTAAATCCGAAATACTAAACAATATCAAATGACCAAAATCCCAATGACCAAAACAGTTTTTGAGTTTTGAATTTAGATATTAGGATTTGTTTAGAATTTAGTGCTTGGAGCTTAGGATTTCTCGGGGAGGGTGCTCCCCGATGACAGAGAAGGAGGTGGACATTGAAATGATAAAGGAAGCGAGGTTTCACTAATAATTATAAAGGTATAGTACCTCTGTTATTTTTACAGAAGCGAAATTGCTTGGATGATTTAAGGAGGTTGAAATGAAAAAACTGGGATTTATGAAAAAGTCGGGATTTATTATCGGTATTATCGTGCTCCTGATGGCGGTGATGCCGATGAGCGACGGTTTAGCTGTTCAGGCTCAGGACTGGCTGGAGTTTGGCGATGCCCCCGACCCAACATACCCGTCTCTCCTTGCCAGCAGTGGCGCGCGGCATGTGTTTACTGAGACCGAAATACTTGGCCTGGGCTTGAGTATGGGCGAGCTTAAGGACCCCGAGCCTGATGCCAATGTCCCTGATATGGATCTCTTCGACGATGGTCTGAACACCTTTGTCATAACGGCCGGTAATCCGGCGGCAACGGTCAATTTTGAGGTGACCAACTGGTTGGTGGGCTATCCCGACCTCTTTGTTAATATCCTGATTGACCTGGATGGGGATGGCGACTGGAATGATGCTGGAGAGCACGTGGTTCAAAATCAGCCAATATTCCTACCTGCTGTTGCCGAGAGCCCCTTTGTGTCCACGCCATTCTCAACCGTGGGGGCAACCCCCGGTCCAACATGGCTCAGACTTACCTTGACCAGGACGCCGGTTGGCGCTCCGTGGGACGGCACAGTGCCGATACCGTTCGAATGCGGTGAGACCGAGGACCACGAGATATACATAGAGCCGTCTCCAGACCTCCCTGACCTGGTAGTGGCAGAGAAGTGGGAGACGGTTGAAGGCTGCATGTACTGGGTAAACTTCATGGTGATGAACGTTGGTAACGCACCTGCTGGTGCAAGCACGACGTGCATTTACGCTGACGGTAAGCTGGTGGCAACTGCCCCATGCCCGCCACTGCCAGCCGGCGGGAGCAACACCACATATGTCGGGCCGTTAGAGTGCCCGGGCAACACCACTGTGTGGATTGGGGTCGAAGCCGACAACTACAATGATGTTGTCGAGGAGGATGAGGAGAACAACTATTACGAGAACGAGATGGAGCAGCCACTGGAGTTCGGCGATGCTCCCGACCCAACATATCCGTCTCTCCTTGCCAGCGATGGCTCGCGGCACTGCCCTACTGACACCGAACTACTTGGCCTGGGCTTGTCCGGGCAGGACTGCAAGGACTTCGAGTTTGATGCCTTGGTCATTGATAATGATACCTGCTGCGATGGCCTGGTAACCACTTTCATAGCTGCAAATGACCCAGCGGCAACGGTCACGTTTGAGGTGACCAACAACATTACGCTGGACAACCTCATTGTTAATATCCTGATTGACCTGAATATAGATGGCGATTGGACTGACGCTGGAGAGCACGTGGTTCAAAATCAGCCAATACCCCTGCCTGGTCCTGCCGAGGCCACCTTTGTGTCCACGCCATTCTCAACCGTGGGGGCAACACCCGGTCAAACATGGCTGAGACTTACCCTGAGCAGGACCCCGGTTACCGTCCCGTGGAACGGCACCGGGCTGTTCGAGTGCGGTGAAACCGAGGACTGGAACATAACCATAGAAGAAGAGGGATTCTACTGGAAGCCTGGTAACTGGACTGACTATGCCCCGAGCGGAGTGCCCGACTTCGACCAGAAGCAGGATAACTGGTTTGATCCCGCGGGGGGGGCGTGGACCTATTGCGGACCGGTGGCAGTGGCCAACTCCCTGTGGTATTTCGATTCCAGGGAGGAGCCTTCCCCTGTCCCGCCACCTGCGCAGAATGATAACTACGGTCTGGTGACAAGCTACAACCCTGGTGGGTGGGACGACCACCACACCAGTAACGTGGAGCCGCTGGTTAACGACCTGGCGGCGCTTATGGGCACCAATCCCTCGACCGGCACCGACGTGTTCGCCATGGAAGCGGGGATACGGGACTACCTCAATATCACCGGCTACAATGACAGTTACTATGAGCATACAGAGCCGATGCCGGACTTCGGCTGGATTGAGGAGGAGGTGGAGAGGTGTCAGGATGTAATCCTGCTTCTCGGTTTCTGGCAGGCTTATGATGAACAGGCTCCTCCTGAGGAGTGGTGGCGCATCGGCGGGCACTATGTCACCTGCGCTGGAGTAAACTCCGCGGGTATGCAGCTCGGCATCAGCGACCCGTTTCTTGATAACGCCGGGGCAGGGGGACCGGGTATAGTACCGGTGCCTCATCCTTATCCCCATAATGCCAGTGTGCATAACGATACTCAGTATGTCTCCCACGATATCTATAATGTTACTCCCTCCTTCACCCCCGGTGGCTGGTGGGCTTTGCAAAACTATGGCGCTGGGAACCCCGCGATCGTCAACTTCCAAGGTCTGAACCCGAATCCCAACTCCATGTTGCCTACGGGGCCCTATCTCGGTCCCATGTTTCCCCTCCATGTTGAGATAGAGTACGCCGTTGCCGTCTCACCGGTTGCTGGTGTAAACGCTACCCTGGAAGGGCATGTTAGTTACCTTTCAAGGGGTATTCCTCCCGATGCCAGGTGGATAGAGACGTTTCTGGTGAGAGGCTTCGAGCCTGGTAATCTGACCAACGAGCTATGGAACGGCACTGCTACCACCAACAATACCGGGGTTTTCACCATGAGCGGTCTTACTCCGGGGACCTATGATATCGGGATTAAGAACTGCACTGCCTTGAGCGAGCTGAACACCAGTGTGACGCTGAGTGCCGGTATGACCACTGTGGTCAACTTTGGTACGACACGTGAGGGAGATGCCGATGGCAACGATGCAGTGACCGGGATGGACTTCTCACTGCTTGCTGGTGTGTTCAATACAGCACCTCCTGGTAATCCCAATTGTGACTTCAATCGCGATAATGCAGTGACCGGGATGGACTTCTCACTGCTTGCCGGCAACTTTAACAAGGTAGGGCCACTGCAAGGATATTAAGAGGTACCACATCCGGAGTGGCAGCTTTCTTCATGGAAGGCCATGGAGGTGGTCCACTCCGGGGAGTAGCCTGGTTGAAGCTGGGTAGTCAGGTGGATGTAACCAGCCCCCTTCCACCGGGAGGGGGCTGGTTGTTATAAGCAGGAAATTTGGATTGTATTGGCTGTTCCGAGTACTCTTTGCTCGTCATTGCGAGTCCGTCAGCTGACGGGCGTGGCAATCTCGGGGAGGTGCTCCTCGATGACAGAGAAGGAGGTGGCATTATAAATGATAAAAAAGGAAGCGAAGTTTCATTAATTTGATGAAGGTATAGTACCTCTGCTATTTTTAAGTCAGGGGAAATTGCTTGGATGATTTAAGGAGGTTGAAATGAGAAAGATAGGATTTATTATCGGTATTATCGTGCTGCTCGTCGCTTTAATGCCCCTCAGCGTGCCGGTCAATGACAGTTTACCGGCTCAGGCGGCGGGGCCACCTGTACCAGTGGAGCCACCAAGCATGCCGCCGCCGCCGCCGTACCAACCACCCCCGGTGATAGACGGGCACGGAACAGGCGCTCTAGCGTCAACGACGGGCGTTGTCCATATCAGCGGGCAGAGAATGCCTGACGGCTCTCTGGTGGGAGAGTCGCCGGTAGGGAACGGACCGCCAGCTTCGTTTGACTGGCGTACACAGAATAAAGTAACCTCGGTGAAGAACCAGGGTGCCTGTGGTGCGTGCTACGCCCATGCCGGAATTGCCAATGTCGAGTCCAAGGTATTAATCGACACCAACACCACCACCCCTGGCCCCGACTACTCCGAGAACAATGCCAAGGAGTGCGACTGGCGTGCCGTAAATAACTGGACAGACCCGTCCAATTACACATGGGGTAGCTGCTACGGTGGGAATTACTACATGCTTGCCAGCCTGTTCTCCCACAAAGGTGTAGTCCGGGAGGCAGACGACCCGTATATAGCCGCTAATGTCGCTTGCAACTCTTCCTGTCCGTACAACAAGACGCTGCTGGACTGGAGAATCATATCGGGTCCGTGGACGGTGCCCAATACCACCGTGCTGAAGACCTATGTTCAAACATACGGCCCGGTCTATACCACGCTGTATGTTG
>Ga0315548_1001555_pt1 | contig 19153 bp, 16 predicted proteins | sample SalMarSW160110MG_2_FD_202540 | JGI IMG/M metagenome (GOLD analysis project Ga0315548, IMG submission 202540) | Salt marsh sediment microbial communities from the Plum Island Ecosystem LTER, Massachusetts, United States - Salt Marsh Sediment SW1601-110 ...
GTCCACATGGACACCGGACTCGTGCGCAAAGGCGTTGGCGCCGACAATCGCCTTGTTCGGCTGAATCACGAAGCCGGTCAGTTGCGAAACCAACTGGCTTGTGCGATAGATTTCCTTCGTATTAATATTAGTTGATAGACCGCCGCTGCTCTGCATTGCGAAAAAGTCCGGACGCGTACGTATTCCCATTACAACTTCTTCTAGCGCGGCGTTGCCCGCCCGTTCACCCATGCCGTTGATGGCGCACTCGATTTGGCGGGCGCCGTTTCGCACACCGGCCAATGAATTCGCAACCGCCATACCAAGGTCGTTGTGACAATGGGTGCTTATGACACATTTGTCTATTCCGGGGACATCGGATTTAAGCTGGGCAATGATCCTGCCGTATTCGTAAGGAAGAATATAGCCGACCGTATCCGGGATATTTAATGTTGTCGCACCAGCTTCGATGACGGCGGTCAAAATCTCAATTAGGAACGGCATTTCGCTCCTGCATGCGTCTTCGGGTGAAAACTCGACGTCATCGACGTACCCTTTCGCGCATTTGACGGCGTTGACGGCCATTTTCAGGACCTCGTCGCTGCTCTTTTTGAGCTTATACTTCATGTGAACAGGCGAGGTCGCTATAAAAGTATGGATACGCTTCTTTTGGGCCGGGGCAATCGCCTTACCGGCCGATTCGATGTCACCTTCATTGGCGCGGGCCAGACCGGCGATTGTCGGTCCGACGACCTGTTCGGCGACCAGTTTGGTAGCCTCGAACTGGGTGGGACTGGAAACCGGGAAGCCCGCTTCGATGATATCCACGCCCAAAACCGCTAATTGCCGGGCGATTTCGAGCTTTTCAGCAATCGAAAGCGAAGCGCCCGGCGACTGCTCGCCGTCCCTTAAGGTGGTATCGAAAATTAATACTTTCTCTTCAGACATACTCTTTTTTCTCCTTTATAAACACGGATACCACAGATTTCTGTGTCCGTCATCTGTCGTCCGTCTTCTGACATCTGTCATCTGTTTTGACAAATTATGCCGAAAACAGAGCTAAATTGCCATGAATTTACGAAAAAACGAATAGAAATAGATTGTTTGTGGAGTTTTTATTGCGCCAGGCGGCGCAAAAGCAGGCTGCTTAAGCCTGTCCCGAGCATGTCGAGGGAGCCAAGAATGGCCCTGTGGATGTAACGAACTGTATAGTTATGACTCATACTTCAAATTATACATAAGCACGGAATTATTGCAACTCTTTTTTTACAGAATTTTCTTTTTTATTCTTCTACTGTTTATAAAGTTGGTCCTGGAACATGGAGGTAATCTACTTGCATTAAGAAACGGTTAGGGGTAAAGTAAGCGGGAATTTTTAGAAAATGCTAAATCCGAATATCGAAATTCGAAATGTTTTGGTCATTCGAACATTAGAATTTTGATATTGTTTCGGATCCGTTCGACTTCGCTCAGGACAGGTTTCGGATTTAGCGCTTTGGATTTTTAAGCTACGGAGAGGTGTCGGAGTGGCTGATCGAGCCGGTTTCGAAAACCGGTGTGCTCTTTTCGAGTACCGCGGGTTCGAATCCCGCCCTCTCCGCCATTTTTACCAGGTGTAAAAATGGCAGAGAATCGATAATTGAATTGACGATGGCAGGGCACTTCTATGAAGAGCAGGCGGTTAGCTCCTTTTTCGGTAAACCATGCCTTGAAAACTGGCGATAGTTTCACTGTCTTCGTTTGTGATATCGATCGAATATATCGCCAGCTTCGGCTGTAGGGACACTTCTTTGGCTTCGGCGAACAAGGTTCCCTCAAACGCAGCCTTGACATACCAGATGCTTGCGTTAATGGCAACAGCTATCGTTCCATGAGAGTTTGACGCGGCGGCGAATACAAAATCAGCAAGCGCAAAAATTGCTCCACCATGTACGGTTCCAACACCGTTTAAGTGATAGTCTTTAATCTCCATCTTTGCCCTGGCCGTCCCCTTCGAACAATCAAGCAACTCGATTCCATTATGCCTGGCAAATTGATCCTTGCTGAGAAAGCTACGCATCTGTTCCATTTGAGCACCTCCTGATTTCGTATCGTCTGTCTTCTACTTCACAAACAAATATATTCCATTGAATACTATATTATATGCTCGAGTACATCAATTCAAATTATTGCATAAATAGTTTTTAAAAATAATCGGCTGTGACTGGACAAATCAATGGATTCGAATAAAATGAAACATTGAACGTTCTCTCAAAACAAAGATTTTAAAATTGGTCGAGGCCAAAGCGGCGAAATATCTCTGACAAGGTTTTCATAAACGATGCAAAAAAGAATCATAGATTTCCATACGCATGCATTTCCCGATGCTTTGGCCCCACGTGCGATGAAGACGCTCCTGGAAGAAGCGCCGGATGTCAAGGCATATCTGGATGGAACGACAGGGGATCTGCTTGTATCAATGCGGAAGTGCGGCATTGAAAAAAGCCTGGTCAGTTGTATAGTCACCAGGCCCGAGCAGTTCGAATCAATTTTTCGCTGGTGTGTGGAAAGCCGTTCGGACAAATTGGATTTTTTACCTTCTGTCCACCCCGATGACAGTCATTGCCTGGAACAATTAGACCGCATCAAAGCCGAGGGCTTCAAAGGAATCAAGCTGCATCCGTTTTATCAGGACTTCTATGCCGATGAAGACCGTCTGCTGGCAATTTATGAGAAGCTGTGCCGGTTAGATATGTTTGTTCTTATGCACACAGGTTTCGATATTGCGTTTCCGAGGATACGCAGGGCCGATCCTCAGATGATACTTCGAATTCAAGAGATGATTCCCAATCTCAAATTCATTACAACGCACCTCGGAGCGTGGCAGCAATGGGATGAAGTCAGAGATATCCTGATAGGCCGTGACATTTATATCGAGATATCCTTCGCACTGGATTACCTGGCATTAGAACAAGCCCGCGAGATGATGCTGAACCATCCTAAGAATTATCTGCTTTTTGGTACGGATTCACCCTGGACAGACCAGGCACAAACGCTGCTCTTATTAGAAAAGCTTATATTGCCGAAAGATAAGCTCGAGCATATACTCTATATTAACGCCGCCATGCTTCTCGATATTGCCTAATGTCACTCTGCGACAGAATCCTTGTTTCATTACGACATATTAGTGACGTATCTCACGATACGTGCGTTGTTAATACGGCAGGAAAAGAGCTGGGATTGCTTAAAAGTGAAATATTTTGTCATCTGTCGTAGTGAATAAACAATAAAGAGTTGGATTTTCTTTTAGTTTTTTATTATTATTGGCCGATAAAACAGTTTGTAGTGAGGTTAGTAATAGCGTAAGAGTGACAAGGCTTTTATTATAACTTAGCACATCTTAGTTTAAAAAGAGAAAAGGAAGGATTGGCTATGTTTGGCCTCGAAGACAAATATGTATCAATGGCATATCTTTTATGCATCGGGAGTTCGGCATTGTGTATTATTTACGGCGCGTTAATGTGGAACCGCGGCGAAAGTCAAACCCGAGAAGAAGACGTTCACTGGGCTCAGGAAGAGAAAAAGGTAGAGGAAGAACTTTAATCAGTCTTCTATCGAGTTCAATGACAACCCGTTGAGTTAATGATTTTCTACCCAGCAATGATCAAGGATTGAAACAAGTGCTTGCCGAAGCAGTTGGAATTGCAGAGATATTTGTCGTTCTGATTTATCTGTTTGTTGTTGTCTATCTGGGTTGGCTCGGATACACCCAGACAAAAACAGCAGCAGATTATCTGATCGCAGGATTTACGGCAACTTCCTTCTTATGGCTCGTTTTTGTAAAGGCCGGGGAAGCCGAAGCTATCGGTCTGGTGAAGCATTTGACCGGGGGCAAATCCAGCATCCTGACGGATTATCCCAACCCAATTGGCCTGCGGTCGATCCATATTATAGCCGCTTTGCCAATATCGATCATTGTGATTGTTGTTGTCAGTTTGTTCACAAAACAGTTGGAACATGAACACCTGGATAAATGCTTCTCCTGAATAAGCAACAAACAAGTACATATTGCTGTTTACCTTCTGGCGGTAAATCCGCATAGAAGGCTAAGTTAATGATTCTATAAATTGTTAATTGGAAGGACATCAAAATGTTGGCGCAGGGAGTTGGACTTATCGAAATCTTAGTTGTTCTCGTGTATTTGTTGGTTGTTGTATACCTTGGCTGGTTGGGTTACAGTCGCACCAAAACGGCAACGGACTATCTCATTGCCGGACGCAAAGTCCATCCGTATGTCATGGCGATGAGTTACGGGGCTACATTCATTTCGACAAGCGCCATCGTCGGTTTCGGCGGCGTGGCGGGTCTATTCGGAATGAGCGTATTGTGGTTGACATTTCTGAATATATTTGTGGGTATATTTATCGCTTTCGTTTTTCTCGGCCCACCCGCTCGGCGGATGGGCCGTCTACTCGATGCGCACACCTTTCCCGAACTGCTGGCAAGGCGTTTCGAGAGTAAATTCATTCAGGTGTTCGCGGGGCTTGTGATTTTCCTGTTCATTCCCCTGTATGCCGCGGCGGTGCTTATCGGCGGATGTGAATTCATTTCAACTCAGTTCGGAATTCCTTACAATGTCGCACTGCTTGTCTTCAGTATCATTATAGCGGCCTACGTAGTGATGGGCGGGCTTAAAGGCGTGATGTACGGCGATGCACTGCAGGGGACTATAATGTTCGTCGGCATGTTGACACTGCTTATATTTACGTACGGCAAGCTTGGGGGGATAACTAAAGCCCACCAGGCGTTGACCGACCTGGCGCCGCTTGTTCCCGGCAAGCTCCAGGCGATCGGCCACAGAGGCTGGACGGCCATGCCCCCGTTCGGCTTTGGCGAGTTGAAGTATAACTTGTGGTGGATTGTCATCTCGACGATTACGCTGGGTGTCGGCATCGGCGTGTTGGCTCAGCCGCAGTTAATTGTACGGTTTATGACTGTCAAAAGCAGGCGAGAGCTGAACCGGGCCACCATGATCGGTGGGGTCTTTATCCTCATAATGACGGGCGTGGCCTTCACGGTCGGCAGCCTTTCCAACGTATACTTTGCTAAATACGGCCCGCCCCTGAAGGGACGCGTTGCCAAGACCATTGACCAGGAGAAGGGCTATGTCGTTCTTCAGATTGCCAGCAAGGACGAATCAGGCAAGTGGGTAGATGTCGAAGGCAAGCTGGCTCCTGTGGTACTGTGCGAGTCGGAGCTGGAGCAATCCGCGGTTGACGCCGGAGTCGTGACGGGTCGGAGCATTTCAGTGGTTTATGCAGGCGGCAGTTCGGATCAGATTATTCCGAGATACATCACCTCGGCCCTGCCAAAATGGTTTGGCCTGCTGTTTCTGCTGACCCTCTTAGCGGCCGCTATGAGCACCCTTTCCAGCCAGTTTCATACTGTCGGGACAAGTATCGGACGCGATGTTTACGAGCAACTTACCGGCAGGCATGGCAGGAGTATAGGGATCAACCGTATTGGCATTATCATTGGAATCATCGTTGCTATGCTTTGGAGCTATTATGCCCGCGGCGGTTACATCATCGCCCGCGCGACGGCGATTTTCTTCGGCTTGTGCGCATCGGCCTTCCTGCCGGCCTTTTTCGGTGGATTGTTCTGGAAGAGAATGACAAGGACCGCTGCAATCTGGTCTATGATAGCCGGCTTTGCCGTCACGTCGTTCTGGCTGCTTTTTGTAAAAGCCGCAGAAGCGGGTGCCATAGGGCTGGTGCAAAAAGTGACCGGCGGCAAAACGAGCATCTTTGCAGGCCACCCCAACTGGGATGTAGTCGATCCTATTGTTGTAGCTTTGCCAATTTCGATATTGGTTGCTCTGGTCGTGTCCTTATTGACCAAAGCACCGTCTCAAAAACACATAGACAAGTGTTTCGGATAAAACAGCGTTAAAGTTGTGTATGGCAAATACATCTTTTCAAGAGTCACAAGGAAAAAAAGTAAAGGAGAATGTAAATGTATGATGGGCAACACAAAACACCTTTAATCATGTTGATCGGTGCAATTCTCATAGTCACCGGGTCGCTGGTCATAGCCCAGGATGGGAATGCCGGGAACTCGGAAAAGCTCAGTTCATGGGATCAGTGGTGGAACGATTTCCATAACCCCACGGATTATCTTGAGATGGGATTAGACCACCGGTTCAGAACAATCACAGCAAGGAATATTGATACGTTAGATACGGATGCGACACAAAATAAGTGGAATTACCAGCGATATCGTTTTAGATGGTGGACCAAGTGGCTCATTAATGAGAATGTTGATTTCAACGCTCGTCTGGTTTGGGAATTCAGAACATGGGATGAGCCCAATAGAAAGCCCCAGAGCACAGATTTCGATGAAATGATATTCGACAGGTTCAATTTCACCGTACGGAACCTGTTTGATATGCCGGTGACAGCCGTCATCGGTCGTCAGGATTTGATTTTTGGCGTCGGCTGGTTGGTGCTTGATGGAACACCGCTGGATGGTTCAAGAACCATCTTCACCGATGCGGCACGTTTTACCTACGACTGGAAGGAAAAAGACACGAAAATCGATTTAGTCTATATCGATCACGCTGCGGCATCCGACAGATGGCTGAAACCCATCAATGATCGTGACAATGCTCTCACCGAACAGGATGAATACGGTGCAATCTTATACTTGACCAATCAATCGCTTGAGAAAACGAAGGTGGAAGCCTATTTCATGTATAAGAACGACAATCCCGTTGACGTTGCTATTGATAATTTTCCTATCTCGTGGAGTAAGAAAGCGGAAATATTTACGTTTGGCGGTGCTGTCTCCAAGAAGGTCAACGAAAACTGGAACTACCGTGTCGAGGGCGCGATACAAACCGGCGAAAAGGACGACAGCTCAAGCATATCGCGGGATTTGGAAGCATGCGGTATTCTAACGAATCTCGAGTACCTGTTCCACGACAGCTCCGACAGCAGTGTTCACGTTGGTTATGAGTATGAATCAGGAGATGATCCAACCACGGATGACAACGAACAGTTTGACCCGTTGTGGGCCGAGTGGCCGAGATGGAGTGAGCTGTACATTTACACCTACTCAAAAGAGACCATGATTGCCGAATCGACAAATGTCCATCGGTTCAATTTGGGACATAAGTTCAATCCAAATAAAAAATGGCAAATCTGCACGGATTATCATCTGCTCTGGGCCGATGAGAATACCAGCAGTACAGCACTTAGTTTTTCTGACACCAGCAAGTTCCGCGGTCAGTTGTTCACCTGCTGGGCCAAATACAAGATGAGCGCGCAGCTAACGGGACATCTGCTTGGGGAGTATTTCGTACCGGGCACCTACTACGGCCAGAGTAACAGGGACGCTGCATTTTTCCTGCGATTCAATCTGGAATACAAATTCTGAAAGGAATCTTCGATCTGTGTATAAAAAACTCCGATAAAAATCCCTTTTTTCTTGAATAAGAATGCTTGATTATTACAATAAGGGATTCTATGGTAAAAAAAACTCCAACAAAGAAGGTGTTACTCTCAGGAAACGAAGCGATAGCTTATGGAGCATATGAAGCCGGATTAAGTGTGGCTTGTGCCTATCCCGGCACGCCATCTACCGAGATACTTGAAACACTGGCCCGGTTTTCTCAAATCGATGCCCAGTGGTCGGTCAATGAAAAAGTTGCCTTTGAGGTTGCGGTCGCTGCGGCTATTTCAGGTAAGCGAAGCCTGTTTGCGTGTAAACATGTCGGGCTTAACGTGGCAATGGATCCGTTAATGACTTCCTCCTATACGGGGATTTCGGCGGGTTTTGTCATTGTTGTCTGCGACGACCCGGGTATGCACTCTTCTCAGAACGAGCAGGACACACGCTGGGTCAGTATCTATTCGAAGCTGCCTATGCTCGAACCATCAAGCCCTGCCGAAGCAAAGGATTTCATCAAAGAGGCCTTTAAGATCAGCGAGAAGTTCGATACCCCGGTACTTTTCAGGATGACAACAAGGGTTTCACACACTAAAGAAGATATGGCTCTGGGCCGGAGAGAAGTACCGAAACAGCCCCCGTTTCAGAGGAACATACCAAAGTATGTGATGGTCCCCGGCAACGCCCGCGTACGGCATGTCTTTGTCGAAAAAAGGCTCGAAAAGCTCAAGGCACTCGCGGAGCGGACCAGACTCAACAAAATCGAATCCGGCAGTAAAAAACTCGGATTCATCACATCGAGTGTGGCCTATCAATATGTCAGGGAAGTCTATCCCGATGCTTCTTATCTCAAACTCGGAATGACTTACCCGTTTTGTGATGAAAAGATCAGGAAGTTCGCAAAATCCGTCGGCAAGTTATACGTCATTGAAGAGCTTGATCCATTCCTGGAAGAACATGTAAAAACGCTCGGTATCAAAGCAACTGCAAAGGATCCGTCTTTTAGGACAGGAGAACTGGATTCAACCTGTATATCTGCAGTTATTAAGGGTAAGGCAAAGCGTGAGAAGAAAATGGCAACACGCAAACCGAGGCTTTGTCCGGGCTGCCCTCACTGGTCCACCTTTGCTGCCCTGAAGAAGCTGGACCTCTATGTGGCGGGTGATATTGGATGTTATACCTTAGCGTGTCTGCCTCCAATGTCTTCTCTGCATTCCTGTCTCTGTATGGGAGCCGGTGTGACTTTCAATGAAGGATGGCATAAAGGTGCTCCCAGGAAGAAAATCGTCGGTGTTATAGGAGATTCTACTTTCGTTCATTCGGGTATTACCGGCCTGATAAACTCCGCATACAACAAGGCGAAGGGAGTCATCCTGATACTGGACAATTCGACGACGGCGATGACAGGGGGGCAGCAACATCCCGCCACAGGATTGACCATTCGAAACGAGCCGACAAAGAAGCTTATCCTCGAAGATCTTTGCCGGAGTTGCGGAGCGGATAATGTTGATGTCATCGACCCGAAAAATCTGGCGGAATTTACAGAGCTGGTGAAAAAGCGGGTTGGCGAAGATGCCTTGTCCGTCATTATTTCCAGGCACCCGTGTAAGTTGCTCAAACGATAGGGACTGAGTCGATTCATGAAGAAAAAAGTTTACAGCATCACGTTCGGAGGCATCGGGGGACAGGGAATTCTGAAGGCTTCCGAAATCTGTGCATGGGCCGCCCTGTACGCCGGTTTCCATGTGAAAAAATCCGAAGTTCACGGAATGGCACAACGAGGCGGTTCCGTGGAATCGCATGTGCGTTTTGGCAGAAACGTTTCGTCACCGTTGATCTCTGTTGGCGGGGCCGATTTCCTGGTCTGTTTTCATCATGACGAGCACGAGCGGCTCAAAAGCTTCCTTGCGAACGAAGAGGGGGACCTGATTGAATATCTCGACAAGACCAAAGACGTGATTGACGATCCGAGATGCCTGAATACCTGCCTGGTCGGTGTACTCTCGACTAAGCTGCCGATCAAGCAGGATTGTTGGATCAAAGCGATTGAAACCGTTTTTAAGAAGAAGGTTGTTGCAATAAACAAAAAGGTATTCCTTAATGGAAGAAAGATGGTGCAATCATGATTTGGAAGCAAGATGTTGAATGCGCTGATTCCGCTCAACTCAAGAAACTGCAGTCCGATCGTTTGCAAAAGCTCGTTGCATACATCTACCAACGCTGTCCCGTTTACAGGCAGAAACTTGATGCAGCAGGTATATCGCCGGACAATATCCAATCCATCGAACAGATCACAGAACTGCCGTTTACCACCAAAGAGGACATGCGGGATAATTACCCGTTTGGCTTGTTCTCTACAGGGCAAAGCGAAATAAATGAAATTCATGTTTCCAGCGGCACAACGGGCAATCCAACATTGGTGGGTTATACGAAAGATGACCTCAAGCTTTGGTCGGATGTTATGGCCCGAAGCATTTGCTGTGCCGGGGCCGAGCCGGGCGATACGATACAAATTGCTTACGGATATGGATTATTTACAGGCGGACTCGGTTTTCATTACGGCGCCCTGGAGATGGGCCTGAGAATCATACCTACTTCTGCCGGCCAAACCGCTCGCCAGTTGAAGATCATGCAGGATTTCAAGCCGCGACTGATCGCTTGCACGCCCAGCTATGCACTTTATATGGCCGAGGAAGCCAAGGAAATGGGAATTGAACCGACCGAGGGAAGCTGGAAAATCGGGATATTTGGTGCCGAGCCGTGGAGTGAATCCATGAGGCAGGAAATCGAGGCCGCATGGAACATGCTCGCCACCGATGTGTACGGTCTGTCCGAAATCATTGGGCCCGGTGTCGCACAGGAGTGTACCTATAAGGACGGCCTGCACATATTCAGCGATGTCTTTTATCCGGAAATCATAAATCCACAGAATGACGAAGTTGTTCCGGAAGGTGACGACGGCGAACTCGTGATCACCACTCTGACAAAACAGGGCATACCTTTGATTCGTTATCGCACCCGTGACATTGTTAGCATGAACTGTGAAAAGTGCCGCTGCGGTCGTACAAGCCCAAGAATCAGCAAAATTAAGGGCAGAACCGATGACATGATCGTTGTACGCGGTATCAACGTCTTTCCGTCACAAATTGAGCATGTTCTCATCGGGATAGAGGGAACCCAGCCTCATTATCAGATTATTGTAGACAGAAAGGCACATAAACTGGATGAAGTCGAGGTTCTCGTGGAAGTGGATGGGCGATTTTTCTCCGATGAGATCAAGAAACTGAATGAGCTGCAGCAGAAGATCAGGAAGGATATTGCATCCGTTCTTTCTATCAGTGCAAAGGTGACACTCGTAGAACCCAAGACAATCGAAAGAAGTATGGGTAAATCAAAGAGAATAGTCGACAAACGAACGATTTAGAGGTTCAGAAATGAAGATAACACAGATATCGGTCTTCCTTGAGAACCGTAAAGGAAGACTCTTCGAGGTGTGCTCTCTTTTAGGCAGCAACGAAATCAATATCAGGGCCTTAACCATTGCCGAGACCGAGAGCTTTGGTGTATTACGCATCGTCGTTGACAAGCCGGACATAGCAGTGAAGCTCCTGCATAAGAATGGTTTCGTCGCTAATTTCACCGATGTCATAGCCGTGGAAGTTAGCGACAAGCCCGGCGGACTTGCAGCAGTTCTACAAGTGTTTGCCGACAACGATGTGAACATTGAGTATATGTACGGCTTTGTTGAGAAATTCAGTGATCAAGCGCTGCTGGTCTTTCGATTCGAAGACACAGAGCGTGCAGGAAATATACTTGCACAAAATGAGATCAAGATTGTCACACAGTCTGAAATCGAAGGACTCTAAAGCCTTGTCATAATTACTTGTCGCCTCATATTTTTCAACGAAGCAACATTTTGCTCATGGCGATCACCTATGTTTTTTTTGAAAGAGCAAACAGATGGAAGTGCCGTTTTGGAATAAAGAGATTGAGACCTTAGATCGAGCTCGGCTTCGCGGAATACAAACCGAGAGACTCAAACAAATTATCTCGTGGGCCCTCAAGACACCCTTGTATAACAAGCGTCTGAACCAGGCCGGGATTCATTCCGAAAATGACATCAAAGACATTGAAGATCTCACTCGGCTGGCGTTCACTACAAAAGATGACCTCCGAAAAAACTTTCCCAGGGGCCTGCTGGCCGTGGATATGAAAGACATTATCAGGGTTCATTCCTCAAGCGGCACAACGGGCATCCCCACTGTCATATATTTCACAGGTGATGACATCGAGAATTGGACCGATCTTTTGGCACGAAGCATTGTAGCAACAGGTGCAACTTCCGAGGACATTTTTCAGAATATGATGACCTATGGTCTGTTCACAGGCGGTTTGGGTTTGCACTACGGAGCCGAACGAGTGGGAATGATGGTCATCCCAATTGGCGGAGGGAACACCAAACGCCAGATCCAGGTCATGAAGGACTTCCAGACGACAACGCTGCACATCACGCCAAGCTATATGCTTCATATTCACTCTAAGCTTGAGCAGGAAGGTGTCAGCCTGAGCGATTTGTCTCTTAGAAAGGGTTTTTTAGGTGCGGAACCTCATTCGGAGAATACCCGTCTTAAGATTGAAGAACTGCTGAATATTCATGCGTACAATTCATATGGATTGAGCGAGCTAAACGGTCCGGGCGTGGCTTTTGAATGTGTGTACAGGAAGGACATGCATGTCTGGGAGGATGGATACATTGTCGAGATCATCGATCCGGTGACGGGCGAACTCAAGGAAGAAGGCGAACAGGGCGAAGTCGTACTCACAAACCTGATTCGTCGTGGAACACCGATTCTAAGATATCGCACTCGTGATCTCGCATTCCTGCACCCGGAAGGATGTGAATGCGGCAGGACGCATCGAAGATTATCCCGCATACTTGGTCGAACCGACGATATGCTGATTATCAACGGTGTAAATGTATTCCCGTCACAGATCGAAGAAAAGATAATGAAAATTCCTGAGGTTGCCACCAACTATCAAATCTACGTTGATAAGAAAGGACAACTGGACCGGCTGACCGTTCGGGTAGAAATCTATCCCAAACTCTTTCTGGGTGATGTATCCAATTTGGAAGCCCTTAGAGTAAAAATAAAGGAAGAACTCAAGTCGTCAATCGTTATTAATCCGGTTGTTGAATTACATGAACCCGGCTCACTGCCTGTTTCCGAAGGTAAAGCAAAGCGGGTTCTGGATGAGAGACCGAAAGATTGAGGAAGTAACAATGTCAAAACAGTTGAATATCTTCGTCGAAAATAAACCCGGCAGAATAGACTCGATCGCTGAGAGTTTATGCAAAAGCAATATCGATATTAGAGCCTTTGCAATCCAGGACAGAGGAGACTATGGTTTGCTGAAGCTGATCGTTGATAAACCTGAGCAGGCCTATCTGGCCCTTGCCGATCTCGGCTGTGCGTGCGCATTGAAAGATATTTTGGCAATCTCGATCCCTGATAAACCTGGTAATTTCCATAAACTCACTTCTGCACTGGCCCAAAACAATGTCAATGTGGCTGATGCTTATGGATTTGTCCTGCAACCCCATAAGACCGGCGTATGCTGTATAGAATTGGAGCGTCAGCAGTTAGCAATGGCGGAAAAAATTGCCACTGAAGCGGGTTTTAGCATTCTGGGCGACGAAGAACTCTATAACATGTAGCAAATATATAAACCCTTCAAGAAGCCTTCTTTTTGGTCTTGTCTTGATGAGCTGCAACAAGGTTCTTCAGATCACCTCATGACAATCAGCTCCCCGTCAAGCAAGCTCCTGTTTTCAAAGGTCTCAATATCCTACTCAGCTGGTGTTGGCTCTTTCGGTCGGAATGTACCAGGCTTCGATCGTCACTTCGTCATAGGTATTCATCGCAATCACGTCACCGGGTAGGGTTTTTCGAGGTACGGCTTGCTCAAATCATACATTTTTAAATGCTCATTGAACTCGTTTGTATCAGCAAGCGTGTACTTTTCTTTTCTAAAAGGTCATTCAAGTGTTTTTTAGGTTAGTCTTTACGAATCCATGATACACCCTTTTCTTCAGCCAGTTGTTCGGCTGCAACTTCTTCAAGACTAAGCGAACTGTTAAAGCTGCGTTTTTCCCCCTGTCTCTAAAATGACTCCAATAGTTAAAATTCTTTGTAATAGATAACGCTAACACCCCATTTTTTGACACAATGGCATAGCTTTTTCAAAATATTATGAAAAAAATAGAATCAAATGACCTTTCTCCTCTCATTTCTTATAATACTCATAAGATGATGTCCTGCAATTTGTTATGAATATAGGATTGGATTTTCTTATGAGAAATCTACAACTGTTTATACAACTAAATCGAAAATATCGTTACAAAATAGGTCATTTTTAGGAGGAGAAAATCATGAAAAATTCAACTAGAAAAAGACGTTCAGACAAATTTCCACTCACACTTCATCCAACTGGACAATACTGTAAAAAGATCAGGGGATACATTTATTATTTTGGCTCTGATAGAAAGCAGGCTCTTGAAAGTTATCTTGATCAGGCAGTATTTTTGCATGGGTATAATAGCACCATGCAGAAATTAGTTATAGAGCCCATTCTCCAATCCCAAAGCAGCATATCCATGTTCTACTTGGATGATTTTCGGGAATTATTTTTATAATAAATTCGTAATCATACTTATCCTTATTTCGTACTAATCCCTTTGATGAAGACTTATCAATTATAACAGGATGTCTATAATCCAAGAAAATATTGGATGGATTTTTAAGCAAATCATTTGTCTTATAATTACCAATTTATATATAATATAAAAAATGAAAAATGCTTATGTCTTCTTAATGTATTGCGAAGTATGGAATCGGAATTATCAATTCTACTTGCATCTGAAACGGCACTCGCATCAATACCCAAATAAGATTGCTTTACTTTATTTGATCAGCGACAGTCATTTTTGCCTTCCCGCAATGAGCAAATATCATTCTTTTAGGTCGGAATATGATTATGAATGTCACAACGTTCTTTGATTTTTCGGGAAGTGCATATTCGGTAAATCCACTCGATTAAAAAAGAGCCTAAAAGAACAATCATCAATGTCCAAAGACTTCGTCTTGAATGAAACCATTCGTAATAAAGTAAAATTGCCAGAAAAGTAATACATCCGAAAAATGACAGGATAATCACAATCAGTTTGGCACGCGTCTGTTTATAGAGAAATAAGTGAGCCACATTCACCATTGCGTAAATAATCAGAAATGCGGTGCTGCCCATCATTGCAATTTCAGCCAGATCAAAAAATAGTGCGAAGAATATAACGAATCCGGAGGTAATAAAGAGGCCTTCTTTTCCGTTACGCCATATTTTTCGTTCAAAAAATTCTGGCAGTTCGCCATGACGGGCGATGGTATAACAGACATTTGCACCGCCGTATAGAGTCGCATTTACCGCTGAAGAAACGGAAAATAACGCAGCAATCGTAATAATGTTAAATCCGATGTCACCTAAAAAGGGTTTTGCGGCAGCAGCCAGGGCATAATCCTTCGCTTCCGCAACTTCTGAGGCACTGAGATTGCCCATCACGGCGAGTGATACGAGCACGTAAATAAGGCCGGTAAACAAAACGCTGGTATATAAAGAGCGTGGTAATGTTCGGGCCGGATCTTTCATTTCTTCAGCGGCATTGGTGATTAATCCGAAACCTTCGAAGGCCAGAAACACCAAACCTGCTCCATAAAAAATATCCCGGACTGGCGGCCATTGGGAAGGGGATAAATATGCGGTGTTAATGAAAAACATTCCGCTTAAGGCGAACAACAGCAAAATGACGAGTTTTATCACAACGATAACCAGTTCCATTTGACCAACGGCTTTAGCACCGACAAAATTGACACCGGTAAAAACAACGATCACAAGGGCAGCAAGAATCGAGTTCCACAAAAGAGCATGTTGTTCCGGAAAAAAAGTGACCGCATAGGAACCAAAAGCATTCGCATAGAGTGCAAGTGCGAAGATGTATCCTGCCCAGAGCATAATATTGAGGCCCCCACTGAAAATATTATCCCCCAAACCTTTGACAAGAAATTCGATAGCCCCCCCAGCCGAAGGGAAAGCTGCGCCTAATTTAGCGAATGAATAGGCACATAATAACGCAATAATGCAGGCAATTATGAATGAGATAAAAACAGCAGCGCCTGCCAATTGACCTGCTGTTCCGAGGATCGAAAAAATCCCTGCCCCAATCATTCCTCCGATACCGATAGCCGAGGCGGACCAGAAATTAATGTTCTTTGCTGCCTGTTTCATCATCGTTTATTATCCAAATCCTGATTGAATCCTGTTCCTGAAAGAGTTATCTATATCACGATTCTTCCAGCCATGTTTTGGCCTGTTCGATCTCATTCAATTCGAAAAAACGAATCTTAGCAGTTGTGAAAGGTTTACAAAAAGAACTCATGCCTTTTTCCCATTGTTTATCTCCGACCATAGCCAACCGTTCTATATCCGAGAAGTGCTTCATATCAAACTTGATGTCTTCCCATAAGGCACTCATTTCCCAGCCGTGGAAATTATCCATATGGAATAAAATGCGGATTTTCCCATTTTCCCGAATATCTTCTTCAAGTTTGGGAATAAATAATTTGTAATCTTCTTTTGTTAGTTTTCCACTAACTGTAACGTGAATCATTTTCCCTTTTTTTGTTTCGTTAAATGTCAGTGTCATAGTAACGTTCCTTTCGTTTTTTATTATTGTGGTAAATGTTTAGCTCTGTGTTTTCGAGTTCCGAGGACAGGTATTTCAGAGGATTCAAAGATTTTATAACCTGCTATTTTAATAAAGTCATTTACTATGAACCAGGCTCCGGCATACAACCAGATAATACCGGCCCATTTCCAGCCAATCGGCGGCATAAAAATACCGTAGACGGCAATCAGCGTTGCGATTATCTGTGTTACCAGGACGGCTGCAATTAGGACATTAGCCGGACGCTCTGACCAGAAGTGCCCTTTGCGTGTTCGTGTTAAGAAAATCGTCAAGTGCCCCGCAACGGATAGTTTTAAGTAGATGAGAGTCTGAATGATATCTCGATTTATGTTAAGGGTGTGTTCAGCGACATAAAACAAGCTGAAACTTGCTATCACACCGGCGATTCCCAATAGCGTTGCGATACCTAGAACAAGCCTCATATTCCAGGTATCCGGTTTGGGTGATACTACCGCATTATCATAAGCGATTGAAAGAATAGCCCCGTCATTCAGCAAGGCCAATAGCACGATCATTACCGCAGTTAAAGGGTAAAACTGAAAGATTAAAATACTCAATGTCATAAACAACAGCACGCGAATGGTTTCAGCAATTCGGTATGTAGCATAGCTGTTCATACGTTGGAAAATCCTTCGACTTTCTCGGATAGCATCGATAATGACCGAGATGCCCGATTTCATCAATACAATATCCGCAGCAGAACGAGCAGCATCGGTTGCCCCGGAGACGGCGATACCACAGTCAGCTTTCTTAAGAGCGGGTGCGTCATTGACACCATCTCCGGTCATCCCGACAATATGACCATTCGTTTGGAGGACTTCGACAATATGGTGTTTGTGCTCTGGAAAAACCTGAGCAAATCCATCAGCCTTTTCAATTTTATCAGCTAAGAGTCCGCTTTCGTGATGTTTTGTGTCGCCAAATTCCGTTGCATCCAGAATATTCGTGCCCATCTTAATTTGACGGGCGATTTCTTTTCCGATGTCAACCTGATCGCCAGTAACCATTTTAACACGGACACCCATGCCTTGAGCTTGTTTGATTGTTTTAGCCGAATCTTCGCGCGGCGGGTCATAAAGAGGTAGTACACCGAGATACCGCCAATGGCCCTGATCATCGGTTTGAGCAACACCAAGAGAACGATAACCACGGTGAGCAAACTCGTTAACTGTTTTGTTGAGAGCCTTAGAATCGGCGCTGGGGTTTTCTAATAAGCTAAGTATCGCCTGCGGCGCCCCTTTGCTGACTTTATATTCTTTCCCGTCAGGAGTCTTGACATTTGCTTCCGTTCGTTTATGAACTGGGTCAAAGGGCTGAAAATGTAAAATCTGATAGTTTTTCAGTGTTTCCTTGTCTTCTAAGGCATTGAGCACAGCCAGATCAATCGGATCCTGGTCTTCTTCGCGTGATGCTAAAGCACCGGCAGTGATAATGTCATTTATCGAAACTCCTTTGCTCAAGACCACAGGTTCATCCAATTTGAGTTTGTTTTGTGTAAGTGTGCCGGTTTTATCTGAACATAAAATATCCATGCCTGCCAGTTCTTCAATCGATGCGAGCCGCCTGACGATGGCTTCTTTAGCCGACAACAAACGCGCTCCAACCGCCATGGTTACTGACAGAACAGTTGGCATAGCAACCGGAATGGCAGCTACCGTCAGAACCAGAGCAAAACGCAAAGCAGTAATAAAATGTTCATGATGGAACATCGCCGTTAAAAGAATTATCAGAACCAGCACTACAGCTAAGATGATCAGGTAGTCCCCGATCTTCAGAACGGCTTTTTGGAAATGGCTAATATTTTGCTTTTCTTCGATCATCCGAGCGGTTTTACCGAAAAAAGTATCTTTACCTGTTGCATATACCACGCTTTCGATTTCACCCTGTGTAACGATTGTTCCGGAATAAGCTTGTTTTCCCGTTTCCAGTTCGACCGGTAGAGATTCACCCGTTAAAGCCGACTGATCTACTTCAATCGGGTCGCCATCCAGAAGCTGGACATCTGCGGGTATTATTTCACCAAGACGAAGACGAATAATATCACCTGGTACTAACTCTCGGGCAGGAATTTTTTTCCATTCTCCGTTTCGTCTTACACGTGCACTTAATGCCAGTTTTTTCTTGAGAGCTTCAATTGCATTGTCTGCCTGGTATTCTTCCCAGAATCCCACAACAGAATTCCCGATTAGCAATATCAGAATAATCCCCAAGTCAGTCCAGTCGCCAACGATTGCAGAGAGAATAACAGCGACCTCAATCATCCATGGTATAGGTCCCCAAAAGAATGATAAAAACTTCAGGATAGGGTGAACTTTTTTTTCAGTTAGCTCATTATAACCATATTCCTTAATACAGGAGTCGATTTGCTCGTCAGACAGGCCCTCTTGTGGTGAAACATCAAACTTTTTTAGGAGTTCATCATTTGAAATATTGTCTTTTTGCATGTATCATTTTCCTAATTTATAATTACATCTACTATACTCATATATTACCGTTATGCCTTATTCGAAGCAAATATTTTCGTATGTATTCTGGGCGGGGACAAATCCCGATCAAACGTGCGGGAATTCGTCGCAGTCAAAGTAAGCTGCTTTCCTTTAGCTATTTTTGCTACACCAAAATAATCGATATTAATCGATTACACTCTCACTTAAAATGGTGCAGTTTTGGAGAGCAGGTCAGCCAAAGATCGCCGGGAGAATAACAGCCACCTCAATCATTCATGGTATAGGTCCCCAAACTGACTAACAATTAGCTTGAGTATCAAAAAAACGCTCATTACCATGGATTATACACAAAGCAGGTAATTGTATAAGTTATTTGGAATCAGTACTGTCCCGTTATAAGTCAAATAGACATAATTGGTTACATAAATAGCTCTTTGAAAAGTTGTTGAAATCCGCAGGAAACAGGCTTTTTACGGGTGTTTTCTCGAAAAGCATAACGCCCAAA
>Ga0315548_1001556_pt1 | contig 19151 bp, 17 predicted proteins | sample SalMarSW160110MG_2_FD_202540 | JGI IMG/M metagenome (GOLD analysis project Ga0315548, IMG submission 202540) | Salt marsh sediment microbial communities from the Plum Island Ecosystem LTER, Massachusetts, United States - Salt Marsh Sediment SW1601-110 ...
AATAATTTTAGCGTCCACCTCGAAGGGATTGTAATGAAAGCAAGGAAACTTGGTGCGACAGTGTTTTTAAACCTCATCGGACCTGTATATTATCCCGGTAAGGATAGTTACCCTAAATATAATAATGAGATTATAAAAATCGCTAATAAATACTCTATTCCGGTTATTAATGTTCTTACTCCTCTTTCTCAAAATCCAGGCCATTACTTATATAACGATGGGATACATTATACCCCTGAAGGATCCGCAGTTGTAGCCCAGACCGTATTTAATAGTGTAACCCAGTACTTAGACGATTTCGGCAGCAGAAAATAAATGATATTCATAACCATATTTTATAGGCCCTGATAAGTTTAAGCCTGCGGTATAAGATGTTCTCTATTTAACCTATTTTTATCTTTATGACCTTTATATATAGTTTTTTACTGCTAAATAAATTACGGTTCTATTTCGACTTCTATATCTTCAGAACTTATATATAAACCTGCAGTAGTTATTCTAAACTTGATAACAGATTTTCCAGGAACTATTCCCCTTAAATCAATCTTTATGTTGATCTCACTTTTGCCGTTTACTCTGTAATCATCACTTACCCACATATACATCTCGCGGCTTATCCCGGGGTCCTGATCTATATATCCACCTGGCTCGACACTTACAAGTTCTATACTGTCAGGAAGCTCGAGTTCCAGGGAATTTATTTTGGCAGCCTCCTGGCCTGTGTTTTTGATTATATATTCAAGAGTAAATACTTCACCGAATTCTATGGAGTAACTGTCAATATCATGACTGATTTTAATATCTTTTTTGTAAAATTTGATCCCGACTACTTTATATAATTTTAGATATTCTCTGTACCATCGGCTCCAATAATAGGTTTTTCCAATTTGCTCGACTTCAAACAATGGAAGGAAATTATCATTTCCAATAAAATATACTTTTATGCCTTCTTTGAAATCTTTTTCAATATTATCCGGGCTATATTCTCTTTCGGTATGTCGGATCAACTGTATTTGCTTCTCTCCATATTCATATTTATTTATAAACATACTGATATTTTCGGAGGGCGACTGGATATAAATCTTGGAATCCTCTTCCATATTGTCATATGCTTCAAGCCAGAACTTATATACATCATCCGTCTCCGAAAGATCTACTTTATTATAATTTGCATAAATAAAAGAAACCGGCTGGAAAGCGAAAAATAGAAATATAATTACTATTAAAAAATATCTTAAAAATTTATCAATCTTTAATATTTTTTTCCTGCCTAAAGTTTTATTAAAAAGAGAAGTTGAAAAATTAAATATTGACAGAAAGCCAAAAGCTATATAGACAGCAAGCATTATCATTGTATCCAGCATGTAATTTGCGTTGGCATGGCCTAAATATAACGGCGGCACAATAATATTAAAAAATATAAATAGAAGTGAACAAAGGCCGAATTTTCTTTTTTTTCTGACTAAAAAGATAAATCCTATTACTGCTACGATTATTAGGACAACACCGTAGCTGTTATAAATGATTCTCAGATAATCTTTGATAACCAGAAGAATATCTATAATATTTCTATCGGTAAAATGACCTCCATGTAATATCCCCGTTACATTTCTACCCGTTACATAGTAAAAAAGCCTCTTGAGAGTCGTTACCTCACCATACCCCTGAAGAGATCTTATGAGAAGGTAGAAATAAGACGTAAGAGGCAGAATAAAAAATAATATACTGATAAAAACTGCTTTGACACTTTTAAAGATTTTAGGATTTATTATAATCACGTATAAAACGATAGCCGGCACCACAAAGAAGGCAATCGGATGGTTGGTCAGGCTCAATCCCAGTGAAAAAAAGAAAAAGTACAGGTATTTTCTGGTCTTATTTTCACTGTAAAGCACAGCTGAGAAAAGAACCAGAACTATAAAAAAACTATTCAGGGTATCAAACTCCAATCTATTTGCTACTTCCCAGAAAGGCATTATAAAAGCAAATATCATGGAGCCTATAAAACTTATGAACTCATTTTTTACCAGTTTATTAATGGAAAGAAATAAAAATAAAATAGTAAGCGCACCAAATATTGCCGAGAAGAGATTAAGCTTGTAAGCCATGTCGCCAAAGGGTACTAAGGTGAATAACTTTTCCAGCATGGAAAAAGTCGGATAGCCGGTGGGTACCATAATACTCATTTCCGGAATCTGGTTTGCATACCAGGCCGTATCCCCTCCTATGAGCTTATGTTCCAATGTCAGTAGGTAAATAATAAAGGGTATTAAAAAAGAAAAAACTGCGAATATGACTGTTTTTTTATTTAGAACAAAAAGTTTTATTTTGCCGGTCATATCATCCTCTAGAATTTTCCTGTCATCATTTATAAATACAAAGTTTTATTATAAAATCCCCTCGTTATAAATTAAATATCACCACTCCTATGATCACCAACAAATTTCCTATGATCCTGAATTTATCAATATTTTCCTTAAGCATCTTCCAGGAAAACAACATAACAAAAAAGTAATTCAAGGCAGTAAAAGAATAAAAAATAGAGAAATCAACCACTCTCATTATAATCACTGAAAGCACAGGGACAATCAAAAACAAAAAAATACTTATTAGTAAATGCTTATTCTTTAGATTATAGACCAAAGGCCTGTCAAAACTGACCCTATTAGAACCTATCTTTAAATTTAATTGTGCCAGAGCTACTAAAAATTGTACCAGTACTGCTAAAAAAATATAAAGATAAAACATATTTTAAGTGCTTTCTAATTTTTTACCCGACATCATTATAATAAAAATCCCTGATGCTATTATTATCGTACCTATTATTTTTTGGGTCGTAATAGCCTCCTGAAATAAAACTTTTCCTAAAATCAAGGAAAAAAAGTAACTCAGGCTTAAAAAAGGATATATAAATGAAAGTTGAAATTTTCTATGTAAAATAAACCAGAAAAAGAACTTAACAATATATGCGACTATAAGAACTGCAATCCAGAAAATCAGATTTCTCATGAAACCAAGATTTATCCCTATGTATTTACCTGCTATTATACCAACTAAATTTATACTTACTGTGAGGATGATCACCAGTCCATAAAAAAACTTCTCTTTGGTATTCTTAAATTTCATTTTTTCCTGATGTTCGATTAGCTCTATATTGTTGATATATTTTATACTAAAATTATTTAAGTTTAAACAGTTACAGCAGTAAAGAAATATTAAATCTTATTATTTTTTATGTTATAGTTTATAAATTATGCTATTTTTATTATTAAAAAAGAGGTAATAATAAATGAAAAATCAGGCAGCTATTGTCGGGGGCGGCGTAACAGGTAAAGCAACTGCTATAGCTTTAGGTGTAGAAAAAATATTTGATAAGTTAGTAAAACGCAGCAATATTACTGCAAGTGAAGCAGTAAAGTTCAAATATTTATTTATTTGTGTTCCTACACCGACAAACTCCAAAGGATGTGATATTTCGTATGTTGAAGACACCATAAAAAGATTTGGAAATAAACATATTTATATAATCAGGTCTACTGTCATCCCCGGAACAGCTGACATGTTGATGAAAAAGTACAACTGTATTATTATCAGCAATCCTGAATTTCTAACAGAAGCAACATCAAAAAAAGATGCAATCAATCCTGATATTATCGTCCTGGGGAGTAAAGAAAAAACAATAGTAAAGGATATTAGAAATATTTTTTACACAAAAGATAAATTTCCCAATAGTGAAATAATTGAAACTGATAACAAAACAGCAGAGATGATCAAATATGCAATAAACAATTTCTATGCAGTAAAAGTAATATTTGCAAACTACCTATACCAGATTTGTAATAATGAGAGTATAAATTACAATATTATTAAAGAAACGATGTATAAAAGAAAATGGATAGGGAAAAACCATCTAACCGTTCCTTTTAGGAATCAGTTTGGAGTAAGAGGAAAATGTTTACCAAAGGACTTAACAGCATTTGCCAAATTTTCAAAAAATAATTTTTATAGTGAAATGGTAAAATATATGAAAGAAGCAAACAGCTGGGAAATTTAACAGGAATAAAAAATCATGACAAAAAAACTATTAGTAGTAATCCCTGCCTTTAATGAAGAAGAAAAAATAGGAGAAGTAATAAATAATATCCCAGGAAAAATAAGGGATATATCTGAAATACGCACTTTGGTCATAGACGACGGCAGTACGGACCAAACCGCAAGAATTGCTTGTGACCTTGGCTCTGAAGTAATAAAACATCATTACAATATGGGAGTCGGGGCAGCATTTTCAACGGGCCTGCAGTATGCTCTGGATAATAGTTTTGATCTAATGGTCAATATCGATGGAGATTCTCAATTCAATCCTAAAGATATACCCAGGTTGCTTGAGCCTATCCTAAATGATAATTTTGATTTTGTAACAGCTTCCAGATTTATAGACAAAAATTATATTCCTAAAATGCCCCTGACCAAATTCTGGGGCAATAAGCTGATGTCGATCTTAATCAGCAAAATAATCGGTAAAAGGTTTTATGACGTATCATGCGGATTCAGGGCATATTCCAAAAAAGCATTATTATCTTTAAATCTTCACGGCAGTTTTACATATACTCAGGAATTGTTCATTGATCTATCATTTAAGAGATTGAATATTGTCGAAATTCCCATAAAAGTAAAATATTTCCATTCCAGAGTTTCGAAAATTTCTTCCAATCTTTTTTTCTATGGGATAAATACCATTAAAATTATTCTTGAAACTTACCGTGATTATAAACCCTTTACTTTTTTTTCTTATATTGCGTTGCTCTTTTTCATAATCAGTGTTTTTTTTGGATCGATCTTACTGTATACCTACATTTCCATAGGCACATTCCATCCCAATGTCTGGTCTGGATTTGTGGGCGGTGTCTTTCTTTTTATTTCGATCACATTCCTTATAATAGGTGTATCTGCAAATATGATTAAAAGGATAAGGACCAACCAGGAAGAAATTCTGTACATGTTAAAAAAGATTTCTCAAAAGAAATAATCAAATAATAGGAACCTCTGGAGTGATAATTTAAGCCGGATAGGGCAAAAAGTAGTATAATATTACAAGAAAGAACTGCTGTAGGATGAAAAGGATTTTATTTTTAAAAATTTTATATTATCTTTTTTTTACGCTTGTCTTTTTGCTGGCACTGGTAATTTTTTTTGAGATCACAAACTTTGGATTCTACAATAATCACCTGAAAGATTTTTTTAACGAATTGCTGAATATTTTAAATTTCTAATATTCTTTTGATCCTTTTTTCTAAATCCGCTTTAATAAAATACAGATAGTAACAATATAAATAATTAAAGTAGAGATACTTACGGAGATGCGTAATAAAGATATTGACGAATTTATTTTTAGTGAAATAATACCAACTTATGAAAGTATTTCTTTTATTTACGGAGATAAATCAAAAATTCGGCCCTTTATACTATCAGCACGGCCTGGCTTCTCTTTCTGCTGTACTTAAGAAAAACGGTATAAGATCTGTTTCCCTGATACATTTTACAAGAGAACCTGACCTCAAGAAATGGGAAGCTTATATCAGAAAGCAAAATCCGGATATAATAGGCATATATTCGACAACGGAGCAGTTCTATTTTATAAAGAAACTGGTTGACAATGTCCCTCAGGGTATTTTTACAATTTGCGGGGGACCGCACCCTACATCTTACCCGATGTGCATCGAAGACGTACCCCGGTTAGATGCTGTCTGCATCGGAGAAGGAGAGTACCCCTTATTGGAACTGGTGAATGACTTGAAGGCCGGCAGGGACTTCAGCAAGATAAAGAATCTATGGGTTAGAATTGGGGAGAACATTATAAAAAATGAGACAAGGCCTTTTATTGCTGATCTTGACGAACTCCCGTTTGAGGATAGGGAACTCTTTAATCATCAAAAATCAATCGACCTGTACGGATTTGCACAGGTACGTGTACTGACAACTAGAGGCTGCCCATATCAGTGTACTTATTGTGCAAACAGGAGTATAGGTAAATCGCAGCCGGGAGATTATGTCCGCTTCCGTTCTGCAGAACATATTATAGAGGAGTTAAAATATCTTAATGAAAGATACAGATTTAAAGAAATTTTCTTTGATGACGATATTTTTATGATGAATAAAACAATCCGCATGAAATTTTGCGAAAGATATACCCGAGAAATCGGCAAGCCGTTCGTTTTCTGCAGCCGTGTGGGGACCTGTAATGAAAAAATGCTGAAAGAATTAAAGAAAGCAGGAGGCCGCAGAGTCGATTTAGGCCTGGAATCCGGTAATGAAGAACTGCGCCAAAAAATTTTAAAAAGAAATATGACTGACCATCAGATTCTAAAAACTGCAAGGACAGCTAAAAGAATCGGACTCCAGGTCAAAACCCTGAATATGGTCGGACTTCCAGATGAAACCTTGGAGAAACATTTAGATACAATCAACTTAAACATTAAAATAAAACCGGATGTTGTAAGTATTTTTGTATTTTATCCTTACCCTGGGACAGAATTATATGATTACTGCATCCTGAAGGGATACTTCAACCCGGATGAACCTCTACCCAGAGGATATATCTCGCGGCGGGGTTCACTGCTTAAGCTCCCTCATTTTTCCAGAAATGATATTGTCCGATGCTTCCAGAGATTTGGGTTCCGTACTTTCAGAAAATTTTCCATTATAAAGGCAATAGGGTATTCAGTCATATATTCCAAATATGGTGAATTTTTCATGAATGTCACCAGACGATTTCGTAATATTCTAGCCAGATTATTATCCGGATTTTAATTTCTCTTCTTATTAAAAAACTTATGTCTGAAAAATTTTAATAAAATACCGAACACTTCGATTCTAAGTTTTAAAATCATCCGGTGTTTGTGGTTTCGTTTTATTAAACCTGTTTTCAAAAAAAGGTCTTACAATATATATGATCCCTCCTATGGTCCCCATTATGATCAGCATAAGTAATATAAGGAGGGAACATAAAGCAGCTTTCTCACTTGTTACTCCCATTGCGACCATTATGAAAACCAGAGAATTCTCCCTCAACCCGATACCGCCGATAGAAATGGGGATCATGGCTATGGTTGCCACTACCGGTACGATAAATATAAAGGCGGTCAAACTTAAATTGATGCCCAGGGCTTTGGCTGCCAGAAACCAGTTGAGTATAACCGTAAACTGAAGAAGAAAACTAAAGACCAGTACCATTACAAGTGTCATTTTATATTCTTTAAAGCTTCTCAGAGTGTTATAGACATTGGATAATTTCTCATTTATTTTACGCATAAATTTGAATCTATTGGAAACTTTACCTAATCTAAACAGAGAAGGATTGATAATCAAAAAACCAAGGATCACAGTTATGACAAAAAATATAACAATCGGAATAATTACCGACCGGTGTCCAATAGCAGTAAATCCCAAAAACAAGGCTATAACAGCATAAGTCGCTGCACCTACCACCCCGGAAAATCTTTCTACTAGGATTACAGAAGCAGATGTACCCAGAGGAATGTTGGCTTTTCTTGAAGCATCATAAGTCCTGAATACATCTCCTCCGATACTTGTAGGTAAAAAATTATTAAAAAAAGAACCTATAAGAACAATGACGCTCAACGTTGCCGTACTCAATCTTACTTTCTGGGTACTTAAAAGTATCTTCCATCTGACAGCAGTTATATAGGTACCCAGAGCATGAGTGGATAGTGAGAGCAGTAGCAAGATCTTATTAGATGATTTCAGAATTTCAACTATACTTGAGAAATCTTTTATTTGCGTCTTGATCAAATAAACAATAAGAGAAACACTGATTATGATCCTGACCAGAAGAAGTATTATTTTCTTATTTTTTCTGTAAAAAGAGAAAATCCCGTTTTTCATTCTTTATTGAATAAGCTACTTAATTATTTCCTGAATTTGGCAACTCTTGCCGGTATTCCTGCTGCTATAGAGAAAGAAGGTATATCTTTCGAAACCACGGCTCCTGCTCCTATGATAGCGTCTTTCCCTATGGTAATACCGTCAAAAACCATGGCGCCTGCTCCTATCCAGCAATTTTTTTCTATCTTTATGCCATAAGAAGGCTTCTCCTGCTCGGATATGGGAATATCTATTCTGGAATAATCATGCCCGCCGCCAATAATATAAACATATGCGGAAATTAAGGTATTTTCTCCAACTATTACCCTGCTGCTTGAAACTATCTCACAGTTAAATCCTATCACTACATTTTTTTCCAGGACTATATCACCATTTTTGCAGCTCAGAATGCTTCCCCTGCCTATAAAAATGTTTTTTCCTATACTGATGCCCCTATTGTCCAATCCCTTGGCGTCAAGAACACAGAAATCATCTATTACTACATTATCCTCAATGGTTATCTTATGAGGATGTCTTATAGTCACCGATTTTCCAAAACTAACTCCCTTGCCAACCTTTTTAAAAAGCAAGGGATAAAACAAATTTCTAAAAAAAATACCAATGGCTCCGCGCATATCCTGAAACAGCAGGATTATTAATTCATATTTCAATAAGCTAAAAAAGCCTTTCCTTCCTACAAATAAATCTATATATTTAGAGATTTTTGACCTATCTTTAGCGAAAAGTGTCTTCTGTATTTTATCCTCGTATCTTTCTATTTCAATCGGCTCCTTCTAAGGTTTTAAAGAATAAAACTGAAATATCTAACATTCTAAATATCTCACATGCTTAACACCATTTTTTAGTTTCTCAGGTGATCCCCTATAAAAATTCTCAGATATTCCACAGGAATTCCCAAAAAATATTTTCTTCTAATTCTATCACAGTTCCTGCAGGGAAACCTATCGTCAATTATACCAGATTTAAATGCTTTCCTTATACTCCTTATGGTTACACCATTGAAAATTTCTTCTATTCTGCTTTCATTAATATCACCTACATAAATTTTACCTTCGAAGTCCTGGGGACATACAAACACTCTTCCGTCATAAAATATAGTAAGTGAGTACCAGGGGAAAGTACAAGAATTTATTTTTTTATTTCTGGCTGTGTTATTATCTGCCCCGTTTGTCTTAATTAAGCCTCCCCAGTTGTGAGCAGACCTTGTTACTACTTTATCCAGTGGAAGATTTTTGAAATTCTCTAAAAAAGCTTTCTTCTGTTTTATAGTATTTTTTCCAGACAATTCTACTCCGTTAGTTATAACCTGGATAATTGTATACGGCTTTTTTGATTTTAATTGCTTTTTTACCTTAAGAAAATCTATTATATTGGCCAAGCTTTCATCAAATCCGGCTCCGATCCTGTTTTTTTCATATGTTTCCCTTGTGTACCCATCAAATGAGAAGGAGACCAAATCCAGACCGGACAATATAATGTTCTTGTCCAGTTTCTTATTCATAAGAGTCGCATTGGTATGAATTCTGGTTTTAACTCCATTTTTAGCGGCATAAGCGATCATCGGTATCAAGTCATTATTAAGAAGCGGCTCTCCTCTGTGAAACAAATTAACATCGTGAACCTTACCGGCTATTTCATCTATTATTTTTTTAAACAATTGAAAATCCATATCCCCCTTCTGATCAGACGGAAGGGTTTTATTGACGCAAAAGCGGCATCTTAGATTGCATCTGCTGGATAATTCTATCCATATTCTGATGGGATAATAACTGCAGTCGATTCTTTTAAAACAGTAATTTATATAAATCCGAAGCAGGTTAAAAATACGGTCTAATTTATTCATTATAAATCCATATTTACTTAAGAATCATTTCTTTTATAACATATGTAGGTCTATTTTGGACTTCATGATGTACCCTCATAAGCACTTCTGCCAGAAGCCCCATGGTAATAAGCTGAATACCTATAAAAATCATAAATATGGACAAAATAAACAACGGTCTCTCAGATAGGGATTGGTTGAAAAATATTCTCATTATTATCAAATAAACAGTCATAATAAAACCAACAGCAGACGAAGATAAACCCAGCAGGCCAAATATCTGTATGGGCCTCTGGGAGTAACTCAAAAGAAATTTTACAGTTATTATATCCAGGATCACTTTTATTGTCCTGGAAAATCCATACTTGGATTTTCCGTATTTTCTGCTGTGGTGCCTGACCGGAACCTCTGCAACCCTCACTCCCATCCAACTGGCTATGGCTGGAATGTACCGGTGCATTTCGCCATACAGATCAATGTTTTCTATTACTTCTCTCCGGTAAGCCTTCAGAGTGCAACCATAGTCATGAAGATGGACTCCGGTAAGTTTAGATATCAGCCTATTGGCAACCATAGAGGGAAATTTCCTGGTCACGGCTCTGTCTTTTCTGTTCACCCGCCATCCGCTTACAATATCATACCCTTTATTCAATTTCTTCAGCAGAATGGGGATATCGGAGGGATCATTTTGTAAATCAGCGTCCAGAGTTATTACTATCTTTCCGCTGGTAAAATCAAAACCGGCACTTATAGCCGATGTCTGTCCAAAATTTTTCCTAAAACTGATAATTTTATATGATTTGTTTTTATTATGGATCTTTACAAGCTCATCAAGCGTACCGTCGGTACTTCCATCATCTATAAGTAGCACTTCATATTCCAGATTCATCCCGGAAAGAGTCTTGTCAAGTTTCTTATACAGTTTCGCTATACTTTCCTTTTCGTTATAAATTGGTATGACTACGGACAGATCAGTACCAGCTTTACTCTTTTTTAAAACATTGTTCATTTAAAAAAGTCCTTTTTCCTTTTTTTCTTTATACCATTTTACAAATTTGATCAGACCTTCCTTAATATTGGTTTTAGGAAAATATTGTAACATTTTTCCTGCTTTTCTAATATCCGCATAAGTTATAAAAACGTCACCCGGCTGATTGTCTAAAAATTTTAAACTTGCCTTCCCCCCGGTAACAGCTTCGATTAATTTTACCAGATCTATTAATCTAACCGTATTCGAATTGCCTAAATTTATAACTTCAAAACCTTTTACCCTTTCCAGGCTGTTAACCACACCGGAAATCACGTCATCAATATAAGTATAATCCCGGGAAGATGAACCATCGCCGTATATTTCTATCTGTTCCCCTTTAAGTATTCGGCGGATAAATTTATGCACAGCCATTTCAGGCCTCTGCCTGGGGCCATAAACAGTAAAAAATCTATAACAGAAGACCGATATCTTATACAGACTGTGATAAGTATAACAGATTAATTCCCCGGCTTTTTTGGTAGCGGCGTACGGAGACATAGGATGGTCAACACTATCATCCTCCGAAAAAGGAATTTTTTTATTACCCCCGTAAACAGAAGACGAGGAAGCAAAAATAAATTTATTAATATTATATTTTTTACAGCATTCCAGTAAATTGATCGTCCCCAGAACATTCACCTTACCATATAGAAAGGGGTTTTTTATCGATGGTCTTACTCCTGCTCTTGCCGCCAGATGAATCACCATCTCTATCTTATTTTTTAAAAATATTTCTTCTATTTGATCTGGATCACATATATCGGAGGAATAAAGCTTAAAATCAGGGCCATCGACTATTTCTGAGATGTTATCTTCTTTCAGGTGGGGATCATAAAAGTCATCGAAGTTATCGATACAAATTACTTTAGAACCCATATTTATTAACTTTTGGCATAGATGAGAGCCAATAAATCCTGCTCCACCAGTAACTACTATGTTCATTTTATAAAAATTTTCATGATTTAATTATTTTAAAAAAGAAATTCTTTAAAAAAATTTTTAACTAATTATACACAAAAAAAAATATTTTATTAATTATAAAAAATATATCCGATAAAGTAATCAATAGTTGGCGAAGATGAAATGAATATTGCCTATTAATTAAATATTACTATAGGAAATACTTCTAAAATATTAATAAAAAGTAATATAATAATAAATTATTATTATATCTTGGATGCCAGATATACTAACAGACAATAAAAGGATTGTCACTGGAGAGCAGGAGGCAGTATAATTGTTAGGAACAGCATTTTTATAAAACATTTCTCAATACAGCTTTAAAGCAGTATTCCCGTAAAAATAATAAAAAATATAGAGGGAAATTATAATATGAAGATAGGCGTTATGTTAAGACACTTGAACGAGTTGGGAGGAGTTGTAGTCTACACTAAAAATATTATTGAAAATCTGCTGGATATCGATAAAAAAAATGAATATGTTTTTTTATACAATAACCCTTCTTTTATAGGTACTTACTCCAGATATAAGAACGTAAAGGAAGTGGTTATAAATATATCCAATAAACTGTTATGGGATCAGATAGGTGTCCCCAGAGCAGTCAGATCTGAAAAGATTGATTTGGTCTTTAATCCGAAATTATCCATTCCTTTGTTTGCTCCTTCTAAAAAAGTATTTACTCTGCACGGGTTGGAACAGTTTGCCCTGCCTAATATATTCAGATGGTATGACCATATATATTTTCGTATAATGACACCTCTTTACTGCCGCAGGGCAAATATCATCATTGTTATGACAAATACCGGTAAAAACGACTTAATAAAATACCTCAATGTAAAAGCCGATAAAATAAAGGTCATATATGAATCCTATCATAAGAGATTTAAAACTAGAAAAAACAAAGGAAATATTATGGCCGTAAAGCAAAAATACAATCTCCCCGAAAAATATATTTTTTTTATAGGTGGAATAACTCCGCTGAAAAATTTTTCAAATATTATTAAAAGTTTTAATATAATAAGGAATAAAATTCCGATCAAGTTAGTGGTAGCCGGCTTTAAAAGGTGGAAGTATGCCAGTGATATGGATTTGATAAGAAGACTTAAGCTACAAAATGATGTTAAGATTCTCGGATTCGTCCCAGATGATGATCTTCCCTATCTCTACCATTCTGCCCAGTGTCTTATATTCCCTTCCTTATACGAAGGTTTTGGTATACCTATACTTGAAGCCCAAGCCTGTGAATGTCCGGTAATCTGTTCAAAAACAGGATGCACCCCGGAGGTCTCCGGTGGAGCTGCCTTACTGGTAAACCCATATAATCGTAAAGAAATAGTACAGTCAATATATAATATTTTAAATAATAAATATTTAAGAAAAAAGCTTATAGCAGCCGGCCTGGAAAATGTAAAAAAATTCAACTGGTCGAAGACTGCCAAAAAGACTTTAAAATTATTCGAAGAAAAATATCAGCCTTAGTTTTCTTAAGTTTATGAAAGATAAAATTAGTTCTATTATTCATAGCTTCTTTGAATTTGTAAAAAAAAGGAAACGTATATTCAATCTTATTATCCAATTAGTACTCAGCATCGTACTGATAATTTTACTGCTGCGCCTGATAAACATCCCCAATATGTTATCTCTTCTTAAGAATGTAAACGTTTATTATTTTATTCTTCTTCTTGCACTTATCACTTTCGACAGAATTTTCATGGCCTATAAATGGCATCTTCTTCTAAAGGTGAGGGATATGGGCATTTCTGTCTTCAGTGCTATAAGAACCTACTATATAGCGACATTTATAGGTTTTTTTCTTCCTACTACGGTGGGAGGAGATATAATCCGTGTCTTAAAACTGCGCAGTAAAAAAGGGGGAAGGACCGATGTATTATCTTCGGTAATAGTAGAGAGAATACTGGGATTCATAGCTTCCGCTATTTTAGTACCTATTGCAGCTTTATTTTTAATATCTCTTTTCAAATTAAATGTTTGGCGTTTTCTAGGGATAGCAGGAATACTTCTGTTTTTTTTTACTATATTGATGTTTATTTCCTTCAACGAACGCATCATCCGCAAAATAGATAAAAGTAATAAGTTATCCCAAAACTTTTTTTTAAGCAAATTTAAAAATCTTTATCTATCCTATACAAAATATAAAAATCATAAAGGCATACTGGCTCTATTTCTGGGCCTATCCATCCTGGAACAGCTTATACCAGTAATCGGTAATTATCTGGCCTGCAGGGCATTAAATCTTTCCATACCATTCATATATTTTCTACTTATAATCCCTCTGGTGCAGCTTATCTCAAGGATCCCTATTTCCTTTGAAGGAATAGGAGTCAACGAAGGGCTTCTGGTATACTTTTTCTCTTTACTGGGTCTTTCCAAAACAGGTGCCTTTACTATAGGTTTATTAGGTCATATTGCCATTATTATTGCTACTCTACCCGCTCTGTTCTTTTATATCAAAGATGTAAGAACTTCTTTTTATCAGAGAAGACATGAAGACCGGTAATCTCAATAAAGCTAAATTGCCATTTTCCGGCAGAGGTCTTTCCTATTAATGTCAAATGATATAAAATATCAAAAATGATTTTCTTGGAAATATAAAACTTTTAATTATTTTCATATTTAATAATTGTATTTTATTATATTATTTTAACTAATTGACTGTTATTAAATTCTTTAAGGAAAGGAAGGGAAATTGAAATTATTAGTGACCGGCGGGACCGGCTTTACGGGCAGCCGTTTAGTAGAATATTTAATAGATAAAGGACACAGCGTATCGGTATTGGATAACCAAAAAGGAATATTTTATGATCATCTTATAAAAAAAGGGGCAAATATCATTTTAGGATCAGTTACCAACAGGGATACGGTAAAGAAAGCTGTAGCAAATGTTCAGGGTGTTTTTCATCTGGCTGCAGCCTTTAGACAGATCAATGCTTCAAAAAAAACATACTGGGATGTTAATGTAGAAGGGACCCGTATTTTATGCCAGGAAGCAATTAAAAAACCATTGGTGAAGAAATTTGTTTATTGTTCGACACAGGGAGTGCATGGAGATATAAAAAATCCTCCGGGGAACGAAGATTCTCCAATAGTACCGGTCGATTATTACCAATATACTAAATATGAAGGGGAAAAAGTAGTCAAAAAATTCACTTCAAAAGGTCTTAAAAGCGTTATTATAAGACCAACAGCTATTTATGGTCCTGGTGATCCTGAAAGATTTTTTTATCTATTTCGATTTGCTAAAAAAGGTAAATTCTATATGTTCGGTGATGGAAAAGCTTTCTATCATCCTGTATATATAGATAATCTCTGCGACGGTTTCTATACAGCCTGGGAAAGCGATAAAAATAATGCCGAAGTCTACATCATCGCCGATAAAGATTATTTCACCATCAAAGAACTAGTAAAAAAAATCGGAGAGTCAATGGGTACAAAAATAAAATTTATTCATTTACCTTTTCTCCCTTTATATATAGCAGCTTGTTTATGTGAGTTTATCTATAAGCCTTTTAAATTATCTCCTCCTTTATTCAGAAGGCGGGTTGACTGGTACAGGCAGAACCGGGCTTTTAAGATTGATAAGTCCGTAAAGGAACTAAATTATAATCCGCGGGTAGGGATCGAAGAAGGCTTAAAAAGAACAGCTAAGTGGTATAAAGATAATAATTATCTCTAAAAAATAAATAAGCTGTATTCCCATTTTCTTGTCAGCAATTAAAATTTATAAAACAATACTTAAGGAAATGAACTCATGTGCGGAATCTGCGGTTTTAACTGGAACGACGAAAAACTCATTCAAAAAATGGTCCAAAAAATTCACCACCGCGGTCCTGATGCCAATGGTGTTAAAACTTTCCCCGGTTTTTCTATGGGCAATGCCCGTCTGAGCATTCTTGATCTTTCAGCCAAGGGCAATCAGCCAATGTCTACCAGAAATGACAAGTTATGGATTGTTTACAACGGTGAAGTATATAACTTTCCTGAAATAAAAAAAGAGCTTACCGCCAGGGGTTATAAGTTTAACAGCCATACAGATACCGAAGTGGTTCTGAAAAGTTATGAAGAATACGGGCCAGGCTGTCTTGAAAAATTCAACGGTATGTTTGCCTTTGCCATCTGGGATGAAGAAAAAAAGGAACTATTCCTTGCCAGGGATAGAATTGGAATCAAACCCCTTTATTACTACTTAAAGGACGGCAGATTAATATTCGGTTCGGAAATAAAAAGTATCCTTGAAGCAGATTGTGTAAAAAGGGAAGTAAACCTTCAATCCATGTATTATTACCTGGGCTACGAATTTGTCCCTGCTCCGGATACGATGTTTAAAAATATCTACAAACTCAGACAGGGACATTATGCCATTTTTAAAAACAGCAGTCTGCAGATACAAAAATACTGGGAATTAAAATTTAAGCCGGAAATACTTAACGAGGAAGAAGCAACAGACAGAATTTTTACTGCTCTGGAAAAATCAGTACAAAGACGACTTATCAGTGACGTCCCTCTGGGAGTTTTTCTATCCGGAGGGCTTGATTCCAGCACTGTGGTAGGTCTCGTTTCCAGATTATATCCCAAGAAAGTCCGGACCTTTTCTATCGGCTATAGAGACAAGACTTTCTCGGAACTTCCCTATGCTAAAACCGTTTCCGATTTCTTTAATACCGAATATAATGTACTGATGATAGACCCTGTGTCTCCCGAAGACATCGAAAGAAGCCTCTATCATCTGGATGAACCTATGACCGACCTTTCCACTATTCCCTTTTACCTCATCAGCTGTAAAGCCAGAGAAAAAGTAAAGGTATGCCTGAGCGGAGAAGGAGGAGATGAAATATTCCTGGGATATGACAGGTTCAAGGCAGCTAAAATAAACCGTTACTATAATATTTTCCCCTCCTTTATCAGAAAAAAGATCATATCATCGTTAATTTTAAGGCTACCTGACCAGCCCCAAAAAAAAGGAGCCATTAACATGCTTAAACGCTTTGTAGAGGGAACCCTTTATCCCGAGGAGGCGGGAGCTATGCGGTGGCAGTATTTTTTGAATCCGGAAATAGGGCAAAATATTTTTATAAAATCCACCCAGCACCATATAGCTTTTACTCCTTTTGATCCCATATATTACTTTTCGAGGATCTGCAACTCCGCAAATACAACGGACAGGGATATCTTCGTAGATATAAAACTTACTATGGCTGATAGTGTTTTGATGAAAATAGATAAAATGAGTATGGCTACTTCTTTAGAGGTAAGGGTTCCTTTCCTGGACCATGAGGTTGTGGAACTCTGCGCTTCCATCCCTGCCGGCCTGAAGCTCAATAAATTGACCACTAAATATATTTTCAGGAAAACTCTTAAAAAATACGGCTTACTGCCGGAAAGTATTATCTATAGAGGTAAACAGGGATACAGCCTTCCGGTTAAAAACTGGCTGAGAGAAGAATTAAAAGATTATATGATAGACCTCTTTAAAAATTCGCCTATCATAAAAGAGAATTTTAACAGCTCCTATTTATCCCTTCTTATAAACGAACATCTCCAGTTAAAGCATAACCACAATCATATTTTATGGGCGCTTGTCAATCTAAGTTTGTGGTACAAGAAGTTTTTTCTTTAGCTTGCCTGTCTTACGGAAGTAAAAAGCTTATATGAATCAAATTAAATCTACTTATTTCTATTCTTAATATAATCTTTCAGTGCTTCTTTCCAGTTTCTTAAATCGGTCAGTCCTATTTTCCTCAAATTAAAATTATCCAGAACCGAATAATGCGGCCTCTTTGCTTTTGCTCCAAACTGGTCAGTAGAGATTGGTATTACTCTGGTATTTAATTTCATAAGTCTGAATATTTCACAGGTAAATTCATACCAGGAACAACTACCCGTATTAGTCATATGATAAATACCGTATTTTCCTGTCTGCATAAGCTCCAAAAGCTTTTCCGAAACATCCATAGTGCTGGTCGGGGTAAGTACCTGGTCATTTACCACCTCTATTTCCTTTTTCTCCTCCGCCAGTTTTATCATTGACTCTACAAAATTGGTACTTCCCTTGCCAATACATCCGGCATGACCGTAAAGGCCGCACAGCCTTACTATATAATACCGGTCAAGTATATACAGTATTACCTGTTCACCGGCCAGTTTTGATATCCCATACAGGCTGAGTGGCCGGGTATAATCATTCTCCACATATGGACTGCTCTTTTCCCCGTCAAATATGTAATCGGTGCTGAAATGTATCAGGGGAACACCGATTTCTCTGCATATCAAGGCCAGATTTTTAACTCCTATTACATTCACCTTAAAGGCAGATAAAGCTTCATCCTCGCACCGATCTACGTCATGAAAAGCAGCAGTATTTATAACTATATCAGGGCCGATCTTTTTTAAAACATTTTCGCTTAAACTGTAATCATAAACATCGATGTCTCTGAAACCCCTCAGCCCCTCAAGCTTAACACCTTTCTTTTTGAAATGGTTATAGATATCGGTTCCCAGCTGGCCGTCAACCCCGATCAAAGCAATTTTTTTTATAAAATCTACCAAATCAGGCACCCTTTCAACCAGTTAAAAATCTTAAAATAAAATAAATGCAAATTTCGATTATAATCAACACTGCATATGAGATCATCACCCACATGATTTTTCTTTTTCTTCGGGCAATAACTGTTACCCTTAAAATCTCTATAATAATTATCCCCAGGATAAAGAGATATAAAAATGTGAAGTATTTATTGGCAGATAACTTATAAAAGAACTCGGAAAATGGATGTTTCCGGTACCAGGGTTTCATTTCAAGCTGGCTGAAGTAATCTTTTCCTATCCTGAATACATCATCCTTGGGATTTTCCAGAAATCCTCCCACATTTACTCTGGAGAGTTCATATCCATTGTTTATTTCTAAATCAAACTCCAGATAAGTGTAATCCTGTGGTGTAAAAATAAATCCGTCCGAGTAATCCTGACTGCTCAGAGCAGCCGAAAACTCAATCCTATCTTCGCCTACTTCAATTATATCATCTCCTTCTTCCCAATTCTTTAACTTATAGGCGGTTATTTTCCCATCAGTCGAAATCACACCATTAAACTCGGTATCCTTTTTATCTACGCTCCACTCTATAAAAATGCTGTTGTTCTCTTCCCAGATATAATAACCGTAACTCGCGCCCGGGATATAAAAAATCCCCGTGCATCCAGCAAGCAGTAGTGAAATCAATACCAGCAAAGAAACCAAAATAATTATTTTTATTTTAAAAGTTTTTCCTGTCATACTTTCCCGAGTCTATTATTATCTAACTCATTTCCCATTAACTTCTTATTATCTTTATAAATCAAATAAACCATCCATAAAGATACCCCAGTAAAAATGCTCCTGAATATGTTTACAAACTTCGCAGAATCATAAAAACGTTCAATAAT
>Ga0315548_1001559_pt1 | contig 19143 bp, 16 predicted proteins | sample SalMarSW160110MG_2_FD_202540 | JGI IMG/M metagenome (GOLD analysis project Ga0315548, IMG submission 202540) | Salt marsh sediment microbial communities from the Plum Island Ecosystem LTER, Massachusetts, United States - Salt Marsh Sediment SW1601-110 ...
TCCAACCCGCTCGCCGGTGATCCACCCCGGGGACTCGTGTCCCCCGATTCGGGCGAAGGGAATGCGTTCGCCGGCGGGCAGACGCAGGGCATCGTAGCCGACTCTCTCTCCGTGAAGGTATACCTTGAGAAGCAGCACGCCCGCGCACTCGGGATCGGCGGCCGCCAGTTCCCCGCACCAGCTGGTTTTTCCCGAGTCGATCGGCCCGGTAACGATGGTCAATTGTCGGCGTGACATCACTTCTGCAGTCGGTTCGTACGCATGGTACCTGAGATTTGCTCCCTTGCCTACAAGCGTTCCTGGAGCATCCCCGCGGGCGGCCAGGCCGAGTGGTGCGTCACTGCAACGCCCAGCTGGGCCGAACAGGCCGGGGCGACCGCCTTGTAACCACGGCTTGCCGCCCTCAACACCTGCGGGGTATCATCCCGTAGAAAAGGAAAACCATGATCCGGAACGTCCTCCGTGCCCTCCCCAAGGCGGAGCTGCACCGTCACCTGGACGGCAGCATTCGACTGGAGACGGTGGCCGACATCGCGGCCCGGCACAAACTCGATTTGGGAATATCTACGGAAGAAGATCTGACCCGCAAGGCGCGGATCACAACACCGATGAAAGACCTTCAGACCGTGCTCGATTCGTTTGCCACCGTACGGAAGGTGCTGTGCAGCTACGAGGCGATCGAGCGGATCGCCTTCGAGAACGTGGAGGACGCCTACCGGGACGGGATTCATTTGATCGAGCTGCGCTTTGCGCCCCCCTTCATCTCCGCCGGCAAAAAGCTGGGTAATGAGGAAATCATAGAGGCGGTGCTGGACGGGATCACCCGGGGGATGAGCCGCTATCCGATTCAGGTCGGCTTGGTCGGCATCCTGGTCCGGACCATGGATCTGGATATCAACAGCCGGGCAGCGGCAGACCTGATCCGTTATGCGGGCAGCCGCTATCAAAACGCCGACCGGATCTGCGGTTTCGACCTGGCCGATTCGGAGGATCGCAGCAATCCCGAAGATTTCCTGCCCATGGTTCGACAAGCTCGCGGAGCGGGCTTGGGTATTACCATCCACAGCGGCGAAAACACCTCAGCCGCGGCGGTACGGCGAACCCTCGATCTGTTCGATCCGGCGCGAATCGGCCATGGGATCAAGGTTTGGGGTGATGAGAAGCTAGTGGAGCGCATACGGGAGCAGGAGGTGATGCTCGAAGTGTGCCCCACCTCAAACTGGCTGACCAGCTCGGTCACAACACTGGAGGACCATCCCCTTCCCCGCCTCTATCGAAGCGGCGTTCCGGTGTCGATCAACTCCGATGATCCGAATCTGTTCGGCATTGATCTGGTGCACGAGTACGAATTGTGCACGAGGCTTTACGGTTTCACCGAGATGGACTTCATGAGAATCAACAAGCAAACCGTGGAGCACTCCTTCCTTCCCCGAGATATCCGCGTCGAAGTCTTGAAGCGATATTTTGCCTCCACGTATTAGCGGATTTTTCGGATCAACCGATATACTAGTTAACTGATGAAATCTGGAAGACGACCAATCTACTTTACTATACTATCCGGACTTCTGATTCTTCTTGAAGCCTGCTCAACCGTACCGGTCCGGCTCCAGCCGGAAACTGTCAACCCTGCGGCAGGAGGTACCGAAGATATTCGCCGAAAGCTGGCCGAAGGCGGTCACTACGTCCTGGGAAAGAAGGAACTGATCATCCGGGGAAAACGATTCAACATGGACTGCACGGGAACGGTTCTGGCCATCTACTACTACGCCGGCATTGACCTGGCCCGGGATTTCAACAGGTACACGGGCAACGGTGTGACCCGTTTGTACAAGAGCCTGGAGGCGGAGGAGCTTCTCTACGACACTCGATATCCCGTTACCGGGGACATCATTTTCTGGGACAACACCTACGACCGCAATGAAGACGGTCGATGGAACGATCCCCTGACTCACGTGGGCATGGTCATGAACGCCTCTGCAGACGGAGACGTCGAATACGTGCACCTCAACTACCACAAAGGAATCATCATCGAGAACATGAATCTCCGGCGGCCGGAAATCCACCAACGGTTGGAGAAGGGGCAGATGAGGATCATCAATTCTCCGATGCGCATGAAACAGGCGGGGAAGGGGCACCCGGAGAACTGGCTGTCCGGGCAACTGTTCAAGATCTTCGGAATGGGGTACCTGTTCTGACTACGCCCACCGGGCTCTATCCGCCGTCCAGCAATTCCCGCACCTTTTGCACAAGTGCCAGGGGAGTAAAGGGCTTCTCCAATAAGTGGAACCGAGCATCCTGGCCTCCGCTTGAGAAAAGGCTGCCGTCGGCGTATCCCGAGATATACAGAACCTTTATCCCGGGTCGTGTTTTCACAATGCGATCGGCAAGTTGCTTTCCATTCATACCGCCCGGCATGATCACATCGGTGATCATCAGCTGGATCGATTCCGTCGGCTGAGCGGCGATTTCCAGCGCCTCGGTTCCCCGGGAGGAAACCAATACGGTGTATCCGTATTCCCGCAATACCCGCTCGGCCAGCTGTCGAACCATATCTTCATCTTCGACCAGGAGAATCGTCTCGGAGCCCCACAGCTTTTCCTTGGGCTCAGCCTGCGGCGTCGGGGATTCCTTCTGCCCCTCCTCCCGGGGCAGGTAGATGGTAAAGGCCGTTCCCTTCCCCGGTTCACTGTCTACGAAGATCGTTCCACTGCTCTGGTGCACGATTCCGTAAACCGTAGCCAGCCCCAATCCTGTGCCCTTTCCCGTCTCTTTTGTAGTGAAAAACGGTTCGAACATCCGGCGTCGGGTTTCCTGATCCATACCGCTGCCCGTGTCGCATATGGCCAGTGCAACATACTCACCGTCCTCTACGGCGAGTTTTGGCCTGGAGCTCCTGTGTTCGACAACAACGTTACTGGTCTGGAGGGTCAGCGTGCCTCCGTCAAACATGGCGTCCCGGGCGTTGACTATCAGGTTGAGGATGATCTGTTCTATCTGTCCGGGATCCGCCCGGACCGAATACAGATCCTCCTGCAGTTCGACCGCCAGCTCGATATGTTCACCGATCAGCCGCTGCAGCATCTCCTGCATCTTCAGGATGATCTCGTTCAGATTGATGATCCGGGGCTGCAAGACTTGCTTCCGGCTGAAAGCGAGCAGCTGGCGGGTCAGACGCGCCGCCTGTTCCGAAGCCTTCTTGATCCCCATGAGATCGCCGTGAGAAGGATCGTCGCTTTCGGTCCGTCGCAGCAGCAGTTCCGTATATCCCTTGATCGCGGTCAGCAGATTGTTGAAATCATGGGCGATGCCCCCGGCCAGCTTACCCACCGCCTCCATCTTCTGCGCCTGCAGCAGCTGTTCCTGGGTTTCCTGCAGTTCATCCAGGCTCTCTTTGAGATCCTCCACCAGCTTCGTCTTGCGCCAGGTCGTGGCCATCTGATTGGCGAATGCCGTAACAGCGGGAATATCGTTGGGGGCGAGGTCCGCGGATTGAACGGACAGCATCCCCAGGACACGATCCTTCAGCACCATGGGAGCCGAAATGGCCTGGGAAACCCCCAGCAGATCGATCATCCTGTCAATCAAGCCCGACTGCAGCTTCGGGAAACTCCGTTGAAACGACTCCCGGGCCGTGCTGAAAATCGTCTTCCTGCCTCTGATTATTTCAGCCAGCGTCCCCCCTTCCACAACCGGCAGGGAGATCTTATCCAATTCGATCCCCGTGGTCCCTTGCAGTCTTTCCAAAATCGGGGCGTCATAGCTGGAGTAGGTAAGCTCGAGGGATTGCTGCTCATCATCGAGCAGAAGGACCACCGAATGGAATCCGAACTGTTTGAATCGCTCCCCGGCGGCCGCAAATACCGCCTCCGGTGACTGGGCCTGTTCCATGGCGGCACTGGCGCTGTTCAGCGCCTGCAGCAGGCGTTCGGTCCGCTTGCGGGCACTGATGTCGGTGATGATGCCGAGCATAGCCGGTTGATTTCCGTAGTTGATGAGCTTGGTGGTAATGATCGCATCCAGGCGCTGATTTGACTTGGTGATCAAACCGTACTCATAGGGCGGGATCTCTTGCCCGGCCATGTGCCTGCCGAAGGTCGCCTGTATCCGCTCTACATCTTCCGGATCGATGAGACCGAGAAAGTCGAAGTCCTCGTCGTAGAACTCCTCCCGACTGTACCCCATCACCTCTTCGCACTTGCGGTTGGCGTAGACCACACGTCCCCGACTGTTGATAAAAATCATGCTCGGCGACTGCTCCGCCAGGTTGCGGAATTTCTCCTCCGATTCCCTCAATCCCTGTTCGGCATTACGGCGCTCCGACAATTCCCGTGCTACGGTTTCGTAGAGCCGGGCATTCTGCACGGCAATCGACACCTGTTCGGCGATGGTGCTCAACAGCAGCTGCTCCTCCTCACCGTAGGGACGGGACTGATATGTCTGGATGCAGATCACGCCGATGACCTTGTTTCCGACCAGCATAGGCACCCCGAGCCAGGAGGCGGGCATCTTCAGGGTACCGTACAGCTCCGGCTTGGGCACTCCCTCGGGAATGCGATTGAAGTCAGTGATCAACAGCGGCTTTTTGCTCTGAATGACCCAGGAGGTGAGCCCGGTACCCAACCGCTGCCGATCCGGCGGTTCCCGGATTCCCTCGTCGACCTGGAGGCGGAACTCCAGCTCGTTGGTATCCTCGTCGTACAGAGCAACGAAGAAGGCGTCCGAACGAAACAAGGGAGTCACCTCCTGATAGACCGTTTCCATCAAGATATCGATCTCCAGGGTCTTTCCCACGGCGGCGGCGATCTTGTTGACCACCCGAAGGCGGGCTTCCCGCTCCCGCAGGGGATTCAGCAGCTGGCGGGTAATCACTCCGAATCCGATTAGAGAAACACCAATTGTGTTGGTGATAGACAGGATGGGAAAGGGAAAATTGAGGATTCCTCCGGCAAGGACCCCGAGAAGAATGATGAGCACGCTGAAGGCAAAGTACCGTTCCCCGACGCGGCGGTGGTTGCTCCAGAATAGGCTCAGAGACCAGATCAGGAAGACGATCGGTAACGGGGTCAAAAACAGCCCCAATCCCCCGATCTGAAGCGTGGAGGAACCGTTGGCCATCAACCTGGGATTGAAGACGATGCGATGTCGAAATAGAAAAACGGAGGAGACCGCCGCAATCGCCAGTCCGGCAAGACAGGCGATGTCAGGCCAACGGCTGGATCGACCGACGTAGCGAACGGCGAAACCGAGTGCAGCTATGCTCGTCAGACCGATCCCCAGAGTGGCCAGCTCCGCCAGGAGCAGGGGCGAACCGATACCCAACCACAGTGACAGGCGCAGCAGCAGAGAAGAAATCGCCCAGCCCGCCTCCATGGCGGCAAACAGGGCAAAGGACTGGTTGAGGGAGCGTCTGATCCCCGTTCCCAGCACGGTGAGAATCAGGGCAATCGCAACAACCGTGGCGCAGAACAGGGCAACGACGTCGACCCAAAACAATGCGGTCATGGATAGTTCTATTCTCGGAATATTGAGCTTGAAGCGCAAGATCTCGAAACTGCGCTGCCGGCAAAGCTTGAAACCTCGCTGCGATCAAGTCAATATTTGCGTACTCGAAAAATACTCTATAAAAACGATCAGGTTTGCTTCTTCAGGCCGCCCGTAGTACTATAGAGTCAAGACTCGGAGGCACAGCATGGCAAAACTCTACGAGGATAATTCCCTGACAATCGGAAACACACCCCTGGTCAGACTCAACAGACTGCCGGAAGGGAACGCCCGGATTCTGGCAAAGGTGGAGGGCAGAAACCCGGCCTACTCGGTAAAATGCCGCATCGGCGCATCGATGGTCTGGGATGCGGAAAAGCGTGGGGTTCTCAAACCGGGAAAGGTGATCGTGGAGCCCACCAGCGGCAACACGGGAATCGCTTTGGCATTCACGGCCGCTGCCCGGGGGTACAAGTTGATCCTCACCATGCCGGAAACCATGTCCGTCGAGCGCCGCAAACTCCTCAAGGCTTTCGGGGCCGAGTTGCAGTTGACCGACGGAACCAAGGGAATGAAGGCGGCACTGGCCAAGGCGGAAGAGATCGCAGCGGGTGATCCGGAGAAATACGTTCTTCTGCAGCAGTTCAAGAATCCCGCCAACCCCCGAATCCACGAAACCACCACGGGACCGGAGATATGGGCGGATACGGATGGGGAAATTGATGTGCTGGTGGCCGGCGTGGGTACCGGCGGTACCATTTCGGGGATTTCCCGCTTCATCAAGAACAAGATGGGCAAGAAGATCACGACCGTGGCGGTGGAACCGGCCGGAAGCCCGGTAATCAGCCAGACCCTGGCGGGAGAGGAACCGAAGCCCGGCCCGCACAAGATCCAGGGTATCGGTGCGGGATTTATTCCCGAGAATTTAGATCTGAGCATGATCGACCGGACCGAACAGGTGGAGAATGAAGAAGCGATCGAGTATGCCCGCAGATTAGCCAGGGAGGAGGGCATCCTGTCCGGGCTGTCCTGCGGAGCGGCTGCCGCCGCTGCTGTGCGAATCGGCAAACTGGAGGAGTTCGCAGGCAAGACGATCGTGGTTATCCTGCCGGACTCCGGGGAGCGCTACCTCTCTACGATCCTCTACGAGGGTCTGTTCGATGCTCGGACGGGCCTGTAAACGGCTTTAGGTTTTCGGCGCTTTTCCCCTGTAGCCGGGATCACGGCGAGCTATACTAAAAGATATGAACAAAGTCACAAAATACATTCCCATCGGTGTCCTCATCTTTATTTTCTTGTCCGGCCCGGCTTTTCCCTCCGGCCGGGCGGAAGAGCCTGCGGGCAAACAAGAGGCACGGGTGTTCTGGATCCTCGACGACACGATGAGCGCGGAAAGCGCCGAGATGTTTCTGGAGCGTTATCTGTTTCCTACCTCTCTGGCGCTGATGCTCTGGACGGAGTTTAGCCTTCAGGGGCAGGAGGTTCGCTTCGGTACCTCGGGAGGATACCGGGTCGTTCGCAAGCAGCGGGTACTGACCGAACCCCTCGGAGAGTACACCGTTTACGGCTACGATCTGATCATCGATGTGACGTGCCCGGCCGAGGGGCGGCCGGCTCAGGCGCGGCCGGCCGAGGCGACCGGCTCAGGGGCGCGGCCCGCTTCCAGCCGCACAGCCTTCGGCGAAAAGTCGGAAGGCCGCACCCCAGAATCCTACGTGGTCCGGTTCTCCTATCCCGAGTCGGCGGACTCCGGCTCCGGCTCTCAGCCGAAGGCTGGCGTGCAGCACGGAGTATGGCCATCCGGGGTACGCCCGTCCGGCGTTCTTCCCCAACCACTGGAGCAGGCTCTCCTGGCCGGCATCAAGGCAGACGGCCGTCCAACCGGGAAGGCTCGGGTCGAGCAAATCGGGTATCTTGGCTCGGGAAGATTCAGGGCAACGGTACTGGTCGGCGACTGAGCTCTTTTCGCACGGATGCTTTGCGAACTCCCCGAACCGGAAGGATCAGGGAGAAGTAAAGGTCAAATCGGCCAGGGGGAAGCTGGTTTCGAGGCGGACCTCACCCTCGAGATCCCGAATGCAAAGAGTAATCAGCGGTTCCGCACCCCAGCGGATCCGGATCTCCCCGAAGTTCTCTCTCACGTAGGTTCCGTCGATACGGAACTCATTGGATCCTGTTTGACCGCTGGGGTGCCGGAGATTCAGCGCGCTGGAGGTCAGTTCGTACAGCGGATACCCGCCCTCGCGTCGGAGAACCGAGAGCTCCGCAAAGTGCCGATCCCCGCTTATGAAGATCACACCTTCGATCGCGTTGTCCGCAATCAGATCGAGAAGTCGTTGTTTTTCGAAGGGGAAGTTGGCCCAGGACTCCCATCCGCTGAACTCGGGGATAAACTGGATACTGGAAACGATGATCCGAAGCCGGGCCGGTCGAGCGAGCTGCTCTTCCAGCCACCGCCACTGCTGTTCGCCGAGTATGGTTGCCGAAGGGTCCGGATTGGCCACGTACGGGCCGAGGGCATCCGTGGGCCGGGGATTTCCCCGCACCAGGGAATCCCGGAAGGTTCTGGTATCGAGCAGGATCACCTGGACGCGCCGCCCGCCCGGGCCGTACAGATGTGCCGCTTGGATCCCCTCTCGCTGCCGGCGCAGGGAATCTTCGGGCTCCTGCCAGAAATCGAGAAACAGCTGCTTCGATTCCTCCTTCTTCGGATACTCTGACCCGGCATCGTTGGCTCCGTAGTCGTGATCGTCCCAAACAGCCAGAACCGGACAGCATTCCAGAAGCCGTTGAAACGACGGACTCGCCGCCAGTTGATCGTACTTGCGCCGCATCACCGCCATATCGCTCGTGTCGGCATAGATGTTGTCTCCCAGAAATATGAACAGATCGGGATTCAACCCGGCGATCGTGGTAAAAATCGGTTGCGGTCTGGATTGAAGCACGCAGGACCCGAACAGGATCCGCTCCAACAGTTCGGGATGATCGGGATCGCAAAAGATCGTCTTTGCGGCAAAGATGAGAATCAGCGGAACTACACGCAAAAGTCGGCTCATAACCTGCGCCTCGTTAAGATGTCGCCCCTCAAGCCGGCCTGGCCAACAGGTCGAGCTGGTGGACGATCAGGGTCAGCCTGTCTTTCCGTACCGCTTCGAGCCGGTCGGTATGCCAATCGGCCAGCAGCTTCGGGTCGACGATCGGATCAGCGCCGGCAGCGTCCCCCGCTTCCGATCCAATCCGGAACCGGCGCGCTTCTCCTTCGATCATCGAAAGAACGGCGGTGAGGAAGAACTTCTGCTCTTCGGTATACGCACCCCCTGAGGGAAATACGTTCCAATCGCTCGAACCGATCCCCAATAGCGCGAATCCCCCCTCCTCCAGCGCCCGATACAACCGCCGGCCGCTCAAGGCCCCTCCCGTTTTCCTGCCTCGGCTCCGCCTCTTCTCCATGGACCGGTTGTAGATCTGAAGCAGCCGCCGCTCGAAGCCCGCCTCCCCGTATTCCGGCAGCAGTACGGTGAGCCCGTCGTAGTTCAGAGTCGAGTAAAACACACCATCGGAGCGCAGCAGCGTTCGAATAATCGCCACGGCGCGCTCGAGGGGCATCAGATCCATGAAGGCATGGGCGGTGACACAGTCGAACTCAGCGAGCTTCCCGGTGGTGCCTTTATCGAGGATGTCTCCCCGCAGGAACTCAACCCGCATCTCGGTACCCCGTCTCCCCGCGCGGATCGACTTTGTTTCGGGGCTCTCCCGCTTTTCCCCGAGACTGTATCCCCGATCCCGCAGGACTTGCTCTACACGATCCGCTCCGGCAGCCAGATTCTGCCCCTCCTGGTCCAGTCCGATCAGTTCCACCTGCCCGGTCAATTCCAGCTCGATGATCCGGCGAAGCATGGCGCCGGTACCGGTACCCAGATCCAGTATTCGGGGATTGACGATGCGCCGCAGATGATCCCGAAACCGGGCGTAGAGGGGCGCGTTCAGGCTGGCCGAATCGATCCCAAACTTGGCCTCCAGGTAGGCAGGAAAATCGAAGCTCGGCGGTTCAGCTCTTTCCACTTCCGGTGATTCCTTTCAAATGATCTCTTTGACGGCCCGCAAAAACGTCTCTCCGGTCTGCCTCCATGTCGGCAAATCCGAGGCCAGGCTTCGCGAGATCTCGGCCGCCTGCCTTCTGAAGGCTGGATCGGAGATCAACCGCTGCAGGTGACGTTGAAAACCCGCCAGGTCCCCCTCAGGCACCAGCAACCCCCGGCCGCCGCTAACCTCGGGGATGGCCCCGGAGGCAAAGGCGACGAAGGGCAGTCCTGCACGGATGGCTTCGGCAAGGGAGATTCCGAACCCTTCGTAGCGGGAGGGAAAGACAAACAGGTCCGCCTCCAAGTACTGCCGGCTCAGGGCTTGCCCGGAGAGAACCCCCGTATAGACAATGCGTTCCCCCAGTTCGTACCGTCGGACAAGCCGGTCCACTCGTCTCTTGTACCGGGGATCGACCGCAGCCCCGACGACCCGCAGCTCCCAGCTCAGATCGGACAGGTCGGCTAGCATCCGGATCAGGAGATCATGCCCCTTGCGGGGGATGATGTTGCCCGTGATGAGCAGCCGTACGGGCCTTTCCGCAGCAGCCGCATTAGCCGCAGCCGGCGCGGATGTCCCTCCGCCGGAACCCTCCACCCCTGAGCTCTGAACGAGGGTGTCGCTGCCCGGCGGACAGACGTAGACCTTCGCTTCCGAATCGATCAGATCGCCCACCGTGCTGCGGGTGGTGTGGCTGTTCACGATGATCCCGTCGCAGCGGCGAAGCAGGCTCCGCTCCATAGAGCGTGCGGCAAGGCCGAGGAGGGGCCCGATCCGTTCCCGGATCTTGAGGTGATGCAGAAGAACCACCACCGGCGGGCCGGAAAGTTTACGCCGGGAAACGGGAAGAAACACCGATGGATGGGTGAGCTCGTCGATAATGATGCAGTCGTAGCGCCCGGATCGGGAACCCCGAAACAACCGCCGCAGGGGAGCGTAGAAATTGTGAAGCGGACAGAGAAGATAGGGACACGCCGGCAGCTGCAGGCAGTCGACCTCGACCCCCTGATCCCGCAGATAGTCGATCACCTTTCGGTCGTACAGATAGCCGCCGGAGATCTGCTGGAGAGAACCGTAGATGACGAACAGCAGCCTCATTCGCTACGAGTGGATGTAGGCCGCCCAGGCGGTTTCGGATTCCCAGATCTTCACCTGAAACTCTACGACGGACTCCAGAGAAAAGCTGCGCCGGCTCAACGCCTGCACCAGAGCCGTATGGAGGTAGTGGGCCATGTTCTCTACGCTCACCTGGCGGTCTTTGAAAAACTCCAGCTCATTGAGTAGTTTGCCTTGAATGTCGTCTATCAGATGCTGCAGCTCCTCCTCCATCACCGCTATGTCGATGGAGAAACCGTTCTCATCCAGCACGTTGGTTACGCAGATCCACTCCACCACGTATTCGTGCTCGTGGGGAATGGTCTCCTCGGCAAAATCACCGACCAGGAAATGACTTGCCCTGAACGTGTTTTTTATGCCGACTTGATACATGGCTCGCTCCTTTATGGTTCCAGTACGATTTGAATGCTTCGTTCCGGGTGGTTTTCCAGCAGCTCATACGCCTCCTGAGCCCTGTCAAGGGCAAAGCGGTGGCTGATGTAGCGGGAAGGTCGAATCGCCTGGAGCAACTCCAGGACCCGCTCCAGGCGGCGACCCTTGTCCCACCTGCCGGTCAGGGCCGGATCGATCCGGGAAACCTGGCTGCTGCGCAGCTTGATCCGTTTCCGATGGAATGCTCTGCCCAGATCCAGAGTTACCTGCCGGCTACCGTACCAGGAAGCCTCCACCACAGTTCCCTCGAACGCCAGGTTGTCGATGGCCACCTGCAACCCCTCCGCGGAGGCGCTGACGTTGATGGCAACATCCGCTCCGCGCCCGTCCGTATGCTCCAGGATTCGCTCCTGCAGCTCCACTCCCGGTCGAAGAGCCACACATCCGATCGCCTCCGAGGCTCGGCGGCGCCCGGCGTAGGGTTCCACGGTGATCACCTTCCCGGCGCCCCCCCGCTTCAGGATCTCGGCGGTCAGCAAACCCACAACCCCCTGCCCGATCAGCAGCACACACTCGCCGAAGCGGGGATTGGCATCATGCACGATGCTCAAGGCGGTTTCCATGTTCGCCAGAAAAACCGCGTCGGCGAAATCCAGCTGGGTAGGCAGCTCGACAAGCCGCTCCTGCTCGGCAAAAAACAGATCCTGATGGGGATAGAAGGCAAAAACCCTGCGGCCGGATTCGGTTTCTCCCGTGTTTATGTATCCGTATTTCAACGGATACTCGAGGGTACCGGCCAGACTCTTCAGGGAGGAATCGGCTTCGAGGCCCTGCGGCATGAGGCCGCGAAAGGCCAGCATTTCGGTGCCGTGACTGATCCCGATCAGGCGCGAGCGGACCAGAACCTGCTCTCCGACAGGCCGGCAGTCCTCCTCCCGAAGCTCGACGGTCCCCGGGGCGGTGAAGTACAGAGCTTTGGCCTTAACGGCTTTGGCTTTATCGTTCATCGAAAATCAGCTCCCAGACTCGGTCGCTTCCCAAGCGCCTTACACGGCTGCGACGAGGCCGCAGCGCCTGCGCCAGCGAGGCGGTCCCCAGCTCTCCGATCGCTTCCACCCCTCGACCGATCAGCAGCGGAGCGGTTATCACAATCATCCTGTGAACCAGACCCGCTCGCAGAAAGGAGGTGATCACCTGGCCGCCTCCCTCTACAAAGATGCTCCGAAAACCCCGGTTGGCCAGGTCCTCCACCACGTCCACAACCGAAACCCGGCCTTGGGCGTCTGCCCCGGCCTCGCAAACCTCGACTCCAGCCCGCTCCAGATCTACGCGCCGGCCGGCCGCGGCATCTGAGGCCGCAGTACCTGCCATCATATCGACTACCGCCGCACCCTCTGCTCCGGAATCTGCCGTGTCCTCGAGCGTGTATACGATTGTCCTGTAGGTTTTACAGGTACGGACGATCGTCGAGTCCGGGGGAAGGCGCAGGCGGGAATCCAGGATCACCCGAACGGGAGAACGGGAGCTGCGTTTTAGGCGGCAGCTCAGCTCCGGATCGTCCCTCAGGACGGTCCCGATACCTACCAGGATCACCTCATGATCCCGTCTCAGCCGATGTGCCAGGGTCAGGGTCCGGCTGCAGGAAATCCAGCGGGAGTCCCCCGTGGCGGTAGCGATCCGCCCGTCCAGGCTCTGAGCGTAACTCACCGTGATCCGGGGCGTCGTCTTCATTAGAAACCACTATACACAAGCTGCTCACCGACTGACAAGCTTGGAAGGCCAGCGAAGCTGGAGGAGGACATCGCAACCGCAGGGAGCTGCTTCTGTAAAAAACTTTTGACCCGGGCCTGACAATGTCCGTATTATATAAGCGAAACTACGATGACAGCCCGAAGGGCTGGAAGAGGACATCGCAATTTTCTTTTGAGGCTTGATCGACGATTGCGATCTATTAGCGAATAGTCAAAATACTCTATTGGGAGAAAATGATGGCAGCCCGCGGAAACGGCGCGGCGGCGACTGATTACGAGCTGTTCGGCGACACCGAAAACGTAATTCTCGAACCTGCACCAAAGAGAGCGAAAAAACGTAAATTCGGGTTCATAGAATTTGTGAGCAAGGCGAAGCTTCCGACGCGTTTCGGGATCTTTACGATCTACGGTTTTCTCGACCATCGAGACGGCAAAGAGCACACGGCGATGGTCCATGGAGAGGTCCGTGGCGCCGAAGCCTGCCCGGTTCGCGTCCATTCGGAATGCCACACCGGAGATATCTGGTTTTCGCTGCGCTGCGATTGCCGGGAACAGCTGGAAGCGAGTTTGAACTACATAAACAGTCGGGAGCGAGGGGTGGTCATCTACCTCCGTCAGGAAGGCCGCGGCATTGGATTGCTCAACAAACTGAAGGCCTACGATCTCCAGGATCGGGGCTTGGATACGGTGGATGCCAACAATCAGCTGGGGCTTCCCACCGATGCCCGCACTTACGAGGCGGCGGCGGAGATCATCCGTCTTCTGGGCATCGAATCCGTGGCTCTCATGACCAACAACCCAGATAAGATCAAGGGCTTGCGGATGAACCGGATCACGGTGACTGATCGTATTCCCGTGGTCATACGCTCCAACCTCCACAACAAACGTTACCTGCGAACCAAGAAGGAGAGACTGGGTCATCTCCTCGATACCTGATTCCTGAGGATGCAGGGCCAGACCGGCCGGGTTCGGCGCTACTACAACAAAAACACCTTCTGGATGCTTGCCTTGGGTCGAGGCCGGGGAGAGGCGGTGATTCATCGCCCCGTCTGGATGGGGGAGGAACGCTCGCGGAAAGAGGCGCTGCACACCGTAGAGCGCTTGATCGCCGAAGCTCTGCTGGCGGGCAAACTGTCCAATCAGGCTGCAAAACAGATCCTGGACCTGGGCTGCGGGGTCGGCGGCTCCGCTCTGTGGCTGGCAGCCCGCTATCCCGTAAGCATCACCGGCATCACGCTGAGCCCATTTCAAGCGAAAACCGCCCGAAGATTCGCCCTGCGCCTTGGGCTGGGCGACCGTTGTCGTTTCCGGGTTGCCGATTTCAGCCAGCTGCCTGAAGTACGGGGGATCACGGACGCCTATGCCATAGAATCCTTCAGCCACGGCAGCGATCCGGCAGCTTTTTTCACCCAAATCGGCAACCTGCTGCCCGCCGGAGGCCGGTTGGTCCTCTGCGACGATTTCATCGCTACAGAGGAGGGACCCGTCTCGAACCAGCGGAAAACGTGGCTGTCCCGATTCCGGGAAGGCTGGCAACTGCAGAATCTTATAACGGAGGACGAGGTTCTGAAAATTGCGGTGCAGCGAGGCTTTGATCCGGTTCAAAGAATAGAACTCACCTCCTATCTTCGCCAAACCCCTCCCCTCATCCGTGCGTTGCAGCGCCTGGCGGGAAAAACGCTGCGGAGAAGCGCCTGGGGGGCGAGCATGTACGGCGGCAGCGCTCTGCAGGTCTGTCAGCAAAACGGCTGGACCGAGTACCTGTTTCTCGTCCTGGAAAAACGGTAGACTGAGCTGACAGCCTGAGGAACCTTTTGAGGTGAGATACACTGAAGGGAAACCCTACGAACACAGCTTCCATCGCGGATTGACTGTTCTGGGGCTAAGCGATCTTCTCGTCCTGATTGCCGGATTTATCCTGACCTGCAGTTATCGGGATCTCCGCTACGGCGGAATCTGGACTCTCAAGGCGGCAGCGGTCATGGTCTATCAGCAGCTGTTTCTGCTGCGCAATCGAAAGAGAATCCTCAGCGGTGAAAATCTCGACTACCTGTGGGGCGGGGCCAATAAACTGTCCCTGGCCAGAGGTGTGATGATCGCACTCCTGGCGGGATTTCTGTTTACGGCGAAACCCGCGGGGATCGTTGGCTGGCTGCCCGCCGTGCTTTATACGCTTCTGGCCGTTTTGGATTTCTTCGACGGATACTGGGCGCGGAAGAGCAACACGCCGACCCGCATGGGCGAGCTTCTCGATCAGGAATACGATGCCCTGGGAATCCTGGTTGCCATAATTCTGGTCGTTCAATGGCGACATCTTCCGGTAGCCTTTCTCTACATCGGGGCGGCGAAATACGTGTTTGCCGGAGGGATCGCCTGGCGTTCCTTCCGCGGGAGAGCCGTATACCCCCTGCCGCCCGGCTACATGCGCCGCAGGCTGGCGGGGTTCCAGATGGGTATTCTGGCCGTATTTCTCTGGCCCATAGCCCGACCCCCGGGCACGGTCCTGGCCGAACTGATCATCGGCGTTCCTCTGCTGCTCGGCTTCATACGAGACTGGCTGTTGGTAAGCGGCGCCCTCGATCCCGAGGATCCCGGCTATCAAAAGATCAAGAAAATCTTCTACAGCGCAGGGGGAAGCTGGCTGCCCCTGATCGTTCGGGCTTCTCTGGTGGCGGCGGCGGTGGGGATCGGAGTGACGGCATTTCAACCGGGGGCGCCTTCCGCGGGCTGGATACCTCCCGTTATCCCACGGGCCGAGCTTCTAGCCGTGCTCTACACAGCCGTGCGGCTGCTGTTCCTGGTGTTACTGATTGCCGGAAGATTCACCTCTCCATCCGCCCTCGCGCTTCTTCTCCTCGAGGGGTTGCGCATCTTTCTCACCCGGCTGGATCTTTGGGGAGCGGTGATTGTGAGCGCAACCCTGCTTCTGTACCTCTTCGGGCCGGGCCCTTTCCGGCTGAGCTTTCGTTTTCCGGTGCGGCCGACCTCCAATCCGGCGGGTCCGTAGGGTGTGAAAAAGCTCAAGGTTCTGCTCTGGGTTCCCGTCCCGTTTCTGCTCTATTGGGCCTTGAAGGACATCCGCTTTCGGGAACTGTTCACGAATCTGGGAAGGCTGACCGCTCTCCAGGTTGGTGCGCTGCTGGCTGTGAACCTCCTGTTCGTTCTGATACTCACCCTTCGCTGGGCGGTCATTCTGCGCGGATTGGGTGCACCGGCGGGCCTGTTCCGGCTGATGTCCTACAGATTGGCCGGCTATGCGGTCAGCTACCTGACACCCGGGCCGCAGTTCGGCGGCGAACCGCTGCAGCTGTATCTGGCAAAGAAGAAAAGCGACCTCGGCTACGAAGTGGGATCCGCCTCGATCCTTCTGGACAAGACGTTCGAACTGCTCGGTAACTTCACGTTCTTGGGATTGGCATCTCTGGCGATCCTTCCTCTGGGTCTGCTTTCCTCCAGCGGTTTGCGGCTCGCCATTCCGTTTACCTCCCTGTTCATCGCCCTGCCGGTGGCTTATCTGACCGCGGTTTTTATCGGCATCCGTCCGCTCTCCTGGAGCATGAGCCGGCTGCCCGCCGGATTTCTCGCCCGGCCACGGGTTCAGAAAATCGAAGCGCTGATCCAGTCCTGCGAAGCGAGGACCGTGGCCTACTGCCGTCGGCGGGGACGAACCCTTCTGCAGATCCTCCTGTTCTTCCTGCTGGTATGGACGATCAGCCTGGCGGAGATGCGGTTGGTTCTGCACTTTCTCGGCGTGCCGGTGACCCTAAGTCAAGCACTGCTGATCCTGGCGGGGGGGAAGTTCGCCTTCCTCCTGCCCTTCCCCGGTGCCCTGGGCGCCTTAGAGCTGACCTATGTCGGCGTGTTTGAGCTACTGGACCTTGGAGCGCAGACGGGCATGAGCCTGGTCTTGTACATGAGAGCCCGGGATCTTCTGTTTGCGGCGGCTGGATTGATCGCCGCCTTTGCCGGATGGAAGCGGGAAAGACCCGTCAGTTCGCAGTCCGCCCGACTTTGACCGCGGCGGAACGTTGACCCGAAGCCGGCTCCGGGGAGCCGAAACTTTCCAACAGACTCGGCAAGAAGGTCTCCAGCCCGGCATGGGGGAGCTCCTGACGGGGGATAAGACCCTTGGTGTAGCCCCGATCCACAAAGGGTGAGAGGAAATCGGCCCTCCTGCTGATCACGTGCAGCGGCACGGACCGGGGTTTGTTCTTGCCGGTGATCCCGCTGTAGGGCTGGTGATCCCCGACAACGATGATCAGGGCTTCCCCCTCGACGAAGTTGCTCAGGTACTCCCGAATAAGCTTCAGCTCATAGGCCATGGCGGCCACAAACCCTTCAGCTCCGGCTGTCTGATTTCCCGGTTTGATGGGAAGCACGTTCACCGAATCCTTCCGGTGATAGATGCTCCCGTCCCCGATCTGCGACCAGTCCTCGAAGAATCTCGGGATCAGGTTGAAGGGGTAATGGCTGGAGATCATCACATACTGGATGAACAGCGGCCGGCTTGCTCCCCGCACTTCATGACGATGAATGAAGTCGAGCACGTACTGGTCGGTCATCGGCGCCCACTTCAGGCTCGGCCCTCTGTAGTCGAAATCCTTGTAGTAGTACTTCTGTTCGAACCGGTAGAACTCCCCCTCGGGCCAGGCGTAGGTAGTTGCGGGCATGGCTACCACGGTACGGTAGCCGATCTCATTGAAGAACTGGGCGATGGGTTTGACATCCGACTCGTGCAGCAGCTGATAGGCCGCCTCGTTGTCGATACGAACTCCCGTGGCCAGGGTGGAATCCGCCAGCCAGGAGTTCCCGCCGAAGGCGGGAGAATCCAGAAAGGTGGAGGCGATCTGGAACCCCGCCCGAGCAAGCCTGTTCTGGAACTCCTGAAGCTCCGGTTGGATCAGGTTGAAGTACTCGGGCTCGGAGTAGAGGGTATAGCCGTAGGACTCGACGATGAACAGATACACGTCCGCCCCTTCCAGCCCCTCCAGCGGCCGAATCACCCGGCTCGAGTCCTGGACCTGCCTGCTGAAGGCCTCCTGCTGCTCCTGGACGAACTGCTCCTTTCTCGCGATTTTCCCTACCTCTTCAGCCAGGCGAGGCACAGCGGTATTGGCGGTAAAGCGAACCGGGCTCGACAGATCCAGAACCACCAGCACGGCCAGCAGGATCAGAAAACCGTATCGTACCATCCGGTCCCGGAACCCCCGCCGGAGATAGCGAAACCCCGTGTACAAGCCGATGCCCAATCCGGCCAATCCGGCTATCAGGAGGATCAGCCCGGGATAGAACAGCCAACCGGAAAGCGTATCCCGCAGCAGGGCGTAGAGGTCGGGGACGTAGGTGATGTCGGTAAACAGCTCGAAAGGCCGGTTGAAGAACAGGGGAATGAACGCATCCGCGGCCTGAAAGCTCAGGACGGTCACGCCCAGGAGTGCCAATACAGCCGCAAATACGGGAAAGCCGGGGAGACCCGCCCAGGTGTACAGGCAGACCGCCAAGGCGAGCAGCGCCGCATCCAGGGAGGGCGAGACAAGCCCTCCGACCCCGCCTCCTTCGACCACGCTGGGCAGGCGAAACAGGAGGCTCAGCAGGATCAGTACAGCCGGAACCAACCAGTAGGTTTTCCTGGCTGCAGCGTTCGTACCATTCACAGAACAAGGGTAGTGATATTCAGGGAGTGATTCAAGAAAAATCCCCCCCGGTGGGCGGCCACCCGATTGGCTGCACGAACATGCAAGCTTTGTCTTCTCTTCCCGCAACACTTGGTATACAATCAACCGAGGAATCAGCCATGGAACGGATCGTCGTTTATACGGATACTCTGAACGTCGAAACCATTGCACCCGCTCTGGGGGACCATGAGATCGTTCGGGCAGCCAGCACCGTGGAACTGGCCAGAGCCATCGTGGGTCGCAGCCGGGTAATCGCCCTGATCATCGAAAAGGCACAGATTGATGAATCCTTTCTGCATCTCCTATCGTCGATAAAAAAGAGCTTTCCGATCCTGCAGATCTGTCTGATCACCGATTCTGAAATAGAACGGGATTCAGCTGATCCGGCGACCGTCGACTGCAGCATCGCCTCGGGCGGGGACCGCCTGGTTGAAGAGCTGAAAACCTTCGTCTCCAACATCGACGTAACGGAGAGACGGGACCATCCTCGCTTCGACTGGCCCCTGCAGGGCAGTCTGTCACTGGACGAGAAGAGCTGGAACACTCACAATCTCTGGGCACTGAGCGCTGACGGAGCTTTCCTGGAAAGCCCAACCTACGCTCCAACCCACGGCGAGAGAGCAATCCTCAAGATCAGCTTTCAAAACTCCCGAATGGTGACCGAATGC
>Ga0315548_1001561_pt1 | contig 19138 bp, 22 predicted proteins | sample SalMarSW160110MG_2_FD_202540 | JGI IMG/M metagenome (GOLD analysis project Ga0315548, IMG submission 202540) | Salt marsh sediment microbial communities from the Plum Island Ecosystem LTER, Massachusetts, United States - Salt Marsh Sediment SW1601-110 ...
AATTAGTTGGGTAGCCCTAAATTGCCTATTCTAGCATACGATAATCATAAAGGTTTAACGTGGAGAAATGTGTCATGACCGTTTATTTTGTTCAATGGGATGCCAGCCGTGACCTGATGAAGGAAGCTAATCGTCTCTATGATGCGGCCGGTACTTTTGATTGCGTGGAAAAGGGCGACCTTGTAGCCGTCAAGCTGCACGTGGGGGAGTTGGGCAATCCGTATTATGTGCAGCCGTTTTTTGTGCATGACATAGTCCGCAGGGTCAAGGAGGCAGGTGGCAAGCCGTTCCTCACAGATTCCAACACTTACTATCACGCGCAACGTAACAACGGCTATGACCACATGCTCACGGCGTTGATGAACGGGTTTAACATGGCTCCGTTTATAGTGGCAGATGGGCTTCGAGGCGAGAATTACAAGACAGTCAAGACCAAGGGCGTATTGAAGGAGATCGAGGTAGCTGGCGTTATTGCCGAGGCTGATGCCATGATCGTGGTATCGCATGATAAAGGTCACGAACTCAGCGGCTTCGGTGGCGCTATAAAGAACTTGGGTATGGGTTGCACATCGCGGGCAGGCAAGCTACGGCAACATAGGACTATAGGCTTGGAGATAGATGAGTCTAAGTGCATCGGTTGCGGCAAGTGTAAGGAGGTGTGTGAGATGAGCTTACCTGAAATCATCGGAGAAAAAGCTAGGAACATCTCGCCCTTGTGCATGCGCTGTACTGTGTGTTCGCAGGCTTGTCCCACCGGCGCCATAAAGCTCACGCATCAGGAGAACATTTGCAAGGCGCTTGCGTCAGCGGCATACGGTGTGCTTTCCACTTTTAAGAGGGATAAAGTATCGTACGTAAGTTTCGCCAAGGACATCACGCAGTACTGTGACTGCTTGCCCAATCCTGGCGAAATCGTGATGAAAGACGTTGGCATCTTCGCCTCTGGTTCGCCTGTTTCCATCGACGGCGCGTTCCTCAAGATGATCGACTATAAAATCTTCAACGATGCGTATAATGTAGATTGCATGCTGCAAGTCCAAGAAGCGAAGGACATCGGCATCGAGGGCAAAGTGAAGCCGAAGATATCTAGAATAAGTTGAGCACGTAAGCTGTTTTTGCCAAGTCAGAGCTTTGCTCGATTTGGTTCCGAAACATTTTGGGTTTGGGCGCCGTCGACGCTGCTGCAAAGTGTAGGCAAAGTTTTTGTTAAACTGAAAAAGATTGGTTTGTAAAAGAAAGTTGTGATGGAAGCCTTCTCCTTTCTTCCACCTTCAGGTTGGAATAGTGTATGCTGAAATCTTTATAAAACGTTTGTGTCAGCATCGATATATATCCTATTAGGCAATATGTTTTAGTTTGAGTTCATTGTGATTTTTGAAGCTTTGCTTTTTAACACCGGGCAGTTAAGAGTTAGCAGGGAAAGGAGAATGTTCGAGAACGCCTTTGCAAGTGCGGTTTCAATGTTGCTGTTCGTTTTCGGAGTCTCGATAGCTTTCATATTTTTCCAAGGTTACCTTTGGAGTCGCGAACGAAAGAGAATTTTATTGGAATAGACATTGAAATTGCACGTTGGGCTCTAATGCGTTTTTGTAGTTAGCTCTGTTCTGTCCGCGTTAGTTTTAGCTTTTTTTGTCAAAACAGTTTGCTACACAAAAAAGCAGCGGAAATCTTTTTCTGAAACCAAAACACATAATCAACACCAAGCATGTACAACACCGAAGGAAGATGCAACTATAATGGGCGAAAAAATGGATAAGCACTATATTGAAGAACTGAAGGAAATGATTCAAGAAAAGAAACCGAAGGAACCAGTGGAGAAGGTTCTTGTCAAATTCTGTGAGCGGCACGGTGTTTCTCTAGACACATGTCGGATATACTATAACCGCTTGGTTGAAAAAGGCGAAGTCAAAGAAAAATAGCACTCTAAATAATAGGGTGAGATGACCTATTTGCTTTTAAACTAGTAGTTACATTATACCGCTTTGATAATACCATGATAAATGTGGGTTAATTATTGAAACGTAGATATTTTTGGATTATCATCCTCGTTCTCTTGCTAGTTGTTTCACTTTTCTTAACATGCGGGGTTTTTAATAAGCCCCCTCCAGATGTTTTCGTGGGTATTGATGTGGCTTATGACAACGTTGCAGAAATTAAGCTGCTTGTTGACGAAATAAGGCCGTACACTAATACTATTGTGATCGGAAGCTCAGGAATAACTTTTGATATGGCGAAGCTGGACGATGTTTGTCAGTACGTTTACGATAGAGGCTTTTATTTCATGATTTACGCGCATCCTTTAGATGATCCTGACGCGCTTGCTATTCAGCGCCAGTGGGTGCTTGACGCCAAACCCAGATGGGGCGACCAATTCCTGGGCTTGTATGCTTTCGATGAGCCTGGGGGACGGCAATTAGATAACGCTTCGTACAGAGTAGTGCGTGAAGGTTGGATCGCGGACAACTATAAAAACTGGACGGAGGCTGCGGACAAATATGTCAACACGTTGTTCGTTCGATGGGTTCATCACGCGATTGAAGATCAGATGGGCGGGATAGACTTGCCTTTGTTCACGTCAGATTATGCGCTTTACTGGTTTGATTACAAAGCGCACTATGATGTGGTTTTTGCAGAGTTCGTCTGGGACTACAGCAGACACATAAATGTGGCACTTGACAGAGGCGCAGCCAACGTTCAAAACAGGGATTGGGGTGTCATGATTACGTGGAAGTACCGTGAGCCGCCTTACCTGGAATCTGAAGACGAACTTTACAACGATTTGGTCCTAGCGTATGAAAGCGGAGCGGAATACATCTTGGTCTTTGACGCCGATGAGAATTACACACACAGCACTCTTATAGGTAATGAACGCTTAGATGCGCTAAAACGATTCTGGCAATACGCAACGGACAATCCCAGACCGAGCGCCCCACCTAGCGATAGAGTCGCATACGTTCTTCCAAAAGATTATGGATATGGTTTTCGTGGACCAAATGACACGATTTGGGGCTTATGGGGAGCCGATAAGTATGAACATTCAGTTCAAATAAGCACGGAAGTTGGCGCTCTCATTGATGAATACCAGAACAGGCTGGACGTAATATACGATGATGGACTAAAGGCTAACAGCTCGTATGGATACAGCAAAATCATTTTTTGGAATGGAACAGTTTGGGTTCCATAAGTTTTGCACTAACGAACGGTTTAAGTTAGCATATTACGAATGTACTTTTTGAGGAATAGGCAATTGAAGGAACTCGTGTTTGTGGGCCTAGGTTTACACGACGAAAAGGGAATAAGCCTCCAAGGTCTCGAAGAAACCAAAACCGCAGACCACGTTTTCATCGAACTCTACACAAGCCTTCTCCCACACTTCTCAACAAAACGCTTTGAAGCAATTGTCAACAAGCAAGTCCGCATCGTCTCAAGACATGATCTCGAAGAAGAAAGCGGAGCACTTATCTTGAACGCTGCGGAAAAGGGCAAAACTGTTTTTCTCGTTCCAGGCGACCCGTTCATAGCCACAACACACGTGGCGTTGCGTATCGAAGCGGAAAAACGCGGCATTAAGACACGCATAGTCCACGGAGCTTCTGTAATCTCTGCGATAATCGGCTTGTCAGGCTTGCACAACTACAAGTTCGGAAAAACCGTCACCATACCCTTCCCCGAAAACTTTTCAGAAACCCCTTACAACGTCATCGCCCAAAACAAGAAACGTGGCTTGCACACGCTGTGCTTGCTCGATCTAAAAGTGGACGAAAAACGCTTCCTAAGCATCAACGAAGCCTTGCCATTGCTCTTGGAAATTGAGCAAAAAAGGAAAAAAGGGATAGTCACGCCAAGCACGGTGGCGGTCGGTGTGGCAAGAGCTGGAAGCAACGCTCCAACCTTAAAAGCTGACTACATCAAAGAGCTGTCAAAGTACGATTTTGGGGATCCGCCGCAGAGCTTGATTTTTCTAGGAGACCTCCACTTCATGGAAACCGAAGCGTTAGTGGCGCTTGCGGCGGCGCCTGAGACCTTGAGGAGGCTCACCAAATGAGCTTAGAAGCGCTCGTGTCGAAATATATAGCCTCAACAGAAAAAGTTCTGAAAGAAATGCAGCGGACTAAAGGCTCAACAAGCGTGGCTGAGGAACGCATCGACAATATTCTGGATTATGTCACGGCTTATTTGGAAGACGCAAAATATTATAAGGATCAGAAAAGGCTTGAAACAGGTCTAACTTCGGTCGCTTATTGCGAAGGATTATTAGACGCGCTGAGACTGTTGGGAATTGTGAAATTCGAATGGCCAACAAACACGGAAAGAAAAAGATAGTTTTAGCTTCAGGAGTATTCGACCTGCTGCATCTGGGACATGTCAAGTTCTTGGAGGAAGCCAAGAAAGCCGGCGGCAAAGATGCAGAACTCATAGTCATCATCGCAAGGGACAGCACAGTGGAAAAAAACAAGGGCAGAAAACCTATAATGCCTGAGAACCAAAGGCGCGCTTTAGTAGAATCTTTAAAAGTGGTTGATGAAGCCGTGCTTGGCTTTGAAGAATTTGACATAGGCGACGTCATTGAGCGAATCAAGCCCGATGTGATCGCCTTGGGGTACGATCAGGCGGGTATGGAAAAACGCGTACAGGAATATGTGGATAAGCACAAGTTAAACGTAGCAGTCATTAGAATTGGCAAATTTGAAGAAGACGCACTAGACAGTTCATCAAAGATAAGACAGAAGATTATTGAAAAATTCGTCAGATGAACAAGCCATGTACAACAGCCAGAAGTTTAAGCCAACCTATATTCTCATCGCTTTGAACATTGCCTTTTACGTTTACACTTCAGTGGAGGGCGGAAATTTTATGAATACAAGCGGCGATATGCTTTGGCTTTACGGTCAGGTTAATGGTCTAGTCCTTTATTCTGGTTATTATTATCAGCTTTTCACATCCATGTTTGTCCACGCCAGCATCGCGCATCTTGCAGGCAACATGCTCTTTCTTCTAATTTTTGGGTTAAGAGGAGAAGAAATGTTTTCGTTGCCAGAGTACCTGTCCATCTACTTCCTAGGCGGATTAACAGGGAACCTGCTGTCACTGCTACTTTTACCCCTCAATGTCCCTTCGGTTGGAGCCTCAGGAGCCATCTTCGCCCTGTTCGGAGCAGCTATAATCTACGCTAGACGCAGTATCAGCCAATCTATAATTGGCGCATTGATATACGCGTTATTTCTGTTGTTCCTCAGCTCAGGACCAGGTGTAAACGCTTTCGCGCACATAGGCGGACTGCTTACCGGCTTGCTGGTAGGCTACGCGTTAGCCACAAGACGCAAACCAGAGACACGATACAAAATCAGCTACTCTTATTCAACCGTTCCTTAACGTTAAGGTAGAGTGAAAACTTCCACCTTCACTTTATGTCCGTCCTTGAGGTTAAGCTGCTTTCTGAGACAGAGTGGGGCAATGACTTCAACGACCGAGACGTCATAGTGGCTACGCAGGGCGAAAATCAGAGCGCCCTTAACCTTGTTGCCTATCGTGGCGGGGTAACATTTGACCAGCCCAAAAGTTCGGTCTTCGTTTTTGAAGCCTTGAATTTCAATGGCTGGGTACGCTTCCAGTTCTGTGAGCGTCTTAAGGTCATAGTCGGTTGTGAGTTTGAGGTTGAGCGTGCCCGGATAAGGGTCAAAACCAAGCTTCTCAATGAATTGTTTCCTATAGGGCTCTTTTAAGATGTAATAGGCGCCTTCGCCCAAACCTGTGAAAACCGTTCCTTCAAGGGTAACCGACGGCGGATAAGCGGCTTCAATCAAAACTCGCAAGTTAGAATATACCTTCTGAAGCTCTCTTATACCTCTGTCGTCGATTTTTATCAGGCTGCCTTCCGGCGTTATCGTTCTCTGAATCCAGCCTTTACGCTCAAGCTCTATCAAGTGGCGAGATGCTGTCTGCTGGGAAATCCCCAGTTTCTCAGCTAAATATTCAGTTGAGATTTTGGCGGTTCGCCGGTGAGCACCCATTTCCGCCAGTTTAAGAAGCGTATGGATGTGCTGCCATTCGTGTTTGTCAGTCAATAGCGCAGTTCTCCAGTCGCAGCTACAATAATTAAGTAGAGGTCTATATTTAAGCGACTCGAAATACCGTTACAGGCCAAGGCTTCACAAGGAAGTTGGCCAAAGTAATAAAAGGGCGGTTGTTTCGCATAAAAGATATAAGTTGCGTAAATGATGAAAATAGTGGAAAACTCATGAACGCGTGGAAACTTCGTCTCTCTATGGCTGGAACTTTAGCCATAATTTTTGGGCTATCTACATTAGTGTTCACAGTTATCATGAGCCTAGCAGGAGTCTTCGACATTTTAACGTTAGGCATTTTGGTAGTATCCTTCAATATTATCCAATGGCTTATATCTCCATACCTCGTTGGCGCTCTATACAAAGTTCGCGAGCTTCCAGAAAATGAAAACCCGCAACTGCACCAGATGGTTGAAAATCTCAGCAAGAAAAGCAAAATATCCAAGCCAAAACTCATGTTGGCGCAGATTCCGCTTCCAAACGCTTTCGCATATGGTTCGCCGCTCACGGGCAACCGCGTGGCGGTTACTCAGGGTCTTTTGAAGTCGTTGGATGAAGACGAAGTTGAAGCCGTCATAGGGCATGAACTCGGCCATTTGAGGCATAGGGACGTGCAGGTTATGATGGTGGTTTCCTTCTTGCCAGCGCTCTTTTATTGGATTGGGTTTTCGCTTATGCTTTCGGGCATGTACCGTGGGCGTAGAGACGATAGCGGTGGAAGCGCTCTCATTGGTATAGGTTTCTTGATTTTCTCTTGGGTGCTGAACCTGTTTATTCTTTACTTGAGCAGGCTGCGCGAGTATTATGCTGACAGGCACAGTGTTTCCGTGGTGGATAACGGCGCGCAGAAACTCTCCACGGGACTGGCGAAGATAGTTAACACGACTCGGAAGGTTAACAATGCTCAAAAAGCTCAGAAAGAAAAACCAAACTCGAGCGCTTTCAAGGCATTGTTCATAGCTGATCCTGACCGAGCAAGCGCGGATTCAGCCGAGTTAGCCGCTATGAACGCTCAAGGCGACCAGAAGTTGGTTCAGGAAATCCTTTCGAAGGAACCGACATTTGCGGACAAGCTGATTGAAGCCTTATCAACTCATCCGAACATAGTTAAACGTCTGCGGGCACTGCAAGAACTAAGCTAGAAAGCACCAGCCCAGTGTTTCTTTTTTATTATTGCAAAACGATTTTAAACCTAGGATGCTTGTCTTACTCAGTACAAGTTCATGGAAGTTGTAGACTTGAACAAGACTTCAACAATTATTTCCCAAGCTCGCCGTGAAGGCAGAAAAGCGCTTTTGGAAACTGAAGCTAAAGCCATCTGTATGGAGTACACCATTCCAGTCACCACGTTTAAGCTGGCGAAAAGCGAGGGGGAAGCAGCTGAGTTTGCTGGGCAGATAGGGTTTCCAGTGGTTTTGAAAATCGTTTCGTCTGACATTATCCATAAGTCTGATGCTGGAGGCGTCATGGTTAACCTGAAGAGCGCCGTTGAGGTTAGGAATGCTTACGGAAAAATCTTGGAGAACGCCAAGAAATACAATTCTGAAGCGAAAATTGTTGGCGTTTTGGTTCAAGAGATGGCGCCGCAGTCAACCGAGGTTATAGTGGGCGCGATTAAAGATCCCCAGTTTGGGCAGACTCTGATGTTTGGGCTGGGCGGAATCTTCGTTGAACTTCTAAAAGATGTGACTTTCAGGATCGCACCTATAACACAAGAAGACGCTCAAGAAATGGTGACAAAGGTCAAGGCGTATCCGCTGTTGAAGGGCTACAGGAATACGCCGCCAGTAGACATCGACGCCATAATAAACATCTTGCTAAACACTTCAAAACTGGTCATGGACTACCCAGAAATCAAAGAGTTAGACTTGAATCCCATAATGGTTTACGAGAACGGAGCAAAAACGGTGGACGCGCGAATCATACTCGAATAAAAGACGCAGTAACTAGCTGTGAAAGCGTGTATAGCCCCCCTTATATAAAGACTGAAACGTTGCTTGAACTGTGCTTTCAGTTCCAGCGTATTTGGTTGCGAATTTCACGTGTTAATGAGCATAGCCTAAAGATATTGTCTTATTTTCGCTGCGGCTTGATCCAGTTTTTCTCTGTCTACCTCCGAAATCTCGCCGAAACGGGCTAGTTTCTGTCCTTCATATCTGGGAACAACGTGAACGTGCAAGTGAAACACCTCTTGGCCAGCAGCCTTCCCGTTTTGCTGGAATATGCTGATTCCATCAGCTTTTGTAGCCTTTTCGACGGCGAGGGCGACTCGTTTGACAATTCGGTGAAGATGCGCATTGAGTTCTTCTGGAATTTCGAAAATAGTTTCGTAATGCTTCTTAGGTATAACCAGAGTGTGGCCCTCATTTAGAGGTCTTACGTCAAGGAAAGCCATCACCTTTTCGTCTTCGTAAACGAGACTGGCAGGCGCTTGTTTTCGCGCTATTCTGCAGAAGATGCATGAGTCATCGTTCATGTTAGTTACCGCTAGAGCCTTATTTCCTGTTCCATTCTTAGGTGTTATGCAACAGTTTATTTGTGCCTCTAGTGGCGATGTCTCCCGCGCAACCTTCCCCCTTTTTTATTTTTTGGTTTATTCACCAATTCCATAATGGCCTATATGGTCATAACGAAAAATTGGATTCAACGAATCATTAACTAGAATCGTTGTTAAGAAAAAATGGTTGCAATATAATGGAATAATAGTTACAAAGGTTTTAGTTCAGATGTAACGTTTTCAATATCTACAAAAAGTTTCCTTGCATAAGAGATTAATTTATCTATGAGTTCAATTGCACTTTTAATATCTTGTTTCTTTATTTCCTCGTTTACTTTTGTACCCACCAAGTATCGATTACAGATCGCATCAACAATACGGGCGTTTTGCCACAGTTGCATCAAATCATTTTGAGATATACGCTCGGGAAAAATTGGCGAAGATAGAAATGATTCAATTCCAAATAAAAATGCACCACGAGCCTCTCTAAAGCTACCTTTTTCTATTTCTCTTTTCATACTCTCCCAAATTTTGATGTTTATGAAGAGTTGATTCTTTAAACCGCTAAGTCTTTGACGAATGTTTTTGTCATTTTGGTATGTAGCCCATTTATTCAAAGAATCTAGTCTATCTCCATCTAGAAGGTAAATATTGTTCCCATAGTTCTTTTTTCTAAGTCGACTAATCAAGTCATCTTTAGCTTCAGGGGTTATACCTCCACTATTGAATATGTAAAAATCTGAAATATATGATTCTTGATTATAATCAGGTAATTTAAATGGATTTGAGAAAGCTTGCTCTATATCTATCAATAACTCATCAACAGTTCTACCAAGTCCTATAGTTTTCTTATTTTTTACTTGTGCCCCACAGTGTCGCAATCCAAAGCGGTGAAGTTCCAAAAAAACAAAATCCTTGCCAAACTCACGTCGTCCATGATAGTCGGTGACCAAAAAGAAACCCAATTTATTCAATAAAGGTTTTACAAACTTTTCCCGAAATAATGCTTCATTACTAAATTGCCCATACAGCGTCATTAGAAGCCCCTTTTTATGACTAAATTTTGACTCTTGCAACTGTTATTTATATATTGCTTTTAAAGTAAAAGTAAGAAAGACATTTTAATGAAAGGATTTCTGTACACTAGAACGAGTCTGAGAATACAAAAATTCATTTTCACCTTATCCGGCATTGGTTCGGAACGTTGGAGTACCATAAGACACATGATCCAGACCACGTTAGACGACTGTTAGGGCATAGAAGCCTATTGAGTACGCAGATTTATATTAACATGGAACAGGCACTTTTCAGCGATAACGATAATGATTTTCACGTTAAAGTTGCTGAGACCGTTGAGGAATGCGTTGCGTTAGTGGAAGTTGGCTTTGAATGCGTGACTGAAATGGATGGCAAGAAAATCTTTAGGAAGCGAAAGTGATGGCAAAAGTATATGCATATAATAGAAAATCATTGCAACAGTTTATATTCTATACCGTTCTAACTTCACAATAAGAGAATGCGAAAGGTGAAAAAGGCTTGACGGAATTGGAAACTAAAGTCCGCGAAGCAGTAGGCAAAGTACAGGACCCTGAAACAGGCATGACTCTCGCTGAAATGCAGATGATCACAGGTGTGAAGGAAGAAGAGCCAGGAGTCGTCAAAGTAGAATTCATTCCAACCAGCCCCTTCTGCCCAATAGCCTTCAAACTAGCCAGCGACCTAAAGAACGCGGCGAAAAAGGTGCCAGGCGTGAAGAAAGCGTTGGTTTACTGTCGCGGGCACGCAATGGAACAGCAGATCAACGAAATGACCAACAAGTAACCGCGGAAAACGCGATTTTCTTCTGATTTTCTTTTTATAATCCAGCCAACGCCAGCGCTTTTCAGCGAACATTCTAACCTAACGTAATTTTAGAATTTCATGTCTGTTATTTCATTCGGGTAAACGCCCAAGTTCCGATGATTATCATGATCAAGTCGAAAGCTCCCACTACAGCAAGGTTTGCGTATAGCGGTTGAAGCTGAAGAGGCTCCCAAGCTCCGCCTAAAATTATAGTCCTCAAAGCGTCAACTCCATAAGTCAGCGGGTTAACCCTTGAAGCGAATTGCAGCCATCCCGGAATGCCGGGACCAGTAAGCGGGAACAAGGCGCCGCTTAGGAAGAATAGGGGCAGGTTTATGAAGCTCTGGATTGCTCCGAAACTCTCCAGGCTTCCCATGAAGCTGGCTATTGTTAACCCTATGCTGACTAAGCCGAAAGTGATAAGCACCATCACTGGCAGGGCTGCGAGATACGTTATGGGGTCTACTTTTATTCCCAACAGTACGGCGAGAAGGAATACGATTGTTCCCTGAAGCACGGCGTCGGTGCTGTCACCAATCATTTTCCCCAAGAAAATGGACACCCGCGAAACCGGCGCCACCAAGATTTCTTTCATGAAACCGAACTCTTTGTCCCAGATAACGGATATGCCCATGAACATGGAAGTGAACAGCAACGCTTGTCCGATGATGCCTGGAAAAATGTATTCCTGATAGTTAAGCCCCCCGATCTGACCGGAAAAACGCACGCCAGTGCCGAATATGACTAGCCACAAGAGTGGCTGGAAGAAACTGCTGACAATTCGGATTCGGTCACGCAGGTACCGTTTGACCTCGCGGAACCAGAGCGTGTAGAAACCTCTGAGTTCGGTCATCTTATTCTTCTCCTTTTTATGGCGGCTATGCCATGCGGTTCTCTAGTGCTGTCTGCGCGTATTGTCCTGCCTGTGTAGTGCAGGAAAACGTCCTCGAGGTTCGGTTCACGTAGTGATATTGACTCAACGAAAATGTTGTTCTGCGTCGCCGTTTCCACTATCCTCGGCAGCATGCTTTTCCCGTTCTTCACCGTAACCTCAACGTTTCCGTTGACTACGTGGGCGTGCGATAGCCCCATTTTTTCAGTAACCAGCGACAAAACAGCGTCAGGATTATTCGCCTTAATAATAATCACGTCGCCTTCCAGTGTGTCTTTCAGTTGAGACGATGTGTCAAGAGCGATGATTCTGCCGTAATCCATTATGGCTATGCGGTCAGAAAGCCTGTCCGCCTCATCCATGTAATGCGTGGTCAAGACAACAGTTATGTCATGGGCTTCCTTCAACTCACGAATGTACTTCCACACGTGATCCCTCGTCTGCGGGTCAAGCCCCAGCGTCGGCTCATCCAGAAAGAGCACCTTGGGATAATGAATAAGCCCGCGTGCAAGTTCTAACCTGCGCCTCATTCCACCCGAGTAAGTCCGCATAAGGTCATCCGCCCTGTCCTCCAGCTCCACAAGCTTCAGGACGCTGTCGATGCGGTTTTTCTGCTCGCTTGCGGGAATCCCGTAAAGATTCGCGTGCATGAAAAGGTTCTCTCGCCCAGTCAGCCTATCGTCAATGCTTGGGTCTTGAAAGACGATGCCTATCGACCTGCGCACTTGCATGGCTTCCTTAACGATGTCGAAACCATTGACTTTCGCAGTGCCAGAAGTAGGCTTTAAAATGGTGCACAACATCGAGATGGTTGTGGTTTTGCCCGCGCCGTTGGGTCCGAGCAGAGCAAAAATCTCTCCCGACTCAACGTTGATGTCGAGCTTGTCAACTGCTGTAAGCCCGTTGAATGATCGTGTCAGTTTGAAGGTTTCGATAACGCTGGTCATCTATTTTTCAGCAAGATAGCAGAGTTGCATGGACTCCGATTTAAGGTTATTTGGTGGCAACGGGCTTTTCGCAAGTAAAATGGAGCAGACGCCGCCGCCTGAATGAACCTGACGTGAAAAGCCCACGTTAGGCTTAAATATTGTTCTCCATCTTTATTGCAGCGAGGGGTTATTGACCATGAACGATGCCGTAGCTGTTGAACTGAAAGGCGTTGTGAAACGTTACAACGAGATTTTAGCGGTGAATCAGCTTGACTTAAGCATAAACACGGGCGAAATCTTCGGGCTCTTAGGACCAAACGGTTCCGGCAAGTCCACCACTCTAAAAATGCTTCTAGGTTTGGTTACACCCGACGTGGGATCAATCAGCGTATTGGGGAAAGACGTTCAAAAAGACCCTGTAGCCGTAAAGCAGCAGGTGGGTTACGTTCCCGAATCTCCCCGCCTATACGAGTTCTTGACTGGAATTGAATACTTGGACTTCATAGGCGACATATACGGCATGCAAACAGAAGAAAAGAAGAACAGAATCACCGAGTACCTAAAAGCCCTGCAGCTTGAAGGACGGGAAGGCGACATGATAAACGGTTACTCGGAAGGAATGAAACAGAAAATCGCTTTGATCTCGGCGTTTTTGCACAGACCAAAACTCCTAATCCTCGACGAACCCTTAAGCGCTTTGGATCCACGCTCGGCACGTATAGTTAAAGATTTTCTACACCAACTGAAAACGCAAGGCGTAACCACTATAATGTCCACCCACGTGTTAGAGATAGCCCAAGCGGTATGCGACCGCATAGGCATCATGTACCAAGGAAGAATCTTGGCGTTAGGCAACATGAAAGAGTTGAGGCAAATGTCGAAACTGCCAGACTCTGGCCTAGAGGATATTTTCTTGAAACTAACTGGTACGGATGACATAAGAGCCGTGGTTGAGGAACTCTTGAAATGAATTGGAAGAACGTACTTCGCCTCATACGAGTTGAAAGAAAATCTGGCAGGCTTATCAGAGGAAGAAAACTCACAAAGTATCGCGAGAGCGGTTTCCTCGCTTACTGGCCTTACTGGGCTGGTCTAGCGCTCGGCATAGTCACTGGCTTGTTGGCTGGCATGATTTATAACGTTGCCTCAGCAGCTGACCCAAGCATCTCAAAGCCATTCCAAGACGGTGCGCTGAGCGTTTTCCTGTCATTACCAACCCTCGTCTTGGTTTACAGTTTGGTTTTCACCACGATGCAGCAAATTCAGCGTAGCGGCGTTAAAACCTCGTCTCAGGTGCCTTATTGGCTGCCTGTAACTTGGCAAGAACACACCTTGGCATCAATCTTAGCTAGTTTGTTGGGCTTTCCGCTTGCCTCAGTGGTATTTATCACATCAGCCATCACAATACTCTCAGTGTTTATCGGCCAATTTCTTCCCGCCGTGATGGCCTCACTTGCTGTATTCGCCGCTGCTTTCATGGCAAGCGCCATCACAGAAGTTTTGAGAATCCTGCAAGTGAGATTCATAGGTGCAGTCTATAAGTCATCGGGTCGAGCGGCAGTGTGGGTGAGGTTTATCGGCTCACTGCTATTCTTCTTAGTATTTTACATCATTTATTTCTACATGACTTCTGGAGGAGCTGTAACATTCATCCAAACTATTGCCTCGGCTCAGACGGCAGCTTGGTTCATACCTTTCGTGTGGTTAGGCATGACCCTTTACTCCTTCACAAGCGGCCTCTTGCTACAAGGCTTCATCTTTCTAGCTCTTTCTATTCTGTTTATCGCTGGCTTGTTTTTCCTCGCCACCTTGCTGAACAGGCGATTTGGGCTTTATGAGCCGCCAGCGATAACGATTTCGCGTGGAGTTTACGCTCCCAGAACTGGTTTTTTAGGCAAGTTTGGTTTTTCCACCGCTGAAGCATCCTTAATCAGAAAAGACTTACGGGCATTCACGCGCCGACGAGAACTGATGACAATCTTCATAATTCCCATTGTAATCATCCTGGTGCAGGTCATGCAGACTTTGGGTTCGACGACGGCAAATGTTCCAGCTCAGTTTTTCGTGTACTTTGCTGCTTCGGCTTTTCTTTTGCCAGCCTCCGTCATGGCTATGAGCTTGGGTAGCTTCATGATAGGTGAAGAAGGCCAAGCTGTTTGGCGAATTTATGCCTCCCCACTTTCCGCCAAGACTTTGGTTAAAAGCAAGTACTTTTTTATAATTTTCTTTTCGATTGTAGTCTTGGCGATTACGGGAATTTTCGGGTTTGTAGTATATCACCCGTCATTGCGAGCCACAGTTGTGTCTTACTGTGAGGCAGTTTTCTTAATCTTCGCCCTAGGCGCAATTTCACTGTCAAATGGGATAAAAGGAGCCGACTTTACCGAGACCCCGAGGGCTAGAATGATACACCTGTCATGGAGCATGATTAACGTAGGTGTTTGTCTCCTAGCGGGGGTAGCGATATTGGCGCCGTTTTTCCCATATGCGATATCATCCATGCTCTCAGAAATTATGCCTGGTTTAACAGGAGTAGCGCTCTTGGATCCTCTTCTGGCAGTTGTAGTGAGCGCAATTATCGCTATCATTTTAACGGCAATTTTCTACCGAATCGCTCTCAAAAACGCAAGAGAACTCCTAACAAAAGCAGAAATGTAAGATTCTGCATCACGGTGAAGCCCCATCTGAAGTTAGCTTCTTCCAGATGCGGCTCTACAAAAAATCGATATGTTCCTAGAATTTATTAGTCTTAGCTGGAATCAGCGTCTTCGTGATGCTTGCGCATTTTTTGTGAGCAATTACTGCAAACGTTATCACTGTCAATAAACAATGGCAAAATGAGGCTGACGGGAACTATGTGACGGCCCAAACGTTTGTGTCTCTGATTTTCCATAAAACTGTTAGCGTCATTTGCGGATTGTTATATACAGATAGGTTGCGCAACTCAACAAGTATCCCCGTCTGTCTATCAAAGTAGGTATAAGCAAATTCGGTGTAAGTGGTGCTTAAGGTAGGGTCGTCAACGTCGTAATACTGGGTGGTAATTATCAAACGGTTTGTTTCTCTTGTGCCGCTTGCACCATAACCTCTAGTTATGGTCTCGTTAACAGTAGATCGGTCTAGTCCATTAGGACGAACTCGGTCATTTGCCCTAAGATTAGCAGCGTAAATCGCCCAAAATCCCCCATAAGAAATTCCTGTTTCTACATTCACAGTACCAGTTCCCGCAAGTTCAGTTCCATTTTTAAAACGCCAAGTAGTGCTAATTTTGACCTCTACGCCAGATACTTCTGTTATCGTAACTCTGTACCATTCCGTCATATTTAATTGCAAAAACTGCTCTGGTACTGTTACATTGGGGTCGTTGGAACTCCAGAGACCCATAACGTCGTAAGTGAACACATCCCCTTCAGTAACTCCTGGCACCACAACTTGAGCGGGCTGTAATCCTAAATTTGTGAAGACTATAATAGCAAGAATAATTATGGTGGATAATAAAATAACTAGAAAAAAGGCTACGTGGGATCGCTTTTTAATCATAGTGAATCATTGCAGTTATTCGCAATATTTAGTTTTTATGTTTTGTGGAAAAATTTCCAGATGGACATCACTGTAGCGCGTTAGCGAGTTTTTTGGGTATTTTTTCCGGCTTCTTGCGTCCGTCAATAACGTGATGTATCGCTAGAAGTGGATGATGCAAAAGCATGCGCGGGCCTGAGTGCCTCATAACTTTCTTTACTTTTTCTCTCATTTGAGGCTGGTAGCAATGTACTAACCCTCAAATACGGAGTACCAGCCCAACTTCATACCTTCTTAGAAGAACAAAGACTCAACGGACTAAAACCAGAAACCATAACACAAGAAAAATACAAACTATTCACAATAGCAAAACATTGCGACATAAACAACCCATACGAAGCCAAAGAATTCTTAGCCAACTTCAAAAATTGGTGTAACAACACAAAAAGAGTAGCAGTACACCACCTAAACAGCTATTACGAATACTTAGGCAAAAAATGGAAACCACCAAAATACAAAAAAGAAGATAAACTACCATTCATACCAACAGAACAAGAATTAGACATCTTAATCGCATCAGCAACAAAAAAAGACATCGTAGCACTTCTACAAATGCTCAAAGAAACAGGAATAAGAACAGACGAAAGCAGAAAACTACAATGGACAGACATAAACCCAAACAACACAATCAACATAACACCATCAAAAAACAGCAATGGAAGAATACTCCCAATAAGCAACAAACTCTTAGCAATGCTATCAAAACTAAACCACACATCAAAATACATATTCCCAACAACAAAAAAATCAGCAAGAAACACCTTTGCAAGACTAAGAACACGACAAGCAAACAAACTAAACAACCCAAGACTAAAACAAATCACACTACACACATTCCGACACTGGAAAGGAACAATGGAATACCACAAACTAAGAGACCTAAGAGCAGTACAAAAAATCTTAGGACACAAAACAATCACATCAACCGAAATCTACGAAAACACCGAAGCCGCACTATTCCTAACAGAAAACGATGAATGGATATGCAAAGCAGTATCCACCAAAGAAGAAGCCATAAAACTCATAGAACAAGGATTCACCAAAGCAGACGAATTCACAAACGGAACAAAACTGTACAAAAAGCGAAAATAGTATTATTCTCCCTTTTTTTCAAGGATACATATCAAGCAACTTCCATTTCGGCTCGTTGCGCTGCTCATGCTTGCGCTGCTCGCTCGCAGCCAAAAACCGAATGATAAATAACGATGAAGAAGCACCTGTAACGAAATCATTGTAAACCAAAGCAACATGATAGACACCATAATCAACAAAAGTGGTTAACAAACACTCATCGCATAAGTAACCAAGAACTTTAATATCAATTTTACCCCAAACTTCACGAAGCTTCAAGCACAAGCCACACTCCATTCTCAGCCTGCTCAATTCTCCAATTACGATAACTGTCTTTAAACATTTTAGTCAACTGTTTTACAGGAACAGATGCAATATAAGAACCTTGTTTCCGAACTCGAATAAACAAACGCAAACGCTCAATAGGCTTCAAAACAGAAGACTTTTCAGCGAATAAACGCGATTTACCCACGAAAACCAAGCTCCGCTCCGCTATCCACCTTCATGCACTTCAAGAACAGTACGCCATAACCAATTACCATCCTTATCCTTCAAATCCAACCACAAACCTTTATTCCGTTCATCCTTCACAGCCATAAAAGCCAACAAATCCTTATAATCACCAAGAAAAACAACCTTCTGCAAAGGAAGCTTACACAACGGACAACAACAACGCTCAAAATCCAGCTTAAATTTGGGAACTTTAACTTTATTTCGCGCACAGCAACCAAAATAATTAACAACAACATGCCTCTTCACATCCTTACGCAAACTCGCATGAGAAAGCTCGTACCAAATGGTTCCACCAACGGTATTACGCTTATCTTTAACTTTAATAATCAAAGCATCCTTTCCATGCTCAACCATATGGTCATAAGCCCTTCGAGTTTTACCCTCAAAACCATTACACGCCAAACACCTGTCTCTATCAATAATTTCACTATTACCAAGATAATTATTGCACCCACGACAGCCATAACCATTCTTCAAAAATCCGACCACATGAAAATGCGGATTACCCTTCAAATAACGCGCAGGCTCACCAAAATAAGACTCATTCTTACCATGATAACGAAAATGATGATAACACCACATACCACCAACAATGCCAACAGAGCGCATGTATGCAACAGCATACTTCTTCTTTTCAGCATAAGACAAAGAACTATTCTTAGGAAACGAAACTATAATGTGATAAATTTCTTCATAACCAAACTTTTCAGCAATATACCGCAAACGCGCCTCAGCAAACTTACTGCTCCGCACAGCCCAACCACTGATACCACATGACGGACACTCAGGGCGATTACAACTATGAAAAACACGCTTGAAAAAGCCTTTATTCGTATAATCAAACCCATCTAAACCAACAACACCCTTATGACCCGCAACATTCAAACAACCAATAACAACCTTAGTTTTACGGCGCATAAAAGTGCCACAGCGTTCATCCTTCACGCTACCGTGAGCAACGAGACTGAAAACAGGGTCAGGCTCCACAAAAGCATCGGCAGCCAACTGCTCCCTCGCAGTAGCATAAGCATCCTGCTCCCAATTTTCACTTAACTGAGGTTCTACATCCTTCAAAATATCGCTATGCTCTTGACGAGCAAGCAAACGCATCTCTTCATCAGAAAGGAACTTCAATTAAAATCCGTCTCCTTGCCTAAGCCCAAGTGCCAAACCACACAAATTCCACTCAAACCTAAGCAAGGAAACTCCTAAACTACCATCACCGTCATTACCAAAACGATGACTATGAATAAGATAAACTATAACAATAAAAATAATGAACCCAAAAATCTCGCGCCAATAAAAACTCAAACAACAACACCTTGTCCTTGATTAGCCACAGCCAAAACATAACCACAACCAACCAAAGACAAAGCACAATCAACATCTCCAATAATAAACTCAGAGCCAGCACGCACAGCATTGAACCAGACAGTCATAGCACTCATACCTTTATAAGGCAACATAAGAAATATTTAAAACTACCGCAAAAGACGTTCCGTGGCAACCACCGACAGCTCTAAAAACGGTACGCAAAGCCGAAAAACAAACAAACTCAGTCAAACTTGACAGTTCAACCATTTTTATCAAGAAACAAAAAAAAGTCTGAAAGACATCTATTCAGACAAACCCTCTTGACAAAAAAATGGTATAACTTGACTGAGTTAAACCGAAAAATTTATTGTTCTCAACGAACATGGAATACAAAAATTTTTCTCAGTGAACAGACCCAATAACTTCTTTTCTTCAA
>Ga0315548_1001562_pt1 | contig 19136 bp, 29 predicted proteins | sample SalMarSW160110MG_2_FD_202540 | JGI IMG/M metagenome (GOLD analysis project Ga0315548, IMG submission 202540) | Salt marsh sediment microbial communities from the Plum Island Ecosystem LTER, Massachusetts, United States - Salt Marsh Sediment SW1601-110 ...
AGTGCTCGGCCTGGTGTGGTCATCGGTCCCAGAGGAGGCGAAGTTGACAGGTTGCGTGAAGAGCTTGAAGAATTGACAGGCCAAAAGTTGGCCGTCAATGTCATTGAGATAAAAGAGCCTGACCTCAACGCCACTCTGGTGGCTGAAGCAATTGCCGAGCAATTGAGCAAGCGTGCTTCATTTAGACGTACTATGAAGCAGTTTTGCGAATCGGCAATGAATTCCGGTGCAAAAGGAGTCAAGATAATCTGTTCCGGACGGCTGGCAGGCTCGGAAATGGCACGCAGGGAAACGCAGAAACTTGGTAGTATTCCGCTGCATACACTTGATGCCAATGTAGATTACGCCACAGCAACATCAAGAACGACTTATGGGGCAATTGGTATTAAAGTTTGGATTTATAAAGGCAAATTCGGTGAAGTAACTGAGCAAGCTCCACGTCATCGACGCCGCCCGCCAACAAGACGTATTAGGTCGGAGCGCAAAGCAGGTGCCGTGACTAATGCTGTGCCAGCACAAGACCGCCAAAGCACCAGCACCGCCAACGTGACTGCCCCGCCGACAAAAGCTGACACTAAGAAGCAAACAACTACGGAGCAAAACAGCTCCAATACAGAAAACGGGGTAAAAAAAGAAAACTAAAGTACTGAACGTTATACGCTTTTTCCAAGGGTCTAAAAAATGGCAACGATGCCAAAAAGAGTTAAATACCGTAAGAGCCAACGCGGCAGAATGAAAGGCAACGCCGGCAGAGGCAATTTTGTGGCGTTTGGCGATTATGGCCTGCAGGCCCTGGAAAGCAGCTGGATTAGCGCCAAGAACATTGAAGCCGGTCGAGTAGCAGCAACCCATTTTCTGCATCGTGAAGGCAAAGTCTATATCAGGATTTTTCCGCATAAGCCGGTAAGCAAAAAGCCACTGGAAACACGGATGGGAAAAGGCAAAGCTGAGCCGGAATTCTGGGTTGCCATAGTCAAGACAGGCCAGGTTTGCTTTGAGATAGGTGGAGTGAGCGAAGATGTAGCAAAGCAGGCACTGGTCCGAGTTGCCCATAAAATGCCAATCAAGTGCAGGTTGGTCAGGCGAAGACATTTAATGTAAAATGTAAAAGGAACGTTTGAGAATGAAAGCGCAGCAATACCGTGAGATGAGCCCGGACGAATTAGAAAGCAAGCTGCAGGAACTCGAGCGGCATTTGTTCGACCTGCGCTCACAGGCGGTTACAGAAAACCTGGAAAATTCCAAAGCTGTAGCTAATGTCAAGCGCGACATTGCCCGGCTCAAAACTGTAATTCATCAAGGACGGTTACGTACTGTCTTAGACAATTGATGATTGGAAACCGAATATGCAGGACCAAAAACCAAAAACTCAAACTTGTGTGGTAATAAGCAAAAGCGGCAACAAAAGTATCAAAGCTGCTATTGACTTCAAGGTCAAAGACCCAAAATACGGCAAATATGTAAAGCGAAGGACAAAGCTGTCTGTTCATGATGAACACAACCAGGCCGGTGTCGGTGACCTCGTTGAAATTTCACAGTGTCGTCCTTATAGCAAAACCAAAAGCTGGCGCCTTATCAAGGTAGTAGAAAAGGCCAGTCAAATTGAAAGTTTAGATACCAAATAATGATTCAGCAGGAAACAATGTTGGATGTGGCCGATAATTCAGGGGTAAAATCGGCTTTGTGCATCAAGGTGCTTGGCAAAGGCGGGTCCAGAGGCAAGCTCAGACGACCTGTAGCAACTGTAGGTGACACTATTTGTGTGGCCATAAAGAAGACACTGCCTACCTGCCAGTTGGATGACAAGAAGGTGCATAAATGTGTTATTATTCGCACCAAAAGCCCTGTAAAGCGACCAGACGGCAGCTATGTAAGGTTCGACAGCAATGCCGCAGTGATGGTCGATAATGATGGCAATCCGATAGGGACGAGAATTTTTGGCGCTGTCGCCCGCGAGCTTCGAGAGAAAAACTTTATGAAAATTATCTCATTAGCAAGCGAAGTAGTATAGAAAACACAAAACTAAAAATTTTTATATTTTAATATTTAGTTCGAAAATGGCTTTACACATTAAAAAAGGTGATATGGTTCAGATAATAGCAGGTGACCATAAGGGCGCTACTGGTAGAGTTCTGCGTGTCATCCCTGAAAAGAATAAAGTAGTAATTCAGGGACACAATATAGCAAAGAAACATGTTCGACCTTCACGCAAAAATCCCCAGGGCGGCCGAATCCATGTTGAACAGCCAGTACATATAAGTAATGTCCTTCCGGTAAATCCGAAAAGCTCCAGAGGCAGCAGGGTCCACTATCAAGTAGATAACAGCGGCAGCAAAAAACGAGTTGCTACTGACGGTACAGAAATTGGCTCTGTCAGAAAGGCTAAAACTGAACGGTGAAACAGTGAACCATTCATAGGTGTTTGATGGCACGGTTGAAAGATTTATATAAGTCCAAGGTAGTCCCAAAGCTGATTGAGGAATTCGGCTACAAGAATTCTATGGCTGTGCCACAGGTCAAAAAGATTATTGTCTCTATGGGCGTAGGCAAAGCAACGCAGGACAAAAAATTTCTGGAATCAGCCAAAAAAGACTTAACGATGGTTTGCGGCCAAATGCCTTTGGTTTGTAAAGCTAAAAAAAGCGTCTCTAATTTCAAACTTCGTCAAGGCATGGAAATTGCTTTGAAAGTTACTATCCGCGGTGTAAGGATGTATGAATTTATGGACCGGCTCATTAATCTTGCAATCCCTCGGGTAAGAGATTTCCGGGGCCTTAACCCAAACAGCTTTGATGGCAGGGGCAATTACTCAATGGGCCTGGCTGAACAGAGCGTTTTCCCGGAAATCAACCCGGCAAAGGTTGAGTTTCAGCAGGGTATGAATATAACCTTTGTAACAACAGCAAAGAGCAACGAAGAAGCAAAAAAAATGTTTCAGCTCTTTGGTATGCCGTTCAGAGACTCTACATCAATAAAGCATGAAGAATAAAGTTTAGAGCAAGATACAAAGATAGAGGCCTATAGATGTCAACTAAAGCATTAGAAAACAAGGCGGCAAAGAAACAAAAGTTTCGCGTTAGACAATATACGCGCTGCCAACTTTGTGGCAGGTCGAGGGCTGTTTATCGCAAGTTCAAGATTTGCCGGATTTGCTTCAGAACTTTAGCAAACGAAGGAAAAATACCGGGAGTAAAAAAGGCCAGCTGGTAAATAAAGAAGACTTTAAAGGCCAAAATTAAGAGGTTAGCCAATGAGTTTCAGTGACCCAATAGCTGATATGCTGACAAGAATTCGCAATGCTGTGCGAGTAAATAAAGAGCAGGTTAACATCAGAGCGTCAAATATCTGCCAAGGAATAGCTACTGTTCTGAAAGACGAAGGTTATATAAAAGATTATGACCGAATCGATGATAATAAGCAGGGGATACTAAGAATTATATTGAAATATGACGAAGAAGGTCGGCCTGTCATTAATGAGATAACAAGAGTAAGCAAACCCGGCCGCCGAATCTATCTGTCTGTTGACAAATTACCGAAAGTTTTAGCCGGTATGGGCATAGCCATTGTTTCAACAAGTAAAGGCGTAATGAGTGATAAAATCTGCCGCCAGAATAAATCCGGCGGCGAGATACTTTGTACGGTTAGCTAATGAGTCGTATTGGAAAAAAACCTATTACTCTTCCTAAGGGTGTAAAGGCCGAGCAAAAAGGCCTCAGTATCAAAGTCTCGGGGCCTCTTGGCGAGCTCCAGATAGACTGCTCTCCACGCATAAAGGTAAAAATCGACGACTCTGAAGGTAAAATACTGGTTGAAAATGAACACCCTCAAAACCGGCAGCACAGGGAGCTACACGGTACAATGCGTGCATTGATTGCAAATATGGTTTCCGGTGTCAATACGGGTTTCCAGAAGAAAATGGAAATATATGGTACCGGCTTTAACGTGAAAGAAAAAAGTGGAAAGCTGGCTTTTCAAGTTGGCTTTGCGCATACGGTAGAGAAAGTAATACCAAAAGGTATAAAGGTAAACATCGAAGTCGAGGCGACCAGAGGCGATGAAATTCCTGCTAAGTTTACACTTTCGGGAATAGACAAGAGACTGCTGGGCCAGTTTGCCGTTGATATCCGAAAAATAAAACCGCCGGAACCCTATAAAGGGAAGGGCATCCGTTATGCTGACGAACAAATACGACGCAAAGCCGGTAAAGCATTTACTTCAGGAACAGCATAAGAAATGATAATTGAATCGTGATGGGAAGTCGATTTTATGGTAACGACCAGTGAGCAAATAAAGAAAGCATCGCAGAGACGCAAATATCACGTCCGTAAAAAGGTCTTTGGAACACCTGACAGACCAAGGCTATCGGTATTTCGCTCGAATAGACATATTTACGCCCAGATTATAGATGACACAGCAGGCGCAACATTAGTTTCAGCAAGCACAAGAACAAAAGCCCAGCGGGAGAAGCTGTCTAATAACGGTGACAAGAAAGCTGCTCAAGCAGTAGGTGAAGCAGTTGCAAAACAGGCCCTTAGTGTTGGCATTAAATGCGTTTGCTTTGATAGAAACCGCTATAAGTTTCACGGCAGAGTCAAAGCCCTTTCCGAAGCGGCCAGAAAAGCTGGACTGGTCTTTTAACACATTAGTCAATAGATAATTGTTTGGAGAAAACATTGGCAATAGAAGCAGTTAAAACAATTGAAGAGGAAGAAAAGCCGTTAGAAGATACAATCGTTAAAGTATATCGCTGTGCAAAAGTTGTTAAAGGCGGTCGAAGGTTTAGTTTTGCGGTACTGGTTGTAGTCGGTGACCGTGCGGGCACTGTGGGTATTGGTTACGGTAAAGCTAATGAAGTTCCAATGGCAGTTGAAAAAGGCGTGAAAGATGCCAAAAAATCATTGCACAAGATTGCTTTGCTTGGCCGAACGATTCCACACCAGGTCGAGGGGAAATGTAGAGCTACGAAGGTAGTGTTGGTCCCGGCCAGTCCCGGCACAGGAGTCATAGCCGGCTCCAGCGCTCGAGCGGTTCTCGAATATGCCGGCGTTCAAGACGTCCTTACAAAAGTGTATGGAAGCACCTCCGCCAAGAACGTAGTAAAGGCCGCTCTGGATGGGCTATTGAAATTGCGCAGTAAAGAAACGGTTGCATCTATGCGTGGCGTAACGATTAACGATTAACAGGCAGGTGATGTAGATGTTAAATTATGAAATAACTTCTGTCGCAGGTAAGCACAAAAGCCGTAAGCTTGTGGGTAGAGGAACCGGCAGTGGTCATGGTAAAACCTGTTGCCGAGGACATAAGGGAAGTCGCAGCAGGGCTGGCGCAATGTTAAGTTCTGTGTACGAAGGAGGCCAAATGCCCTTGTTCCGCCGGCTTCCTAAACGCGGCTTTAGTAATTACAATTTCGCAACACGCTTCGATATCGTCAACGTGTCACAACTGGAAAGATTTGACGACGGCACCGATGTCGGTGTGGAGCAATTGTCCAATGCCGGACTGGTCGACAGCTGCAAAAGCAAAGTAAAGATTCTTGGTGGCGGCGGGCTAACAAAGAAACTGCAGGTAACAGCTCATAAATTCAGCAAAACCGCCGAACAAAAAATTGTGGGTTGCGGCGGCATAGCAAAAATAATAAAATGACTGGTTTAAGTATGCAGAACGAAAAACTATCGGAAAGTATCGAATGCTTGGGACACTAATTAACATATTCAGAATCCAGGACCTGCGTAACAAGATTCTTTTTACCTTGGCGCTGTTAATAATATACAGGATCGGTTTCCACATCCCTGTTCCTGGTTTTGACCAGAAAGCGATAGCTAATGCGATGGCTACAAAGGATACGGAAGGTGGTATGGCCAGAGCTGCTGAATACATGCAGATGTTTACCGGCGGGACTTTACAAAGAAGCAGCCTGTTTGGGCTGGGAATTATGCCTTATATTACCGCATCGATTATCCTTATGCTGTTGGGTGAGGTTATCCCTGCCTTGAAGAAATTGCGACAGGAAGGACAAGCCGGCCAAAAAAAGATACAGGAGTACACACGTTACCTGGCTGTGGCGATATGCCTTATTCAATCGCTAATGTTCATGAAGTTGTTAGGAGGGGAAAGGCTGATTTATCCAGGCTTTTACCATCAGGCTCTGATAATGGGTGTTGTTGGGATGACTGCCGGCACCATCTTTTTGATGTGGCTCGGTGAGCAGATTGATGAATACGGCATAGGCAATGGTATTAGCTTGATAATTATGGCCGGCATTTTATCTCGAATGCCCTGGGCGATTAGAGAAGTTTGGCAACAGAGCGATTTTACGATAGCAGCATCACCTGACAAGTATGGTCCTGGAAAGATACTGTTCCTAATAGCAGCTTTTGTATTTGTAGTTGCCGGTGCCATATTAATAACCCAAGGCCAGCGTCGCATACCAATTCAACAGGCAAAACAAATGCGAGGCCGGAGAATGTACGGAGGCCAGAGACATTATTTGCCCCTTCGCGTCAATCACGGCGGAGTGATGCCACTGATTTTCGCTTCATCTTTTATGATGTTTCCACCAATTATAATTGACAGGCTGTACGGAGCATGGCCTGACTCGAAAGTCTTTTTGACATTAAAAGGAGTTTTTGCTTATAATTCTTATACATACAATATCCTCTATATGCTCTTTATATTTTTATTTGCTTATTTTTGGGTAACGGTGCAGTTCCAGCCAAGGGAGATGGCCAAAAACCTGCGGGATTCAGGGTCTTTCATTCCGGGTCTTCGACCGGGTCGAAGAACCGCTGACTATCTGGAAGCAGTTATGACAAGGATTACTTATTTTGGTGCCCTTTTCTTATCGATTATTGCTATCGTACCGACGCTGGTTTCAACACTGTTGGGAATCGACTGGCGGGTATCAACCCTTTTGGGCGGTACGAGTTTACTAATAGTTGTTAGTGTCTCGCTTGACCTGGTTCAGAAAATAGAAGCCAACCTCCTGATGCGCAGCTACGAGGGCTTCAGTTCAACAGGCAGGATAAAAGGAGCTTACTCATGAAGATAGTTTTACTGGGTGCCCCCGGTGCGGGCAAAGGAACCCAGTGTAAGCGTATTGTTGGCCAGTATGGCCTGCTTCATCTATCCAGTGGAGATATCCTGCGAGAGCAAAGAGCTGCAGGTACCGAACTGGGCAAAAAGGCCCAAAGTTACATGGATTCAGGTGGGCTTGTGCCTGACGAGATAATAGTTGAAATGATGATTGATGCGATAAAAAAAGCCTCTGAGGCCGGTTTTATACTTGATGGCTTCCCAAGAACTGTTAACCAGGCAGTCGAGCTTGAAAAGTCACTATCTTTGAACGGGCAGGAAATAGACGCTGTTTTGAACCTAAAGATAGATGAAGAAATGATAACCAAGCGAATGACCGGCAGAAGAAGCTGTCCTCAATGTGGAGCTGTGTACCATATTGAAAACCTCAAGCCAAAAGTTGAGGGCGTATGTGATAACGACGGCACTGAGCTGATTCAGCGCCCGGATGACAGCCCCGAAGTAGTGGCGAACCGACTTAAAACGTACCATCATCAGACGGAGCAGGTGGTGGATTACTATAGAAATAATGGAACGGTTTATGATATTGATGCTAACAAGAACGCCGACGAGGTTAGTGTTTTGATATTTGAGAAGTTAAATTCTCTCGTCAAAACATAAAGCGGCAAGACAAAATTAATGCCATAGGGTATTAAATGGCTATAACGCTTCGCAGCCGAAGAGAAATTGAGCTAATGCGCAAGGCCGGTGCAGTTGTAGCCGATGTTCTTTCAAAACTACAAAAGATTGCAAAACCAGGGGTGACTACCGGCCATCTGGATGCTGTGGCCTCGCAAATGGCTGCCGATACCGGAGCTCAGACTTTATTCAAGGGCGTTCGCAACCCGACATCTCGAATCCCATTTCCAGGTGCAATTTGCGCCTCGATAAATGAACAGGTTGTTCATGGGATTCCTTCAGACAATACAAAACTCAAAGACGGTGACATCTTGAGTATTGATTTTGGCACCAGAGTCGATGGTTACTGTGGAGATGCAGCCGTTACGATTGCTATAGGAAAGATTTCTGAGGATAAACAGCTACTCTTAGATGTAACAAGGCGTACCCTCGATATAGCGATAGCAGAGGCGGCTCCGAATGTTAAATGGAGCCAGGTGGCAACAAAAATGCAAGATTATGCTGAATCGGCCGGCTTTTCAATAGTAAAAGATTTTGTAGGACACGGCATTGGCACACAAATGCACGAAGAGCCAAGAGTGCCCAATTTTGTCAGCAATGATTTGCTGGCCGATGATATTGCCTTGACAGAAGGAATGGTTTTAGCAGTTGAGCCGATGGTTAATGCCGGCACCAGTGCTGTACTAACGCTGGAAAACGGCTGGACAGTGGTAACAAAAGATGGTAAATGCTCGGCTCATTTTGAACATACAATTGTGATTGTAGAGAATGGTTGTGAAGTGTTGACTTTAAAGTAAACACTTATGGCAAAAAAAGACACAATAAAATTACAAGCTAAGGTAATGGAAGCTTTGCCAAATGCGATGTTCAGAGTAGAGTTGGAGAATGGCCACAAAGTTTTGGCCCATGTTTCCGGGAAGATGCGAATGAACTTTATTAGAATTTTGCCCGGCGATACAGTTACGATTGAAATGTCACCGTATGATTTGAATAGAGGTCGAATAGTCCTGCGGCATTAGTTGCAGATATGAAAGTTGGAAAAAATGAAGGTTAGAAGTTCAGTAAAACGTATATGTGAGAATTGTAAGATTATTCGCCGTAAAGGCGTGGTGCGGGTGATTTGTACAAACCCACGGCATAAACAACGGCAAGGTTAATTTCATCGTGAAGAATGAAACGATATACAAGCTCGTCTGGGCGAAGGCCAAGCCGGAGTCCCGAAAGGAGTTAATATGCCACGTATAGTTGGTGTTGATATTCCCAACGACAAATCAATATGGATTTCATTAACCTATATTGCCGGTGTAGGTAGATATACCTCTGAACAGATTTTAAAAGAAGCTGGAATTGAAAAAAACACAAAGGCAAGCAAGCTCAGCGAAGACGAACTTAGCCGGATAACTCAGATTATCGACCGCAATTACATAGTTGGAGGCCAGCTTCGCCGGCAGGTTTCTCAAAACATTGCACGGCTGCGTGATATAAACTGTTACAAGGGTATTCGCCACAGGAAGGGCTTGCCTGTTCGCGGCCAGCAGACCCAAAGCAACGCGCGAACTCGCAAAGGCCCAAGAAAAACAGTCGCAGGCAAAAAAGGTGTGAAGGAAGCCCGCTAAAAAAATGATTGTTCAGATAGTCGAATCAAAGAGTGATTAACGCAATACGACATATGTAATACGGGAAGAATAATGGCGAAAAGTACAAAACGAAAAGCCAAGAAGAATATCGCAAAGGGCATTGTGCATATAAGAGCAACGTTCAATAACACATTGATTACGATTACAGACCCAAACGGCAATACGATAAGTTCAAGCTCAGCCGGTTGTGCTGGTTTTAAGGGCTCTCGCAAAAGCACGCCTTTTGCCGCTCAGCAGGCTGCACAACGAGCCGCCAATGGCGCTATGCGTAATGGGGTGCGCGAGGTTGAGGTTAAGGTCAAAGGCCCTGGGTCCGGCCGTGAGTCTGCAATATCAGCTCTGCAGCAGGCGGGATTACGTATTGCATCGATAGAGGATGTTACTCCAATTCCGCACAATGGTTGCAGAGCACCAAAGCGAAGAAGGGTATAAAACGAGCACTTTTTGGAGATAAAGAAAAAATGGGACGTCATATTGGTCCATCCTGCAGACAGTGTCGCCGTGAAGGAATGAAGCTTATGCTCAAGGGAATCAGATGTGAGACAGCTAAATGTCCTATCGAAAAGAAACAGCGCAATCTGGCTCCTGGTATGCATTCTTGGCGCAGGGGCAGAATAAGCGAATATGGTGTCCGGCTGCGTGAAAAACAAAAAGTCAAGAGATACTATGGGGTCTGGGAACAACAGTTCATGGGGTACTTTCACAAAGCCGCGAGGATGAAGGGCAATACCGGTGAAATGCTGCTGCAATTGTTGGAAAGACGTCTGGACAATGTGGTATATAAGCTGAATTTTGCCCCCTCACGCAAAGCCTCAAGACAGATGGTTTCTCACGGCCATATTTATGTGAACGGGCGCAAAGTCGATATCTGTGACTATACCATGAAAGTTGGTGACAGGATAACACTGAAAAATTCTGATAAGACCACTAAAAAGATAAAACAGCAGCTGGAAAGCAATCCAAATTTTGCTACACAAAGTTGGTTGCAATTGGCTCGTGAAAAGCCCGAAGCTACTGTTGTTGCCCTGCCCAGCCGAGATGATATCCAGATTCCAGTTGAGGAGCAGTTAGTTGTGGAGTTCTGTTCAAGGTAGTGTAGAAGATAAAAAAATAACAGATATGCCTTACGAAATAGGAGGTCTGTATGCGAGTTACATGGCGTGGTTTGGAATTGCCGACACGTGTCGAACGAGACACGACAATATCGAACAATGTATATGGCCGATTCTTTATTGAGCCTTTCGAGCGTGGTTTCGGCACAACTATAGGTAACAGTCTAAGGCGCATATTGCTTTCCTCTCTGGAAGGTAGTGCCGTAACATCCATTAAAATAGCAGGTGTCGACCATGAATTCAGCTCGATAAAGGGTGTAATGGAAGATGTTACCGAGATCGTATTGAATGTCAAAAATCTTATTATCCACCTCACGGGTGAAGGGCCAAAAACGATGACAGTATCGGCCAATAAAGCCGGCGTTATAAGCGCATCTGACATTATTTCCGACCCCACCATAGAAGTGATAAACAAAGATATGGTCTTAGTCACTCTTACGGAAGACGTAAAGTTTGAAATGGAAATGGTAGTTGAGAATGGTCGTGGTTATGTACCGGCGAGAGAACGTATTGCTGCCGCTGACAGGTCCGACCAGGAAATCGGACTAATAATGCTTGACGCCATATATTCACCGGTCACAAGGGTGCGCTACCTGACTGAGGAAACTCGCGTAGGCCAACGGACCAACTATGATAAGTTAATTCTTGAGATATGGACCAACGGGACAGTTACGCCTGAAATGGCGTTGGTAGAAGCAGCCAAGATTATGCGCAAGCACGTTAATCCGTTCGTACAGTATTTCGAGATGGGAGAAGAAACCGTCGCCGGTCAGCTTGAAACAGTGAAAGAGGAAGTAATAGACGAGGAATTAATCAACAAACTCGATATGCCGATTCAGGAGCTGGAGCTGTCGGTAAGAGCAAGTAATTGTCTTGAATCTGCGAAAGTGGAAACAGTGGGTCAGTTAGCAAAGATGACGGATGCCGAATTGCTAAAAATTCGCAGCTTCGGCAAAACCTCTCTGCGAGAAATCAAAAGGAAGCTCGCAGATATAGGTCTGTCTCTGGGAATGACTGATATAGAAAGTAGATAGTTTTGTCATCCGAAGTGAAGGCAATGACAGGGAGCTATAAAGCTAAAGACTAAGAAACTGGAAATGAGGAGTTTAATTATATGCGTCATAGAGTAGCAGGGCGACGATTAAGCCGAACAAGTGAACATCGTCTGGCTATGCGACGAAACCTCGTCGCTTCGCTCTTTGAGCACGAAACGGTATCAACAACCATTGAAAAGGCCAAAGAGGTAAAACCATTCGCCGAAAAGTTGATTACGCTGGCCAAGAAAGGCACACTCGCAGCCAGACGTCGGGCCATTTCTCTGCTTGGCAATCGCGACATTGTAGATTATGAAGATGGCGACGTGGTCAAAAAAGGTACAATAATCGGCAAATTGTTTAGTGAACTCGGCCCAAGATACCTTGACAGGTCCGGCGGCTATACAAGAATCATCCGCCTGTCTATGAGAAGATTAGGAGATAACGGCCAGCTTGTCCTGCTGCAACTTGTCGGTGCCGACGAGGGTACAAAAAAGAAATCCAAGGCCACCAGCAAAAAAGCTGCTCGTAAAAAAACTAAAAAAACTGCCAAAGCTGAAGCTGAGGAAGCAGCTAAAACAGATGAAATCGCCGAGGCCGAGGAAGTGACAGAGGTTGAAGAAGAAGCTACCAAAGATACGGCGGACAAGCCTGCCAGGGACAAAGAGGGCACTTAAGCCAACAACAAGGCAGAGATTTCCAATAAGTAACAGTACCTCATTATTTAGAATATAGGCATAGAATGAGTGCAGATGATTGTATTTTTTGTAAAATGGTGGCTGGAGAGATTCCGACTACGAAAATTTACGAGGACGATGCTGTTCTTTCTTTTTTAGATATTGGCCCACTAAGCGACGGCCATACGCTGGTGATTCCTAAACAGCACTTTGAAAAATTACACGAGTGTCCTGCTGATGTTCTCAGCCAGGTTGGTTCACAGCTCGGCAAAATCGCAAAGGCCGTGGCGACTGCTATGGGTTCTGACGGCTATAATGTTCTGTGCAATAATGGAAGGGCAGCAGGCCAGCTTGTCGGGCATGTTCATTTTCATATAATCCCTCGTAATACCGGCGATGGAGTATTTGACCGTTGGCCAGCTTATAAATATGAGAACGGTAAAATCAATGAACTCGCCGTTAAAATTCGTGAAAATTTATAATTTTCAACTGTCACCTTGATAACAAATGTTTTTTATGTTAATTATGAGATTGACCGCGGGGTAGAGCAGTCTGGTAGCTCGTCGGGCCCATAACCCGGAGGTCGCAGGTTCGAATCCTGCCCCCGCTATTTCGCTAAGTCTTTTTGAGCCAGAAACTTGCGGCTGGCTTTTTTCTTGCGCCAAAGCTGGGACTCGTTTAGGCGTGCTGGTTTTGTTGGGAAAAGAAAAGACTAAAAAATCAGGACTTGTCTGACGACAGTCAAGATTGGGCTTTGTCGTCAGTCTGGCTTGAATTTTCTACTATGTGAGATTCAACGAACTTTCTGCGTCCACGGCCATTATTACTATGCTTGTTCGTATGTGTTGTTCTCTTTTTTCGGCCAAGCTGTAACAAAAAGTGGAAAAACAGCCAAATGGTAAAGATGCCGATTAGGATTCTAATTAGCTTAGCGAAAAACACTATCACTCCTATGGAGAACCTTCTTTGGTCTCAAGAATCTCACCCTTGATTAACTCAAGCAGAGGATTGTCTGCGCCGAGTATTAGCCTAGTTCTTGGTCCGCCTATATATTGCTCGTAAAGCTCAAGGGTCTTCCAAAATCTGTAAAAGTCCGGGTCTATCCCAAAGCCTTCTGCATAAATCTGCGTTGCCTGGGCATCGGCGGCTCCTTCAACCCCCTTTGAAGTTTTGTAGGCCTCAGAGAGAATTGTTTTCATTTCTCTCTCCTTGTTACCCATAATCCTCTCGAACTCACCTTCACCCTCTGATGTGTATTTCTTGGCTATCCTTAATCTTTCTTCAATCATTCTGTCTTCCACTTTTGTTTTAACATCCTGTACATAGGTAAGGCCCTTGATTAGGACGCCGGAGCTGTGTATTCCTATACCATAATCTTCACACGACTTTCTGGAAGCTTCTGTTATTTCGGCCACGATTTTTGGCCGTCCTTCTGTCACTAGGCCCACTTTAGTAGTTTCGAGCAGTTCCTCTTCGGCCACCCTCATATCGCGGTTATCCGTCCTGACTATCTCAAGAAGGTCTCTTTTGGTAATAGAGTTTCTTGTGCTTGAGTCAATGCTGTCATCAAGCCGTGCATGGGCCTGCTCTTCTGTACCGACGGACCTTAGAAATTGAAGCGGGTCTTCGATATACCAGCGTGCCGTAGAATCGACCCAGATATATTTCTTATCTTTTGTCGGGATTTGCTCAGGGTAACCGTTCCACCTTAACAGTCTTCTCTCAAATTTTCGCACTCTCTGTATGAAAGGCACCTTGAATTTCAACCCTGCCCCTTCTTCAACAGTGATACCCTCTGTGGTGTATTTGTCTTTCAACCTGGCCAAAGTTTCCTGCGTTCTTCTGCCCTCTATCGGATTAATGACCACTGTAATGGGCTTTCCGAACTGAGTTACGACTGCCTGTTCAGTCTCGTCTACTATGTACATTGAGGAAGAAAGCACTATGGCGATAACAATAAGAATCACTATTGCAATAATACGACCCATTTTTATTTCCTCACTTTCAGTTTTCCTTACTTCTCTCGAGCGTTTTCATTATCTATTTTCAAGGTCGAGTTTCATCAGGATTCCACCCTCAGCTCCACCTTGTTCAATAATCCATTTTTCGGGTATCTGAGGCAGCAGTTTTGCCATTGTCTCCAGATACATCCTCTGCTTTGTTATATCAGGCGCCTTTTTATATTCCTCATATATCTTCCTGAACTTAGCAATATCGCCTTGAGCCTCGTTGACTCTCTCGGCGGCATAACCTTTGGCAAACTCTATCATTTTTTTCGCCTGGCCCCTGGTTTTGGGAATGACCTCATTGTAGGCTTTCATTGCCTCGTTGATTCTCTGCTCTTTCTGCTGCAGGGCCTTGTTTACTTCGTTAAAGGCAGGCCTTACTCTCTGAGGAGGATTAGACGACTGGAGTTTGACCGCAACGATATGAATTCCGGTCTCATACTCATTGAGCAGTTCCTGCAACATTTCCCTGGCGGCAGCTTCGTATTCTATTCTTCCGATGGTTATGGCTTCATCCACACTTCCATTTCCTACAAGCTGCCTCATTACTGCCTGGCTGGCATCTCTTATAGTTTGTTGAGGTCTTTTCACATTGAACAGATAGCTCCTGGCGTCCTTTATTTTATATTGAACTATCCATTCAACGTCGGTTATGTTCAGGTCACCGGTCAGCATTATGTATTCGCCCTTGAGTATCTCTTTGGCCATTTCAGCCAGCCGGCTGGTTCCGCCTCTTGAGACCCTTTCACCGCTTTCTTCTATTAATCTCATTAAATCCCCGGAACTTAATCTGCCGGCATTTATTTCCTCGGTGCCGAGATACCGCGAATCCACGCCTGCCTCGAGAGTTCTAAAGCCGAATTCCTCCTTTTGCACCCTTTTGACGGGGACATCGGTGGCAGCTTCGGCACCGAAAGGCCACATCAAATGTATGCCCGGCTCGGTCGTTCGGTTGTATTTTCCGAATCTTTGTACGACGCCGGCAGAATCAGTAGGTATGGTGTAAATCGCCGTCCTTAATAGAATGACCACCAACACAATTAAAACCACTACCACAATCAATGCCGGCAGCTTTGTCGTGTAAACCGGTTTGTGAGGTCTTTTTATAGCTTCCAATAAATCCATGATTTCCATATTTTAGCCCTGCCATAAAAAAGTTTTACTGAATAGTCCGTACATTGGTTTTTCTCCAGGATATTTGCAGAACATAATGTACAATTCCTTTAAAAAATCACAATACCGAATGGTTTTTGACTGTCAAGTACATTTTTTTTAACGGCAGGTTAACTGGCAATGAAAATCAGGTAAAGGCCGCCTAAAAGCACCAGTATTCCGCAGATTCTCCTAAGAATTACCGCACCTTTTGATTTCTCGTTCCAGTTCATATAACGCTGAACAAGCCCGGTGCATGTTCCTGCAAGGACGATAATCGAGCAGTGGCCAAAACCATAAACTATAAGCAGAAATACTCCATAAAACATGTTCGTTGAAGCCAGCTTAAAAGTAACGCCCAGCATAGGCGCCATATATGCAAATGTGCAGGGGCCAATAGCAATGCCGAATACAAGACCGAGAATAAAAGCTGCAAGCATACCTTTTCGTTTCATATTAACCCGGCCAGGACCACTAAAAGGCGTAGGGATGACATCCAAAAGTATCAAGCCTACCACAAAAAATATTACAGCGACAAAATAGTTTCCAAATTTGCCGACATCACCCAGCATCCTGCCGGCAGCAGCGGTGATAATCCCAATAGCAGCTATAGTGATTAAAATACCCACCGCAAAAAGGGCTGATATAACAAAGGCTCGCTTGGTGGACATTCTCCCCTGCTGGTCAATAAAGCCGACGATAAGAGGAATGCTTGCCAGGTGACAGGGACTTAATAAAATGCTCAAGATTCCCCAAATAAAAGCGGCACCAACAGCTAAAAAAGAAGCGCCCTCAACGGCACGAGTCAACGTCGTGAAAAGTTGCTGCATATTATTTAATACCCATTTCGCTCAATTTCGTAACAATATCGATATCCGAGAAAAAGCCACTATGGCGGAATGTTTCCTTTCCTTTTGCATCGTAGAAAATCTGCGTAGGAATTATATTTATTTTGTATTTTTTGGCCTCATCAGGATTTTTCCATACATCAATAAATTCCACTTCCAGCCGACCTGCGTATTCTTTCTTCAATTCCTCCAGGATAGGTGCCATCATCTTGCAGGGAATACATTTGTCAGCTCCAAGGTCAACAAGACGCGGCAAAGCTTTATTTATTCGTTGCGGCTTAACATTTGTCGTGACTTGGGTATTATCCAACGATAAATCCGTGCTCCTGATATGCTTATAAAGAATTATCCCACAGACAGCCGCAATCAAAACGGCAACTATAACAATTTTGGTCACTTTTCCTGCCATACGGTTTGCAACCTCACCTTTTTAATTTATTCCGGTCTATTCAAGCATCTTCTTGATTTCATCTGCTGACGGCACTTTTCCGACTACCTTGACCTCGTCATCCACAGCCAGAGCCGGTGTAATCATCACACCAAACTTCATTATGTCATTAATCTCTGTCACCTTCTCTATCTCATAATCGACACCAGCTTGTTTTGCTGCGGCTTCGGCATTTTCAGCCAGCTTTTTGCACTTCGGACAGCCTGTACCAAGAATTTGTAATTTTATCATAATCGACCTCTCAATTTATCCCCAAAATGCACCGAAAAATAATCCAACTATTGTGGACATAACCACCACCAGCAGGATAAAAACGAGCGTCTTAATATTTCCCACTACCTTTCGGATGACGAGAATGCTGGGCAGTGAAAGGGCAGGGCCGGCCAACAATAGCGCCATAACGGGACCTTTGTGCATGCCGAGCTTCATCAAGGCTTGCGTAATAGGAATCTCAGTAAGCGTGGCGAAATACCAAAATGCTCCTATGACACTGGCGACGAGATTGCTGCGTAAGCTATTGTCCCCGACCCATTGGGCCACTTGTTTTTCCGGCAGCAAGACACTTATAAAGCCAACCACAAAAACGCCACCAAATAACAACGGCACGAGCATCTTGGCAAAATCCCAGGTGTTGGACATCCACCGGCGAATTTCATCCCGCTCGAACCATCGCCAGACCATCAACACCACCAGCAGTCCCATTGACCCCGCCAGATACCAGCGGATATGATAAATGGCGATTACCCAAGTTTGCTGTTCACTTAAATTGCGGATATCTGTTTTGGGTAAGACAATTTTATCTCCGGTCTTACCTGACTCATAATCCTCCTCGAGCTGAAAACGAATCGCATCTGCTGTTTCGTGAATGACCACTGCCTTGAACTGCTGACCATCGTTTGTTTTTACTATGACGTTGCCTGGATTGAACCAGTCGCTAAAAACGAGAAACAGAATCATACAGGCAAGGAAAAGAGCCGTCTTTGCAATGTGCCGTTTCGGCGTTTCCGGCTCCGGCATCTGAAGAGCAGCTTTTGCCTTTTCGCGTTCGCCTCTGCGAAACACCACAGCCATCAGCAGGCCGATGACTACTGAAAAAACAACGGCACCGATTACGCGACCTGCTCCTATGGAAAAGCCGAGAACCCTTGCGCTTAAGAAAATGGCGAGAACATTTATAGCAGGGCCTGAATACAAAAAGGCGGTAGCAGGGCCGAGACCTGCCCCAAGCTGATAGATACCTGCGAACATCGGAAGCACACTGCACGAGCAGACCGCCAAAACACAACCGGCTACAGATGCCACAGCATAAGCAAGAACAGGATTGGCACTGGGGCCAAGATACCGCATTACCGAGCTTTGAGACAAGAATGTTATTATTGCACCGGCTATAAATAAAGCCGGTACAACGCAGGCAAGCGTATGATTGCGTGCGTACCACTGAAGCAACCGAAAGGCCTCAGTAATCGCCTGCTGAGTTTTGGGATTACCCAGCGGCAGAAAGTAAGCCACGACAAATACGGCAACCATAGTTGCAAAAATTTTCAACTCCCGCTTCATAATAGTTCTTCTATAAGCTGGTCAGAGAAAATTATAAGACTTTGAGCAATTTCTCATTTTCTTTTACCTGTTGTTTCAAAACTCCCTTCATACAGGAAAAGAAATCGAGAATACAGGGGCATTTGAGTTTATAGATTACCTTGAGGCCTTCCTTGCGGTATTCCAATACGCCGGCTTTAACCATTACCGAAAGATGGCGGGAGACATTTGACTGCTCTGAGCCGATGTTCTCTGTGATATCGCAGACACATTTCTCACCATGCCTGAGAAAATCGATAATCGCAATCCTCAGCGGATGTGCGATTGCCTTTGCAATCTCTGCCTGCTTCTCAAATAACAACTGCTTTTTAAAATCTGACATTTTACTTTCCTTTGCTAAATAACTATATGATTATATACTCATATAGTAATATAAAGTTCAGCTAAAAACAAATACTTTTTGAAAAAATTGCAGGCATTTTCAATTTGCTGAAGGGTCATATATTTTTGGTACTATGATAGAAAATCGAGCATCCAACCTATCTTTTGCTTGATAATAGTACATCATTTATCTAAACTTAAGGTACTGTTTTTAGGAGACTAAAAAATGAAAAAAATCACTTGGGTGTTTATTTTAACGTGTGCGGTTGCTCCTGCATTTGCACAGCAGCCCACAGAAAGATTTGAAAAAGTTATCAACAAAATGGTCAAGGCCATCAATGAGAAAGATTACGCAGAAATCGGGAAGGATTTTGCCCAGAGTATGGAAGATTTTTTCCCGTTGGAGAAGAGAAAACCATTTTTTGAAAACCTGTTAGCTCAATATGGCAACATCCAGAAGCTTGATGAGCCACGATTGACACCACCGAACCAAGCGATATTTGTTGCCCACTGTGAACGTGGGAAATTGGATATAACGGTTTGGCTGAACGATGACAACAAAATCATCGGCATACAGTTCCTGCCTCACAAGGCA
>Ga0315548_1001565_pt1 | contig 19077 bp, 13 predicted proteins | sample SalMarSW160110MG_2_FD_202540 | JGI IMG/M metagenome (GOLD analysis project Ga0315548, IMG submission 202540) | Salt marsh sediment microbial communities from the Plum Island Ecosystem LTER, Massachusetts, United States - Salt Marsh Sediment SW1601-110 ...
GCTAAAAATTATTATCGAAAACGAAAAACTTAAAAAGAAATTATAGCCACAGAGGAAAGAACATAAAATTATATTAAGCCACAGAGGACACAGAGAGCACAGAGGGGAAAAAAGAAAGACTTTAATAAATGGCAGATGAACTAACGGAAAAAATTATAGGAGCCGCTATAGAAGTACATCGCGAACTTGGCCCTGGACTTCTTGAATCGATTTACGAAGAGGCATTGTGTTATGAATTCGAGCTCCAAGGAATAAAGTATAAAAGGCAAATACCCGCTGATATTATTTACAAAGGTAAAGTTATTAAGGGTCAGAAAATCGATTTGCTTGTCGATGGCGAAGTCGTGGTTGAAATAAAATCGCTGTCCAAAATGCCGGAAGTTGTGCTAGCGCAAACCCTGTCTTATTTGAAAGCGACGAATCTTAAACGTGGATTGATAATAAACTTCGGTGAGAAACGGTTAATCGATGGCGTCAAACGCGTGGTTCTTTAACAGCCACAGAGACAAGTATATATAGCCACAGAGGACACGGAGAACACAGAGATAAAAAAGTTATTAAGATGGAAATTGACAAAACAATAGACAAATGGTTCAAAGACACAGCTTCTGCATTAAATACAACAATTATGACTAACGAGCCCGAGTATAATTTATGTGCAGGAGTTCTCCCTTTGGCGAGAAACTACAGTAATGCAGCAATTCAATTATTAAATAATGGCTTCAAACTTCCAGCAATGGCTCTTATACGCATCCTTGCTGAATTAACTCTCCGCATCTTTTGGTGTTTTTCCCCCAATAGCCAAGATGAAAATCCTAATGTGAAAATTGAACGCTGGCTAAAAGAATCTTACAGACAGAGGAAACGATGTCTTGAAAAGTATCTGATTTCAGCGGATAAAAAAGAACGCGATAAAATAGAGAATGAGGTAAAATACCTGAGAGGTGAGATTGAGAAGATACCTTATAATTCTGCTGGAGATTTATATGGCTCTCTTCAAAGCCTTGTTAATAATGATTCTAGTGACGAAGAAAAAAACCTAAGTTTGAAAGATGCCCTCTATCCGATTTTATATGCCAATTTTAATCAATCTATACATCCTGATTTGCTTGTACTTTTAAATCTTATAGAACTTAAAGAGAATAACTACACGTTCCATGGTGATTATAAAGAATTGGATGTTGACACCATCAAAATATACTGTATGAGTTGCGTTTTTAACATTATTGCTATAACTCGGTTAGTTTATAAGTTAGGATATGAAGATGTAAAACAGGAATACCTTAAAATAAAAAAGGAAAAGTTATAAGTAAGATAACTTCTATTTGTAATTCTCTGTGTACTCTGTGTCCTCTGTGGCTAAATAAAAAAATAATTCTCTGTGAACTCTGTGCTCTCTGTGGCTAAAATATTAATTTCGTTTTTGCTCTGTGGCTTAAAAATAGTGAAGGAATTGTGAGATGAAAAAGGCATTGATTACGGGTATAACGGGCCAGGATGGGTCATACCTTGCAGAGCTTTTATTGAAAAAAGGCTACGAGGTTTGGGGAATAATACGACGGAGCAGCTCGTTTCATACCGGCAGAATCGACCATTTATATGTTGACCCGCACAAAAAGCCTAAACTTCGGCTGGTTTACGGCGACCTGACCGACGGCAGTAACCTGTCATCAATTATCAAACAAGTCGAGCCGGACGAGATTTATAATCTGGGGGCACAAAGCCACGTTCGAGTCAGTTTCGACAACCCGATATATACTGTCAATACCGATGCGCTGGGGACACTTAGGCTGCTCGAGGCGATACGAAGCAATAACAAAAACGTTCGGTTTTACCAGGCATCGAGCAGTGAGATGTACGGCAAGGTCAAAGAAAGTCCCCAGACTGAAAAAACACCCTTTTATCCGCGAAGCCCTTACGGGTGCGCAAAGGTCTATAGTTACTGGCAGACGGTGAACTATCGCGAGGCGTACGGGATATTCGCCTGTAACGGGATTTTATTTAATCACGAGTCGCCGAGACGCGGCGAGACGTTCGTGACACGGAAGATAACCCGGGCGGCGACGAGAATAAAGCTGGGTCTGCAGAACAAATTATATTTAGGCAATCTCGATGCGAAAAGAGACTGGGGATTTGCGGGTGACTATGTAGAGGCGATGTGGCTGATTCTGCAGACAGATGAGCCGGACGATTACATTATAGCAACGGGCCAGAGCCATTCTGTAAAAGAGTTTCTTGACGAGGTTTTCGGACACCTCGAGCTGGATTGGAAAAAGTATGTAGAGCTCGACGAGCGTTACCTGCGGCCGAGCGAGGTCGATACTCTTTGCGGTGACGCGAGCAAGGCGCAAAAAAAGCTCGGCTGGAAGCCGAAAGTGACCTTCAAGGAACTGGCGCGAATGATGACCGATGCCGATATGCAGTTGGCAAAAAATGAGAAAATAATCAAGGAGCACAATTCGAGAGCAAAATGAGCAAATTTTTTGAGGACAGAAAAATAGTCATTACAGGCGGAGCGGGTTTTCTCGGCGGTTATGTCACCGAGGGCTTAAGAAAACGCGGCTGCAAAAATATCCTCGTACCGAAGATAGAGGATTATGACCTTGTTAATATCAGCGATATTAAACGAATGTACGATGATATGAAGCCCGATATTGTTATTCACCTTGCAGCGGTTGTGGGCGGGATTGGCGCGAACCGAGAGCATCCGGGCGAATTTTTCTATAAGAACCTTATGATGGGAGTTCAGCTTATCGAGCAGGCCCGCCTTCGGGGGATTGAGAAATTCGTTGCGCTCGGGACAATATGTGCGTATCCGAAATTTACGCCGGTACCATTCAAGGAAGAGGACTTGTGGAACGGCTACCCGGAAGAGACAAATGCGCCGTACGGCCTTGCCAAGAAAATGCTGCTTGTTCAGTCGCAGGCGTATCGAGCGCAGTACGGATTTAATTCGATATTTCTGCTGCCGGTAAATCTCTATGGGCCTGGCGACAATTTTGATCCGGCGAGCAGCCACGTGATACCGGCACTGATAAAAAAATGCGTCGATGCAATCGAAGAGAAAAAAAATTACATCGAGTGCTGGGGGACAGGCGAGGTGAGCCGGGAGTTTATTTACGCCGCCGACGCCGCAGAAGGTATTCTGCTGGCAACGGAACATTATAACGGGGCCGAGCCTGTGAATATCGGAGCCGGCTTTGAAATAACGATAAAGGAATTAGTAGAAAAAATCGCAAGGCTTACAGGATTCGAGGGCGAGGTTCGCTGGGACAGCAGCAAACCCGATGGCCAGCCGAGAAGAAAACTGAATGTGTCACGCGCTAAAAAACTTTTCGGATTCGAAGCAAAAACAAATTTCGAGGAAGGGTTGAAAGCAACGATCGAGTGGTATAAAAAGTCTCGTCAAACAGATAAAAAATAATTTTTTCACTACTCTAACAGCTATAAATCCACATTATTGCAGCTAAATAAAAAGGCCTGATAATAATATCAAAATTTCAGCAATTCTTTTTAAGTTGCGTCCTTGATATTCCGACAAAAATATTATAGAATAATATTTAGCAAGTCAGGATGAGGAGGGCATGCTAAGAAACATTTGTTAGTCCGAGATAAATCTGGAGCAAACGGATGTGGGAAAAGACACTGAGCACAAGAAAATACTTCACGCGAATAGAGCAACTAGAGCACCTGAGTGAACAGGAAAAAGACGGATTAAGGAAAGTCACCGAGCGATTTGCGTTTCGCTGCAACGACTATTATCTTTCGCTTATCGACTGGTCGGAGCCGGATGACCCGATACGTCATATAGTAATACCGCACCCGAAGGAGCTTGAGCGGTGGGGAAGACTTGACCCATCCAATGAAAAAGCATATACGATTTTGCCCGGCCTGGAACACAAATACAATTCAACGGCACTTTTGCTTGTGAGCAACCAGTGCGCGGGGCTCTGCCGGTATTGCTTCCGAAAACGAGTCTTCATTGAAAAAAGCCAAGCAGATTACCTCCAGGATATCGAGGGCGCTCTCGAATACATTTCCGAACACGACGAAATTACGAACGTTCTGCTGACAGGCGGTGACCCGCTGATGCTGCAGACAGGCAAACTTGAAAATCTTATATCAAGATTAAGACAAATAGAGCATGTTCAAATTATTCGCATAGGAACTAAAATACCGGTTTATAATCCCTACAGGATAATCGAAGACCCGGCACTTCTGCAAATGATAAACACATACAGCATCGACGAGAAGAAGTTATATGTCGTTACGCATTTCGTACATCCTCGTGAGATTACCGAGGCTGCAATAGAGGCGTGTGACCTTATTCAAAATGCCGGTGCGAAGATGTGCAACCAGACACCTCTGGTACGGGGCATCAATGATAATCCCGACACATTAGCAGAGCTTTTTGCGAAGCTTTCCTTTATCGGCGTTATACCATATTACGTTTTCCAGTGCAGGCCTGCGGTCGGCAACAAAGGTTATACAGTTCCCATAGAAGAGGCATACGAGATTTTCGAGCAGGCTAAATCGAAGGTTAGCGGGCTGGCAAAGCGGGCACGATTCGTTATGAGTCACTCGACGGGAAAGATTGAAGTCGTCGGCAAGACCAAGAACCGCGTATATTTCAAGTACCATCGTGCTGCCGACGACAAAGACAGCGGCAAGTTCCTTGTTTTCAGAAGTAATCCGAAAGCCTGCTGGTTCGACGACTACGATGAAATCATACGCCAGTACCCTATAGAGCTGCCTTACCGGGCCCACGGCCCCGATTAAAAAAGATGCTAAGACATGAAGAATGTCAGACAGGATAACAGGATTTTCATTAACCACGGATTACTCGGATTTTTTAAAACACAAAAAACAAAAATTATTTAATCGCTGATTTCGCTGATTAAACGGATTTTGGAACCACGAATTAACACGAAATAACACGAAGAAATATGTCACAAGTCAAAAGTCACAAGGAAAATCCAACCACGAATTAACACGAAAATCATATCAAATATAAAAAGGTAAAAATTAAATATACAAAGCAAAGATAAAAAAGAAATCCAGCCACGAATTTTCACGAAAAGACACGAATAATTTAATTGCTGATTAAACGGATTTTGAAACCACGAATTAACACGAATAAACACTAAATATAATACGAAGAAATAAGTCAAAAGTCACACGTCACAAGTCAAAAAGAAATGTGAGTTTCTGCCGGAGGCCGCGATGAGCATCGTAAAGTGGCAAGCAGGCACGCAAGTGGCGAAGTGCGTGAGAAAAGATGCGAACCGCAGGCAGAAACCGCATACAAACCGTCGAAAAGATACGAATTGTTTAACCAAGAATCCGCGCAGATTAAAATTTGAAAAAGAGAAAATAAGAACACAAGTCACAAGAGCACAAGTCGCAAGGAAAAATTAACCGCGGATTGCCCCGGCAAATTTTTACAAAAATATTGTAAACGCACCATATAGCAACTATAGCTTATAGTTTCTTTTTATATCGCTCTAACTCTTTTTTCAAAGCGGCCTCTAAGTTATCTGCGACAAACTCGAAATCATCAGGTCTTTCGTGATCCCAAAGGTAAACTGGGCATTCATTTTGTTCATTTCTCTCATTAAGTGAAAAACACCACAAGCCCCAATCGCTGTAGTTTGCGAAAGGGAGGTAGCCTTTATCAAGAAGGTGCTCCCTGGGATAACCTTTAAGAACATTGTTTTCTATCGATGCTCTCCAGCCTATACTGGGATGAGAAAAGAATCCTACCTCACCTATGTACAGTTCAATAAAGTGATTATATTTTAACAACACTTTATATTGTTCTGGGAAATTAACTCCAAGAATTTTTTCCAGATTTTTAATTTCATCATCCGTGACGGTGCTATTAATTGGTTTCCAATAGTTCCAGTCGTTCGATGATTTTCCTGTAGCCATATTTTCAGGGATATCGCTTGGAAAGCAATTTAAATCTTTTGCAATCCAATCTTCTAAGGCTTCATCAATTATTTTGGTTAGCATAATACTATTTTGTGACTAACCTTTAACCATCTTTGCTGACATTTCGGTTTTGAGGTTTTTGATGAGCTTTACTTTTACAAGCTCGTTTTTAGTCAGGCTATTATTGTTTGTGATATTAACGTAAAAGTATCTGCTGCTTCTGCCTAATACTTTGCCATTTTTCGATTCTGTCAGAATCGTATCGTGCTGGCCTGTAAACTGCTCGCGGAATTTATAGCCTAATTCGTCATTCAGATTGCGTAAAATTTCTGAACGCTCTTTGATAATTTTTGAATTTATAAAAGGGTGCATATCGGCAGCGGCAGTTCCTTTGCGCGGCGAAAAGCTGAAGATGTGCATCTTCGAAAAGCCAACTTTATTTGCGAGTTCAACTATTTTTTCAAAGTCAGAATCTGTTTCGCCCGGAAAACCAACAATTAAATCACAGGTGATTGCAGGTCTGTCTAATCGTTCTTTTATAAGCTCAACAGTCCTTAAAAAATCGTCGATTCTGTATTGTCTTGCCATTTTTTTCAGGATTGCATCCGAGCCGGACTGAAGTGATAAGTGCAGGTGCGGCATAATGTTACTGTGCCTGCAGAAGGCATCGAGAAGCTGTTCTGTTACGTCGGCAGGCTCTAATGAGCTCAATCTTATTCGGGCCAAATTCTTAATCGCAGCTACCTTATCGAGGAGCTTTGACAGATTATCGTTTGTCTGTTTTGGCCATTTTTTTCTTCTGACGGTTTTTTGGCCATAAGCGCCGAGGCATACGCCGGTTATGACAATTTCCTTATGACCGCCTGTTACAAGTGCCTTAACCTCATTTATTACCTGCTCGGCCGGTTTGCTGTAGATATCAGGGCGGGCCTTGGGGATGATGCAGTAACTGCAGGGGCCGTCACAGCCGTCCTGGACCTTTAAAAATGCCCTTGTATGGCCGTTAAATGAGGTTAATTGGTCAAATCCGTGTAAAAAAGGCATTTCGCCCTTGATTTTTAGGTTGTTTTTTGCTTTAATTGTTGTTGTAAGGGTGTTTATGCTATGAGGAGGTTTTGTCCAAGAGGGGGAATCGGGCTGAACTATTTTGGTTAAAGTAACGGCAAGATTGAATCGATTTCTAATAATGTGAACGTTTTTTTCGTCTAAGCCGCTTAGTTCTCCGGTATTTACGGCTGGCAGGCAGCCGCAAACGACTGTGGACTTTTTAGCAGTTTTTGCAGCTTTTCGTATGTATTGTCGGCTTTTGGCTGACGCGGTATGAGTTACACAGCAGGTGTTGATAACGGCAAGGTCGGGTTTTTCAGGATAAAAAACCTGTTTTAGGCTGAGCCTTTCGAGAAGCTGGCGAATTTGCTGGCTCTCGTATTGATTGACCTTACAGCCGAGAGTATTTATGGAAAAAGTCTTCATATTATGGTATAATTTATATTCACGGGCGAGGTTTGACAAGTTTGAGTTTGATTTGAAATCGGGTTGTAAAAGGAAGGGTTTGTAATGGCTTCTGTCAGCAGTTCAATCTGGGCAATAGATATAGGCAGCAGCTCCCTGAAGGCACTTCGGCTGACTGATATTAATGGTGTTGTTGAGGTAATAGACTTTGACAGTATCAAACACGGTAAGATTCTTACAGGCAAAGATGTACAGGACCTTGAGAGAGAGGAGCTGACAGCGATTTCTCTTCGTCAGTTTGTACAGAAACACGAGCTTGAGAAGTCGGACATAATAATTTCTCTTCCGAGCCAAAACAGCTTTGCCCGTTTTATTACACTTCCGCCGGTCGAGGCAAAACGGATTCCGGAAATAATCAGGTTCGAGGCGATTCAGCAGATTCCCTTCGACATTAATGATGTTCAGTGGGACTGGCAGTTAATGGAGGGCGAAAGCAGTGAAGAGAACAGGGTAGGGATATTTGCGATTAAAAGCGAAGTTATCACTTCGATGCTGGCACATTTCGGCAGAGAAGATATACAGGTCAGGTTCATACAGATGGCACCGATGGCTCTTTATAACTATGCGCTTTATGACCGTTCGGATTTGTCGAAGTCGAGCGGAAAGGGCATTGTTGTTCTTAATATAGGTGCGGAGTATACGGACCTGGTGGTTTGTACGAGAAGGGGTGTGTGGCAAAGATGTATTCCGATGGGCGGCAACTCTTTTACAAAGGCGATATCGGATGCGTTCAAGATTAATTTTGAGAAGGCGGAGAAGCTCAAGCATAATGCCCCGATGAGTAAATATGCCAGGCAGATACTACAGGCGATGAAGCCGGTATTTGCCGACCTGGCATCGGAGATTCAGAGGTCTATAGGTTTTTATAAGAGCAGCAATCCCGAGATGAAACTCGCCAAGATAGTAGCTATGGGTGGGGGGACGAGGATGCGCGGGCTTGTGAAATATCTTCAGCAGAGCCTCCAAATGCCGATTGAGAGGACCGATTCTTTTGAGAAGCTTAAGATGGGTGAGGGTGTCTCAGCGGCGAGCTTTCATGAGAATGTATGCGATTTTGGTGTTGTTTATGGTTTGGGCCTGCAGGCTTTGGGGCTCGGCAAGATAGAAAGTAATCTTCTTCCCCGGCATATAGCACGTTCTATGTCGTGGGCGAGCAAAGCGAAATATTTTGTAGCTGCGGCGTCTTTGCTGCTTGTGGTTTCAGTGCTGGCTTTCGGGAGGATTCTTTTCGACAAAGCCAGCTACCGCGGCAAACAGCACAGCCGGGATGAGGTGGCTGATATTTTAAGGAACGCCCAACTTGCCAATGACAAGCTCCAGGAACAAGAGCAGAGGCAGCCGGGAACGCAATCAATAATGGAAAAGTGTCTCGGTCTTTTTAAGTATCGAGAGGTTATACCGGAGTTGATGCAGACGATAATTTTAGCTTTGCCGAATGAGCGGAACACTTCCGAGCAGCAACAACGGCAGCTATACCGCGCGTTTGCCGCTGGTAATGTAGAAGAGATTAAGAAGGTTGACCGCAAGGAGCGAAAGCAGATATTTATAACGAATATGTCGGTTCGTTTTGAAGCAGATATTTCGAAAGAAGAATTCGCAGTTGAGCAGAGGCGCAGGGTTAGCACGCCAAGGCCGACTTCGACTGTTAGTTCCAGGTACGACGCAGAGGAGATGTACCGCAAGTATCAGGAGGACTTGAAGAAGAGATCGGAAATGGGCGGAAAGTCATGGGAAATGACTACCAGAACTTTCGAAGCTGAAGAGGTTGGTAAACAGGAGCAGTGGGAAAACCGTGCGGGGTTTTTAGTAACTATAACCGGATACAGTCCATATAAAGACATTGAAGAACTGATGGACCCGTTCGAGGCCGGCGGTGACTATAACAGGTGGGGTTTTATAACCCGTTTGAAAAATCTTGACGTGGTGGTTGACGGTAATAGTCCTTTTAAGTTGTTTGAGAGGGCTAATCCGAAGCATTTCAGCTTAGATATACATCCTATTGATTTGGAATCAGAAATGGATACACCGCCGGTGGGAATAGGTGTTGAGTCTGAGAGGCGGATAGAAACCAAGACCAATGCCGGCAGGACGGGGCCTTTTTTTGGGCAGCCTGGCCAGACTAAGGATTTTATAACCGAGCAAATTCTGATTGACCCTATGACCAAGGAAGTAATCAGCAAACTGGCGAAGTATAATGAGGACGGGACACCGGTGATAGATGAGGTCGGCAGAAGAGTATATGAGACAAATGACTACTGGTTTGTGCTGAAGGTCAAGTTAATCTGGCTGGATGCACCGAAGGAGATAGCGACTTTGACGGCAGGGAAATAACGGCTTTTTTGTCCCCAGGTCGGTGAGTTTGGATTTTGGTGACTTAAAATGGGAATGTCAGAAATAAAAAATAGTTTAAAGAAGCTAAGTTTTTTAGGTGATTATTCTTCTCTTGTTGTGCCGGTTGTTCTGGCGGTGGTAGCAGGTCTTTTGTTTATACCCACGATACTGATGCAAAGGAATCTTAAGGCGGAGATAAGAAGTGAAAGTATCCGGGATAATGGCAGGAGAGTTGAGTCATATTTAGAACAGAAAGAACTTTCCGCTTGTCAGTGGGAGCAGGAGAAGGATTTTCAGGATGCTTTTGCAGAGGATGCACAAAGGATATCACTTTTAGCGGAGAGCAGCAGCCAGCGGCAGCTTCTAAGAAACAATTTGTTTCCGGCACCGCCGAATGAGGTTTCGCAATATATCTACCGAGACTTCGGTAACAATTTCCGTAAGGGCGTTGAAGGGATGATAACCCGGCTCGGCGGTCGTGATTGTCCGACGCAGATTGAGCTGGATAAGCACTTGAAGAAACCTGCGGTTTATAATCCGCTTGGGCACGTAGTCAGGCGGGGCGAAGGAAACCTGGGCGAAAGTGACAAGATAGTAATCGATTACCTTTGCACAGATATTGCCCGTGAGAATTCGGTTTATGTTAATCCTTCGGATATAGCAGGGTACGATTTTTGGCAGGGATATGAATATCCCGGAAAGGAAACGGCAGTTGAGGATTGCTGGTACTGGCAGATAGGTTACTGGATTATCGAGGATGTGTTTGCGACGGTGGAAAAAGTTAACCATTTTTCTGAAAGTATTTTCAGCTCTCCTGTAAAGCGGATTGTTTCTGTAAGCTTTACGACAGCCGACAAGAAGTCGGGTACAAGGATAACGGGATTTGGCGGAGCAGCCGGCGCTCCCGGTTATGTTGTTTCGCTTAAAGATGGTCTGGTTGTGCCTTTTACAGCAAGGATGTGCGATGATGGTATAGACGTTGTGCATTTCAGAGTTGTTGTTGTGATAGATACGGCGGCATTGCCGGGATTTTTCCGTGAGCTCTGCAGTGCTAAGGAGCATAAGTTCAGTGGTTTCTCAGGAGACGAAGAGGAACGCGTTTTGCGGCACAATCAGATAACAATTCTGAAAAGTAGTTATGAGGCGATAGACCCTGCTGATGAAGAACACAGGCTGTATAGGTATGGCGAGGATGCTGTAGTGAAGCTGGAGCTTGTCTGTGAATATATTTTCAACAGGAAAGGTTATGAAGAAGTGATGCCTTTATCGGTAAAAGAGATGCTTAGAGAGGCGATACAAAGCAGAACACCGGCAGCAAGCAGGCCTGCACCGGTGAGAAAAGAACCGGTGAAGTCAACGGAAGAAGAGGATGATGAATTTTATAAAATAAGATAATTTTTTAGATTGTCAGCGTCGCTGGATTGGAGTGCAGCCCAGGAAAAGAAGTAAGGCACGATACGTGAGAGATATAAAATGATTAAAAGAGAAAGCAACTTTTTTGAAGAGCACGTGGAGAAGATTGTCCTTGCAGCTGTGGGCGTAGCTTGTGTGTTTCTTTTAGTTGTGTTTGTAATTTTCAGCCCGACAAAAGTTATCTATGATAACAAGGAATTTACGCCGTCTCAGATTGATGAGTATATATCCAATAAAAAAGCCAGCGAGCTGGAGCATAGACTGAACCGAGAGCCCAGTATGATTGGGCCTTATGAGTCTAAGGAAGATGATTTTAACAGGCTTATGGCATCATCAATTGATATCAGGACGGATATCTACCCGCAGATTCCGGCGAATTTAAGAGATGTTGGCGTTCGGCCTAAATATGAACTTCCTGAGATGGTGAAAGTAGAGGATGCTGCGGTTGATGTTTTAAGTGCGGTGGCTTATCTACCAAGGTCTGCTATTAGCGCAGACAATTTGTACAGTCAGTCAACTTCCGAACCGAACGACCTTGATTTGGTTACGGTGGAGGCGAGGTTTGATGTTAAGGAGCTTTATCGGCGTTTTAGGGAGCAGTTTGCCGGTTCCAAGCTCGAGCCTGAGTGGCGAGATGCGTCACTTGCGGAACCTGTTTTTGCCGCGGTTCAGCTGCAGCGGAAAGAGCAATTCGGCGACGGCGGCTGGAGCGACTGGGAGGATGTGCCTCGCAGCAGGATAGACAGCCGAAAAGAGTTGTTTGAAATTATAGAAAATGTGCAGGATTTGCCTCCGGGCGGAATTAAGGTCAGACTGCTTGATTTTAAGGATGAGCAGGTACAGGCTGATGTGCTTCAGCCTGAGGAGTATCGGATAGCTTCGTCGGATGAACAGTGGTTTCCTCCGTCGCTGCATATCCGATACACCAGATATCAGGAGGAGCTGAGACGTCTTGAGCAAATTGAAAACCGTGCTAATGAGACGATGCGCAGAAGAACAGCGGCCAGGGGCGGCGATACTGACGCGGCTCTGGCGGACATAATGAGACGAGGTTATAGAGTAACTGATGAGGCAGCATCGGCAGCATCAGCGAGGATAAGGGAAATTACAGGGTCTATCGATGAGCTTTATAAAAATTTTGAAGAGCTTTTAATTACCAAAAACCCGGATTTATCCGGGCGGAAAGAGCCGATGTTGGTCTGGGCATTCGATGATACAATTGAGCAGAAGAAAAAATATCGTTATCGAATTCGAGTTGGAGTATTCAATCCCATAGCCGGCACTGAGAAGTTTGCTAATTCAGGTGACCCGAAAAGGAACACTGTTATTTTGTGGAGCAATTATGCGGAGGCTGACCAGGTGCTGTCAGTTCCGGGCAGGCTTTATTTCTTTGCAAGGGATGTTCAAAAGGCGGAAAAGGCTGTGACAGTGACCGTCTGCCGTAAGACATTGGGTTACTGGTACACCAAGGATTTTATGGTCAAGCCTGGAGAGAAAATAGGCAAATCTGTGAAGCTTTCAAAGACGGAGATTGAAGAAGGTGAAACAATCTCGCCGGCGACGATAGGGCTATCCGGCATATTTTTGGGCGGGACTATTGTTAACCCTGCGGTAGTTGATTATTCCACCGACGCGATTCTGGTTGATGTTGTGGATGTGAACGACTGGGCAGGCAAAGCGAATCTGTATGAGAGATTTTATGCGGAGATGCTTTACAGTTATGACGGCGCGGAAATTTACCGGATGCCGATCAAACAGGATTACTGGCCGCTGGAGCTGCGAGATTCGTTTAGCGGAATCAGGCAGTTGGAAAAAGAGGCGAAAGAGCCTTTGAGGCCATGGTCGGATATGAGAGGCAGAGGCAGGCGACAGGTTACTACTCGACCACAACAAGATGTTGAAAATGAAGAGCAATTAAGGATATGGCAGCAGATGATGCGGGAGCGGGCGCTCAGGGGAGGAGTACAACAATAATTGCAGTAAGGCTTTTACTGTAAGATAGCGTTTACTGCCCGAAGTTGCAGTATAGATTGCGGCTGAATATTTTTCAAAGGACAGCTTAGATTTATTTCAGATTCGCTGTCCGCCAATAAGTCAATGAAGTTGTCACTGCACCGGACGTTCGGTGCAGTTTTTACCTGCACATCTTTAGCAATGGCGTTTGATTTTAATTTTATTTTCCAGAGGCTGTCAGTTATCCTGGTGAGATGTTTTTCTATTGTGATTTTGGGCCAGTCAGTGAATTTGTCCGGCAGATAGAGCAGGAGATTCTCAGCGATTTTCACACCTTCTTTTTCCAGAAGGAGGTGCAGTGCGGTTTTTTCCGGATTTTTGGGATAGGTGAATATCCTTGGCAATTTCATTGTTACCGAATTTCTGAAAGGTGCGACAGTTATAGGGAAAGTGATATCATCGATAATGTTTCCATTTAGGTTGGTCAGGGTGCATTTGAGAGTTGCGGTTATCGGCTGGTCGGTGTCATTTATAACTATGGCGTTGGATGGATTAAGGGGCTGATATAGATTTGGCTTTGTTGTATCGGATTCAAGCAGAGCTGTAACAAGCACTTTTGCGAAGAAGCGTTTTGAATAATAATAGAGAGCTTTGGGTTGTTTGTAAAAATCTATTGCAGACCAGGTTATTGCCGGCCAGCAGTCGTTAAACTGCCAGAACAGGACGCCGGCATTTCTGTTGTTGGCCCTGAGATGCTCTATATAGGTTTTTGCTGCTCTTGCCTGTACTATTTGTGAATAATATGTAAATTTCTCGGCACTCTCGACCGGGCCGAAAAGGTCGGCGACGTAGCGATAGAGTCGGCTGTTGCCGTCGATTTGATAATTGTGTTTTTCGATTTGGAAACTGCCGAGACGCGGATCCTGGGCTGCACAGAGTTTTTCAACTGTTTCAAACGACGGCATAGACTGCAGGCCAAACTCAGTAACAAATGCGGGTGTATCTTCAGGAGAGCATCTGTATTCGCGTACAGGTTTGTGGCCGGACCAGATATCCCATTGATGTGTCGTCAGCGTGGTGTTATTTTTGAAGCTGTCCTTGTCACCGAGAGGTGTTGTCGGGATATATGGAGTTGCGGGGTCAAGCTCGCCGACAAGACAAGATAGAAGTTTGTGAAAGATTGCTTTGCCGTAAAATTTTTTTCCCTTTCCCATCTCGCCTTTGTAGTGCATTCGGTCGATTTCGTTGTTTCCGCACCAGAGGGTTATGCAGGGATGGTTTCTGAGCCTTTTTATTATTGATGTAGCTTCGGCTTCGATATCTTTTGCAAACCATTCTCTGTCGGGATAGTAACCGCAGGCGAACATAAAGTCCTGCCAGACCATAATGCCGAGCCTATCACAGAGCCGGTAGAATTTTTCGGTTTCGTAATACCCGCCGCCCCAGACCCTGAGCATGTTGATATTTGCGTCAGCGGCGGCGGTTAAAAAGCTCTCGTAATCACTCTCTGTCACCGAGCCGGCAAAAAGTGTGGGCGGAATCCAGTTAGCGCCTCTGACATAGACGGGCAGGCCGTTAATCTCGAACTGAAATTTACGTTCTTTTTCAGAGCAGATAAGTTTCACAATCCTGATTCCGAAGCTCGTCCGGTGAGTGTCAATCGTTTGTCCGTTGCAGAGCAGCTCCGTATTTATTTTATAGAGATAAGGCTCTCCGTAACCGGCAGGGAACCAGAGTTTTGGTTTATCGATGCGAATAACGGTCGAGTGAAAATCTTCGCCGGTTTTGAAATCGAGGATTTGTTCTATTTTTTCTTTGCCGTCGGTGATATTAATTTTGCAGGAGAAATTTTCGTTCGAGATTGTATCGAGTTTTATTGCGATTTTTACGTCGGCGTATTCTTTGCTGCAATCGATAGTTGTAATGTAGATGTGTTCAATTCTTGCTTTTTTGACAGCTTCGATTCTGACAGGCTGCCATATACCGCAGCCGGCAAGTGGCGGGCAGAAGTCCCAGCCGAACTGGTACTGGGCCTTTCTGATATATACGCGATGCGGATTTATAAAATCGGTTTCCGTAAATTTGGTGTAGCGGTCCATTAAATTCCTGGCGTATTCTTCTGCAGGCCCGAATTTGACGACGAGGCTGTTTTCCTTCGCTTTTAAGAGTTTCGTAACGTCAAATCTGTAGCCAATGAACATATTTGATGTTTTTGCGATGAGCTTTTCATTAAGCCAGATGTTTGTTACGGTATCGAGGCCGTCAAAGACAAGCTCGATTCTGTCAGCCTGCAGAATTTCTTTTGGTACATCGAATGTTTTCTTATAGACCCAGGGCTTTTCGCTTATGTGAGTAAAATTCTCCGGATTTGCATAAAGCTCATTCTCATCGATAAGGCCGGCCTGTATTAAGCTGCTGAAGATTGAGCCGGGAACGGTGCAGTTGTGCCAGCCGCTCGCTTCAAGCTCACGCATTCTGCGGGCAAAGAGAGGGAACTCCTTGAATCCCCATTCGCCTGTCAAATCTAAAGATTGCTTCGCCATTGACCTTTCTCTCCAAAAAGTAAACGAATATTAAATTATATTTCAGAAGTATTGTCTTACAACAGAATTTACAAAACAAATTAATCGCTGATTGACGCTGATTAGGCTTTGTCGCTGCCGTCTTCGACGGTTTTTGTGTGCATTGCATCGGTCTGCCAAAGCAAGCTTTTTCGACCCTGCTGTCTGCACACCATCCTTTGAGGATGTGCTCCAAAACTACAATTTTGTTCCTAATCAAAGCCAATTTGGGGAAAAACAAAGCCAATATTGGGCTTCCTTCTACGCCAAGGCTACGAAGGACAGATAATATAGAATAAGAAGTATGAACGCATTCGGATAGGATTTCACATTCAAGATTGCCCATTTTAACATAATTACATTGAAAATTGGGTTCGTTTTGGCTTTGTTTGGCTTTGTTTTTTGGGCGGGAAAAGTTGCGAAAATTGTCATAACAACTTGTATTACAAGTACTTGTGTTCATTTGGTAATTTTTAAAATTGGGTTCGTTTTGCATTTTTTTAGTTAACTTGTTAATTAGAAGATTAGTTAATTGGTTCATAAGATATCGTTATATTAGTTAATTGGTTTCGGTTCATTATAAAATCCTATTACACATGAATATAAATTTGACGTGAACTTCTGTTCTGAAACGTGCGGAGCTTCCGCCTACGTCAAGACTTCGGCGAGACAATCCGCTTGAGGAAACTTCCTCCCTACGTGTGTTTGCTAACACACAGAGTTAGTATACCAATTAAGGCGATATATTCAATGCAAAAATAATAATTATTTTAACCACGAAGATTCGAAGACACTAAGAAAGAAATCAAAAGGCAAAAGAAAAAATCCAGCCACGAATTAACACGAAAGGACACGAATGAAATTTTGCCACAGATTACACAGATTTCACTGAAAATATTAGACACAAAAAAGGTAAAAAGATAATCGCGGAGTTCGTAGAGAATGCAAAATAAATCAGCCACGAATAAACACGAATTAACACGAAATAACACGAAAAATATTTAGCCACAGAGTTCACAGAGGCCACAGAGAATTATTTGACACGGATTAACACTGATTGACACTGTAACTATTTGCTGACTTTGGTGTACTCGTTACAATTTGCTCTTTAATACGAGTATTAACCGCAAATTTCACTCGTCCACAAGAACGCTTTAGCATTCTTTATACTAAGTCAGCAAAATTAATGACAAGCTTCCAACGCACACTTTCCTTAAACACATAAGCAATTACATTGCTTATATCTGTAAGTCAGCGAAATAAGTCTTATCTCACCGCGGATTTCACGGAAATATGAGCCACGAATTAACACGAAAAAACACGAATGAAATTTTGCCACAGATTACACAGATTCCACTGAGATATTTTTAGACGCGGATTTACACCTGCCTTCGTTAAAACTACGGCAAGGCAGGCAGATTGACACGGATTTATTTGCTGACTTTGGTGTACTCATAAAAAACTTCTTATAAAAGTAAACTTTCAGCGAAGATTTTTTATTTGTCCACGAAAAAACTTTCGTATTTTCACTATTAAGTCAGCAGAAAGACAGCTTGTAGTCTTTTTGATTAATCGAAAGGACTACGAGCCTTTTATAAAGTCAGTGAGTAAATTCAAAGTTAAAGAACAGAAAGCTGTTCGGCCTCGAGTGTGTTAAACACCAGCCATAAAGGGCGCCCTCGGCCGTCAGGCCGAACAGCCTCTGTACACCACTTCACAATAACAGCCGCCCGGTGAAACGCGGGGACTACAGGCGGCCGGGCGGCTTCGCCGAGGACGGATTAGTGCGTGGGTGTTGATATTCAGTTATAAATGAGCTTTATTTACGGCGAGAATTAAAAAAGAGCACCGCCGCAATCACGCTCGCCTCGGCCCGGCTAGGGGCTTTGAAGAACATGAAGGACGATGCCCTTTCTATAGCAATGAGTGTGTTGACCGCCAGCTTTTGCTTAAAGAGATAAAGCTGGCGGTGCTCTCTGTGTAGAAACAAAGAGCACCGAGCCTTCCAAACGTCTCTTCAGTTACAAGCTAGCCGTTTTGAGGCGAAACGTCTGAAATCTCAGTGATTTCTCTTTATAACTATATTTTCAGTTAGTATATCGACAACGAAGCATTGTTGTCAAGAGTTTTTTATGACTATAACAAAAAAAATTAATCACAGAGACCATAGATATATCCGATAAATACTGAGATAATATACCATAATTATCAAAAGTATTCATAGATGAAAAGCATAATTAAAGAGCATACATTTTCCTTCCGATAAATATAATATATGGGGCGTTAAAAATATGGTGGGAATTAGTTTCACTCTGACCTGTAATAAGAAATGGATACGTTATGAGTAAAGTTTTAATCATAGATAAAAGCATTTTTCATGGGACGAAAGTTGATACATTAAAAAAATTAGCAAAGAATCATCAACTTATTTTACCTTATATAATGTACGTGGAATGTGTGATAAGTGAGAGCGAAACTCGCGGAGCATCCAAAGATCCTCTCAAGTTGGTATCAAAGTTTCTGGATGTTGTAAAGTCTGGTGCATATGCCGGTAAATCGCCTGCGGGTATTCTCGAAGAAGAAAAAACAAAAAATGCGGCAATTTCTTCAATAATCGATGAAAAAGAAACAGAGCTAATGAGAAAAGGCACAATTGATAAGAATATTGACATAAAAAAAATTTCATCAGATAACCAAAAAGCCCTTGAACCTACGATAAGATTTGTACAAAAATGGGCTGAGGAACTCCATAAAAATATTTGCAAAAAGAGACTGCAAAAGAAATTTGTCGAAGAGGCCCAGGAAGATTTAGTCAAGAGACTCAAAAAGATGTTATTCTGTGTTGATAAGCAGAAAAAGGACATCATTAAGAAATTTTTATCTGATGAGGGATGTTATTTTAAAACAGATAGATGGTCGTGGCAACTTTTAAGACTTTGTTTAACATGGGGGATTGAACTTGCAAGTAAAAGAAACCAAAGCGGTCCCAGTTTTGAGAACCGTGACATATCGAATGACATTTATGATATGTACTATGTTGCCTGCTTATTTAAGGCGGATGGATTAATAACAGGAGATGAAAGATTAGTCAAACCATTGGCCAAAACAGCGTTTCCAGAAAAAAACATTTTTAGCGCTGCTGTAGATGTCTCAGACAAATTATAAATATAAGAAATGTTACCAAGCGGACAAATAAATCATTGTTTTTGTATTTTTGAGGTTTAAAAATCCGAGCAAATCTACTTTAATCCGCGGTTAAAGATAAACAAAAACTTGCGGTGATCCGCCTTCGTCAAGACTTCGGTGCGACAAGAACCGCAGGCTAAATATAAAAAGTCGGTGTTAATCTGCCTGCCTTGCCGTAGTTTTAACG
>Ga0315548_1001572_pt1 | contig 19022 bp, 19 predicted proteins | sample SalMarSW160110MG_2_FD_202540 | JGI IMG/M metagenome (GOLD analysis project Ga0315548, IMG submission 202540) | Salt marsh sediment microbial communities from the Plum Island Ecosystem LTER, Massachusetts, United States - Salt Marsh Sediment SW1601-110 ...
ATTTCTATACATCACATTCATGGTGGGGCTATTTTAGCCCCACTTCTTTTTAAATCCAAGGCCTTAATTATATCTTCCAGCTCTTTTACGGTCTTATCGCTCATAATATTTAACTTCCTAACTGTACTACCATGTGCATGAACTCTCCCAGAAGAGATTAAATAACTCATTGACAAAATGAAATTTTTTTCTATTATAGCAAAAAAAGGAGAAGTATTAATGGGAAAAGAATGTTATATTTGTGGAAAGACGACGACTTTTGGTAATAAAGTCAGTCATTCTAAACGAAAAACAAGAAGAAAGCAGAAGCCGAATTTACATAACATAAAGATAGAAGTCGATAACAAAGTCAAAAAAGTATATATTTGTTCTAAATGCTTAAAGGCGAATAAAGTTAAAAAAGTTGTTTGATAAATCTAATTAAAATTCTATCGTTTCATAACTTATTCTATAGTTATAGGCATTAAAAGATAAAATATTTCTTTTTGTTCTCCTTCTATTGTAATGGGCTTATTTTTAGATTCAAAACTTAAGGTTACTTTTTTAGATTTAATCTTTCTTAAAAAGTCTATTAGATAGTTAGACGATAATGCTATATTTATCTGACCACCTTTATATTCTCCCTCTATCTCTTCCTTGCTTTCTCCTATTTCCGAAAAAACTTCTAAATTTAAACTCTCTCCCAGATCCAAGTTGATAGTTTTCGGTCTATCATTAGAAAAGACAGAAACCCTTTTAAGTGAATTAAGAAATGACTCTCTATCTACAATAAGAACATTATCATTCTTTTCGGTTATAACAGTTTTGTAATTCGGGAAATCAACTTTTATTAAATTAGAAACCAATGTAAATTGTCCCCCAAAGAAATAAATTCTACTTTCATCGACACCTATTTTCATTTTTTGGGTATTAAAAGTCGGAAGTTGTCTTAAAATTTTTGGAGGGATAACCAACTTAAATGGTTTTTCCCCAAGATTAACTTGAATATCTTTGTAGCCGAGACTAAAGCTATCTGTTGCAACAAGTCTTAAATTTTTACTTTCATATTCCCACAACATTCCACTCATCTTCCGTTTAGATGAATCCTCTGGAACAATAAAAACAAGTTTATCGATAATTTCTTCTAATTCCTTAGTATTTACTTCGTGAGTTTCTTCTTCGGTTATTACGGGTTCAGAAGGAAAATCTTCCACTTCCATTAAAGGTAAGTAAAAATACCCTTTATCATACTCGATTTTTATTCTACTATCTTCCTTACTGAAAGTTGTTTTACCTCTTATTTCTCCCATTATCGAAAATAAAGTTTTTGCAGGTACTATAACTGTATCAGTATCTTCCGTTTTACATAGATTAGTATTATATATCAAGGAAGTATCGAGATCGGTAGCAAAAATGTTTAATTTTTCTTTTTCTACTTTTATTCTTACATTAGATAGTATAGGAAATGTCGTATGCATAGGTACAATTTGAATTATAGCTTTAAATTCCTTTACAAAATCCTCAGCATTTATTGAAAAAAGCATTATTCCTCCTTTTTAGCATTACATATAATTATATAATTTATATAGTAGTTGTTATAGACATTGTGGATAAGTGGATAATAAAGACACTTCTTTTATTTCCTTATTTCTCATTAAAAGTTTTACATGTGTTTTGTTGATAAACTGTTTATAAATCAAATTCATTATTTCAAGTTTCTGTTAGTTTACTCTTTATTGTCACTATTTCCCCTTTTATCCTATTGTTTTTCCTTATTAAATTTTCAATTTTGTTGAAAGAATGTAGAATAGTGGAATGATCTCTTTTACCGAAATCATTTCCAATTTCTTTCAGGGAAAGATTTGTTAAATTTCTTGCAAGATAAATAGAGATCTGTCTAGCCTGTGCAACACTTTGAGATCTTTTATCTCCCTTTATTTCTTCTGCATCTATATTGTAAAACTCAGAAACAATCTTGATGATTCTTTCAATTGTAATTCTTTTTTCTTTTTCTTTAATAAAGTCAATTAAGATTCTTTGAGCTAATTCTACAGTTATATCAGTTTTGTATATAGATGCATGAGCCAGTAACTTTATTAGGCAACCTTCTAATTCTCTAATGTTATTTTTTATATTAGAAGCTATATAACTAACAACGCTATCGTTAATTTGAATATTATCGCCTTGTATTTTAGAACGCAGGATAGCTAATCTTGTTTCGAAATCAGGTGGTTGAAGGTCTACCATTAAACCCCAATGGAAGCGGGAGATTACCCTTTCTTCAAGTCCGGAAATCTCTTTAGGAGGTCGGTCTGAAGTTATAACTATTTGTTTCTTTGCCTCGAAGAGAGCGTTAAAAGTGTGGAAAAATTCTTCCTGTAATCTTTCTTTTCCCGAGAGGAAATGAATATCATCGATTAGAAGCAAGTCTATTTCTCTATACTTTTGTTTGAATTTTACAGTCGAATATTCCTGGATAGATTTGATCATTTCATTAAGAAATTCTTCTGTTTGGGTATAAAGAATTCTGAGATTAGGGTATTGATAGTAAACTCTATTTCCCGTTGCCTGTAATAGATGCGTTTTGCCCAGCCCGACTCCGCCGTATATAAAAAGAGGATTATATTCTCTACCCGGTGCGTTGGAGACAGCCATAGACGCAGCATATGCAAATTTACTATTGTCCCCTACTACAAAATTGTCGAAAGTATATTTATCATATAACAAAGGTTTTTTTTCCTTTTCTTTTTCCTTTTCTTTTTCCTCTTGTTTGAATACTTCTATGTCTGTTGTTTTGTTAACAAGAAAATGTATCTTATGAAACTTACCGGTAACTTCTTTTATCGAAGAATTAAGTTCATCCATAAAGTGTTCAGTTATCCAGTGCTCGGTGAATGTATTGGGAATATTAAAATAGACATCTTCGCCGCTTAGATCTTCTAATTCCATATTCGCAAACCAGGCTTTGAAAGCAGATTCGTTAATTTCTTGCTGGAGCTTCCCTTTTATTTGTTTCCAGTCGAATGCGTTTTGTCTTTCACTTTTCTCTTTCATAGTAATGTACTGTTTATTATTTGTCGAAATTAATATTATGTCAAGAGGTGATTTGACTTTTTTTCAAAAAAAATTTAAAAATTTACAAGGTAGGCTTATCTCTTTCACCCAGGACTCTCAATTTATAATTAACTCCTATAAAGATAGTATTTGCAAGCCTTAAACACGAATTTTGCCAAAGGCCTGAAAGCACTGAGAGAATATTTCAGTTGGTGCGGTTTTTTCTTTGTGCTCTTCGTCCTTGACAATGTTTATAAGTGAAATTATAATTTTATATGAATTTGCATAGGTTGTTTGCGGTTTTATTTTTTGTAGGATATATTTTTTTGGTTTTTTTTCCTTTAAGTGTACCTACCTGGGCTCCTTTAATTATTCTCGCAGTCCTGTATTTTTTTATTATAGAGAGGGAGAATATTTCGTATTATTTTTCTCTTACGAGTATAGCTTTTGTCGTACAATTAGCCGGAGGCCTTTCGTCTCCGCTTTTTATATCGTATCTTCTTGTTGTTTTTATACTTAAAAAAAGAGGTTTACAGCTTAAGCCCTGGTGGCTTATTTTGCCTTTGTTTTCATTATTTGGGGAATTATCTTTCGTGCCATATATTATTTTTTATATTGGAGTAGTTTTGTTGTATGTATTGCAGCCTGAAGAGCGTGAAGAACAAAGTATTGAGAAAAGCAAAATGCCAGAGGATACTGATAGTTTGAATATAAGAGAGGGTATTTCCGAAAAGAAAGAATTGCCTTCGACCATTTCTAATAAAATTTATGATTCATTATCCGCAAGTGTTGATATAATAATTCGCATGTTTAATCCTTTTAGCGTTGTTCTATTGGTTGAGAAGGAGCAACCTGATGAATTTCAGGTCAGAATTGCAAAAAGCGAAGGAGAAATAAAGCCAATGGTTAACATAAATAAAGGTCCTCTCTCCTGGTTTTTACAAAATCAGGGGATTTTGGTTAATAATGATTTCAATGATTCTTCAATAAAATTGGGATATTATCAAAATGAAGAGAACATAAAATGTTTTATGGCGAGTTCGATTCGGTTTAATGAAAAAGTTGTTGGAATTATAGTGGTAGATAGAACAGAAGAAAATCCCTTTGAGGAAAGGGATAAGGAGATTTTATCGAGTGTTGTTAAAGGCCTATCGACATTGTTTTCTCTTTATAAACACATGAGTGTTTCAATGCTTGAGGCTTTCAGATTTCGTTCTCTTTTAAATCTCACGGAAAAAGTGGCGGGAGAGATCAGATTAGAAGAAGTGAGAAAAAGTATTTTTGAAACAGTAAAAAACAGTTACAAAGATGTATGGACTATTTTTTTGCTTAAAGAAGGAAATGAATATCATGTCACGGAAGAAGACGGGAGAAGGTATTACCAGAACCTACGACAAAGCATAATTGCTTTGGCTCTAGAAAAAAATATTTCTCTATGTAAAGCAGACCTTTCTAAAGAGATAAAAAGACCTATCTTGTTTCCGGAAGAGAGAATTTTTAATGCAAGGTCTTTGTTGTTCTCGCCTTTTAGAGGTGATGTAAAGGGAGGGATATTACTTCTTTCTAAAAATAAAGATTGGTTCGATAGAAATAACGATTTAATGATTTTAAATTTGATTACAGATATAGCCGCTTCTTCTGTAGAAAAAGCTGTTTTATATGATTATGAAAGACAAAAAGCTATTAGAGACGGACTAACCGAGACCTACAATCATCGTTTCTTTCAGGAAATGTTGGATAATAAAATAGCTGAAGCCGAGCGTAATAAAGACCCTATTTCTCTATTAATGATTGATCTGGATAATTTCAAATTAATTAATGACGAATTTGGACATCAGAATGGAGATATGATTCTCCGGGAAGTTGGGAAGCTGATGAAGGATAGAATAAGAGCTTCTGATATACTTGCGAGATACGGGGGTGAGGAATTTGCCATTATATTGCCTAAAACTACTGCCAGAGAAGGGTTTAAGCTTGCGGAAAATCTACGGGAAACAATTGAAAAACAAGACTTTGTTTCTCCGGATGAAATTAAGTTTAAAATTACCGTTTCTATAGGCGTTTCTGAGCTTGGGGAACATGCGCATAATAAAACAGACCTCATAGCAGCTGCTGATAGAGGTTTGTATAATGCAAAAAGAGGGGGGAAGAATCGTACCGAGATAGCCGAATATTAATTTGATTATTCTTTTTTTTGTTCGGTAAGAAGTCTTGACTTACTTTTTATTTTAGTTATATTCTACTTTGGTTATGTTTAGTTTTGGCGATCAGTCCAATCTAATTGATAAAGCCCGGAGGGTAGCATCGAAAGGAGACACTCTTAAAGCTGTTCAAATATTACAAAATGCTTTAAGGAACGACGAGTCAGATCTCCCCCTCATCCTTGAGATTATGCACTTATACCATGCCGTAGACAAATTAAATGAAGTAATTATCTGGGCAGAAAAGGGTGTTGCACTTTCTCCTAAAGCTAAGAAAAAAATTGTCGGAGAAGTAGAGGATTTATTTTACGGTAGGGGTAAGCCGGACCGTTTGGCCGAGTATCTTATGGAGAAGTGGGCGGAGAAGATTGATTTTGAAAGGGTTTATGATCTTTTCAGGGAAATGAGTGAGGAAAGTAAAGGAGCTTTTATCAAAAGAGAGGAACAGGTTGTTAAGAATATTCTAACTAATAAAACGGAATTTAGTGCTAGAGATTTTACTCATTTATATTTATACGGGGTAATGCAGGAGGGACGGGAAAGCAAAGAAACGTTAAGAATTTTTAAAATAATATTGGAAAAACAGCCTAAAGAGATACAGAATCTCTCCCAGGAATTAAGAAGAGCAGAAAGAGAAAATTATGGGGATGCATATCTAAAATTGGGTTTGGGTGAATTGTTGCTTAAGGATAAACATTATGAAGAGGGCGTTTCTAAATTGCGTGAGTCTGTAAATACAAAACCGGATTTTCAGGAAGAAGTGATTACTATTTTAACTCCTTACGGAAAGAAAAAGAAATCGAAAGAACTTGTTGATTATTTAAGTGAATTGTTGATTGAATCAGGAAAAGAGGAAAAAGCGCTGGATATTTTAGAAGGTTTTGAGGTAGACGATGCGATAAAGAAATACCAGAAGATGGTTAATAAAGATCCTGATAATCCGATAATTCATAAACAATTAGCCGAGGCGTATATAAAAAAGGAAAGAAATGCCGAGGGATTAAAGGAATTTCTAGCAGCTGTTTTAATTACAGCTGATGAAGAGATAGGCGAAAGAGTAAAAAAACTTGAGGAAAAACTTCCCCCGGATGTAGATACTTCTCTTAACATTGCAAATGTTTATAGCGCGCTTGGATGGACAGAAGATATTGCGAGGATTCTTGAAAGTGCATTTAAAAAATCTCCTTCGGCGTCTGCAGTGATACTCGAAAATTTAAAGCAGATGTTCGAAGGAAAGGAAGTTCCTTCGACTCTTTTAATCTTAAAAGCGAGATTACTTTCAAGAGAAGGTGAAACGGATGCAGCGCTTCAAATTTATAAGGAATTGTCTTTAGACCCCGAAAAAACAGATAAAATAAAAGAAGAGCTCCAGAAATTTAAGCAAGAAAACCCGGTTAGTACAGAAGGAGAAATCGTTTCTTTAATGCTTCAAATCCCGGATAGACCAGAAGAAATTGCCGGGAAGGTTAATTTGATAATTTCTGAGCAGGCTGATTATATTCCTGTTATGCTTACCGAATTTGATAAAAGAGTAAAGGCTAAACAGGAATATACGGAGCAGTTCTTGAAATTTTACAAAGATCTGGATAGGCAGTATTTTCCTCCCTTTACTTACCCGTTCGCATTGGCTGAGTTATACAGATTATCGAATGAGTTCGATAAAGCAGAGAACAGTTATAAAGAAGCAATAGATGAGGACCCAGGGAGGTTTAAATTCATTCTAACTTATCTACAGGGTTATAGAGACGAACCAAGAATAAGAAAACTTATTTCTTCTTTGTATTTTCATAAGGGTGAATTTGAAAAAGGTTGCCGGGAGCTAGAAAATACCGCAAGAGAGTTTCCCGACTATGTGAGCGAAGTAACCACATTTCTAATAAATGAATTGAAAAAGAGAGAAAAAAACGAGGTCATTTCGCGGGTGCTTACAACAATTTTAATACAAAACAATTATTATGAGGAAGCAATTAAGTGGGGATCGCAGATCTTGGATGGTTTAGAATTAGAGGAGCAACCGGAGTTGATGCTCTCTCTGGCTAAAGCAAATTCAAAAATCGGCAATTTGTCAAATGCAGCGGGCCTTATTAGAAGAGCCGTAGGGTTAGATAGTTCGCTTTCGGAAAAAGCGACCGAGGTACTCGAAGAAATGAGGGAAGAGGGCAATGCTGGATATGAGACGCTTATGACTCTTTATAGATTATATAGAGAAGCAGGCAGTGTTGGTAAAGCGGTGCAATGCTTGGAAGAGGCTCTCACGAAAAATCAGAATATGGTTGAGGTGATGAAAGAAGAATGTGGGAAGCTTATCGATATTGCTCCTATTCATGCGGCGCTTAGGATTTTTTACGGTAAAGTTAAACTTCGCTTAGGGGATCTCTCGGGTATCGAAGAGATAGAAAAAGGTATTCGTTTCGACCCCAAACTAAAAAGCTCGGCTGTCGAAGCTTTGGAAAAGTTTGAAGATCCTGATGTTGAAAAAAGTATAATTGTTTTAAAGGCGGGAATCGAGAAGGATTTGGGGCACGTGGGACAGGCTTTGGAGTATTTTGTTGAAGCTTATTGGACGAATGAAGAGAAGAGAGGTAAAATAATTGAAGAGATAGGAGTTTTACTGCCCAAAGTGGAACTATCCAAAGAATTAACCGGGAATTTATTGAAAATTTACGCAAATGAAGAGCGTAATGCGCCGCTTCTTGGTATAATAGAAGAATTTTTTGATGGTTCAGAGGAAAGAGGAAAATTTTTGTTGCAAGAAATTGAACAATTATTTCAAAAAACGGTTCCTATGCCTATCTGGCTTGCTCTTGCTAAGATTCGATATCAAGTTGGAGATAAAGAGAAGAGTCGGGTTGAAATGGAAGAGTTACTCGATGAATTTCCGGAGGTAGCCGAGAAGCTAAAGGAGGTTATCGATCCGGGAGATAAAGAGGTGATCTCTTTGCTGGTTAGAGTTAATCTCGCTCTTTCTGATTGGGATACAGCCTTCCTTTATATAAAGGATATGGATATAAAAGAACGGTTACCTTTTTATGAACAACTACTCGACAAGTATTCAGATAATGAAGAAATTGTCAAGGAGGGTGCTCGCCTTTACTTTATTGCCGGAAATAAGGAAAAGTGTGATTTTTATCTCCGAAAAGTTAAAGAGCCTGGCAGTAAAGAGAAAGTACTCTTGTGGTTTTTGGGGAAAAAGGTTAAAGTTAGCATAGGCGAAATACAAGAAGTAAGGGAACAGATACTGCTCGATAGGCTTAAAATGACAGATATTCCAGAAGAAAGAGTTCTTTTGTACCTAAAATTAAAAAAATTCGAAAATGCATTTGAAGAGATAGAAAAAGTAGACAATGAGAAGAGAGAAATCCTTTTGAGTGATTTAGAAGCAGAGCTAGGGGACTATTGGGGAGCGTATCGGCGTCTTTCGAGGTTGGAATCGAGAGAAGATTTAATAAAAAAGAAAGCAATGCTCGCTTTTTATAGTGGAAATACAGAACTTGCTCTTAGTCTGCTTTCAAAAACAGATATGAATCCCAAGGAGAAAAGTTTATATGTATCTTCGATGCTACGAGAAGCGACAGAAAAATACAAAAGGATAAGACCTCTTATAAGGAGGTGATCTTTTATGGAAGAAGGGAGTGGAAAAAAGAAAGATAAAATCCCGGGAAAGGAACACGGGCAAGGGTCGGTAAAAAAGGTGGATAAAAACAAGGCAAGCGCTTCATTTGATGAAAAAGTTAAACGTAAAGGCGAAACAATCGAGGTACTAAGGAACCTGAGCAAATCTCAACATAACGATCTGTATGAATTGAGATCTTTGCTTGATGTCAGGCTGGGCGAAATTTCTTCATTTCTTGGGAAGTTTTCTAAGGATTTGGATGTTAAACTGGAAGAAGAATTTATTTCTTTGAAGGATGTTATCCAATCGGGGGTGGATAATCTTTCGGATGATATTAAAAACAGTCCGGAGAAATTGCAAGAAAAAACAGAGGAACTTCAGAAAACATTGGCTGAAAAAATTGAAAATTCGGCAGATGTTATAAGTAATGGGCTGACTCATATTGGAGAAGTTTTTGAAAAACTTGAGGGGTCTTTTAAGGAAGAAATTAATGCCCTTAGAGAGACTCTGCAAAAAGTTTTTGAAGAGATGTACATGCAATTTAAAGAGTCTTCAAAGGGATTAAAAGATCTATCTTCGTCGATAGAGAAATATGTTAAAGATTTTAAGGAAGAAAGAGAAAAATTTGATAGGTGGCGAAATAAAGAAGAAGCCCGCAGACTTAACGATATGGGTGTGAAAAACTTTTATAGCGGAAAAGTAGAATTGGCAATTCGTCAATTAAAAGAAGCGGTTCTGTTAGATGATTCTTCCCCTGAAATATTAGTAAATCTCGCTGTTGCTCTTTCAAAAGACGGCAAGCAAAAAGACGCCCGCAAGATATTTGAGAAAGTTTTGGAAGAAAATCCTGCTATGGTTGAGGCTAAAGTTGGGATGGGCCTTATTTTATTTGAAAGAGGGAATATAGATGAAGCGATTGAAATTTTTAAAGAGGCGAGCAAGGTGGGTGAGGTAGAGGCTTTTACTTATGCGAATTTGGGGTATGCTTATGAGAAAAAGGAAGTTATAGATAAAGCTATTTCAAACTGGGAGAAAGCATTTGAACTTGATCCGACATTGAAAGATGTGGGAGAAAAGCTTAAATTATACAAAGATAAGGAGGCATGATGGAACAAAATAAATCCCCTTTTGAAGAAATTTTCAAAAAAGAGGAAAGTCGCAAAAAAGAAGAAAAAGAAAAAAAGGCCCCTGGCATTTTAGATGCGCTCGATAATGAAGAGAAAAGTTTTTTTGAGGGGTCAACGGATTCGGAAGCTGGTTCTATAGAAAAAAAAGGGGGGAATGTTTCCAAGGAAAAACGTTATATCAAACTTTTAAACGAACTTGTAGAAAAGAAATACTACGAAGAAGCTATAGGTGTTATTGGAGAAATGAAAGCAGAGTTTGGTAAATAACTTTGCGGAAAAATTCAAATATCAATGTTGGAAATTTCGGGGGACAGAAAGGTTTTTATAATCTCAGACACTCATTTCCAGGATTGGTCTGGTAAGGAAGAAATAGATTCCTTTCTTTTTTTTCTTGAAACAGTCATTAAAGAAGGGAATGAATTGTTTTTACTCGGAGACATTTTTGATTTTTATTTTGAATATAAATCTTTTATCCCCAAGAGCTTTTTTAAAATATTTTTTGAATTGAAAAGAACCGCAGAGGCAGGTATTAATATTCACTACTGGATAGGCAATCATGATTTTTGGATAGGTGATTTTATCGAATCGCTCGGAATTGTTAAGCATCTTGGAACTGAAGTGGTTAAGATCGGAGAAAAAAGGATGTTAGTACAGCATGGAGATGAAATGGATGGAAATTTTATGGCAAAAAAAATGTTGGCTAACAAATTTTCACAAACCCTTTTTTCCTTAATTCATCCCGAGTTGGGTTTGCAGATGGCTAAAGCCCTATCGAAGTTTTCAAAGGCAAATTCAAGAGATTTAGATTTGAGTAATGGCAGTTTTGAGAAATTTGCAAAAGAGAAATTTAGAGAAGGGTTCGACGCAGTCATAATGGGGCATTTCCATAAACCCTATTTGTATAGGGAGGGAGAAAAAACACTTGTTATATTTGGGGACTGGGAACATAGTCGTTCCTATGGGGTGATTTCAAAAGGTAATATTTCCGTTATGCGGTTTAACCAGTCTCCGAAATGATAAATACCGTATTTAAAAGTAATCTTTAGTATTTTATTTTTTTCTTTTTCTTTTAGATTTTCCCATATTTCAAATTGTCCTTTTTTTAAAGCTTCGATTGTTTCCTTTAGAGGAGTAAAAAAAAGAGAAGTTTTTGAAGCGCAGTTTTTGCATTTCGTACCCCCTCCTTCTATATCGAAATACTCTACTTCTTTTGAGCCGCATGTTATGCATTTATTCATTTGGGGAGAAATGCCCTGGAGTTTGAAAAGAGAGAGAAAGAAGTAGATTAAAACTTCTTCCTTAAACCCTCTGTCGAGGAAAGAAAGAGACCTTTTTTCCAGACCGAAGAGTCCATTCATAGGGGAAGGAATTTTTCTTCCTGTCCATATTAAACTCCAGCCAATATTTAATCTGTATAAATCTTTCTTTAAGGATTGATGCCCATTTTTGACGGTTGCTTCTTTTAATGTTCCCAAGCTTTTTCCTGGTTTTATATAGTATACAAGCTGAGTTAAGTTTAATGGTTCTATGTTGCCGGCGAACTGTGATTTCGTTCGTCTGGCTCCTTTAGCAACGAGAGAGATACGCTCGGAATCTGAAGATAATATATGGATTATTTTACTTGTGTTGCTGAATTTATAACTTTTTAGAATAATCGCATCTTTCCTTATTAGCATTTATTCTTCAGCAGATGCGGGGAAGCTGGTCGCCTACAAGGCGATCGATAATTCTTTTTCCCCCGATGACCGTTTCAAGTAAAACTTTTCCCTTGTTTTCTTTCGTTATTTCTCCTATTATTGCCGATTCTTTCCCCAAAGGATGTTTTTTCATTTTTGAAAGAATAGAAGAGGCTTTGCCGCGAGAAACCACAGCGACAACTTTACCTTCATTTGCTATATAGAGAGGATCGAGTCCTAAGATTTCCGAGAAAGAAGATACATTCTCGTGAATGGGGAGAAACTCTTCCTTGATTTGGATTCCGAAAGCGGAGTTTTCCGCAATTTCGCATAGGACTGAGGCAACACCGCCTCTTGTCGGATCCCGCATAAATTTCACTCCCCCGACGATTAGCATACTCTCTATTAATTCCCATAAGGGAGCGCAGTCGCTTTTTATATCAGTTTTGAAATTTTCTCGCATGCTCATTACTGCTAAACCGTGTGCTCCGATTTCTCCGTTTATGATAATTTTATCTCCGGTTTTAATTTTGTTTTTGGAGAGAATTAGCCCTTTTTGTAGAATGCCGACTCCTGAAGTGTTGATGAATATTTTATCGGCACTTCCTTTCTCTACAACTTTTGTGTCACCCGTAACGATTTGAACGCCTGCTTTCCCCGCAGCTTTTGCCATAGACGCTGTGATTTTATCCAGAATGACCCAGTCGAGCCCTTCTTCTAATATGAAAGAACATGAGATATAGAGGGGTTTTGCACCCATCACCGAAAGGTCGTTTACCGTACCGTTTACGGCTAAAGTTGCGATATCTCCGCCCGGGAAAAAAAGGGGATTTACGACGTAGGAATCTGTTGTGAAACAAAGCTTTTTGTCTCCTGAGGGTTTTAATATCGCGGAGTCGGTGAGTTGCCTGAGAATAGGATTGTCGAATTTCTTTAGCATTAGCTCGTTTATAAGAGAGCTCATCGCGGTACCTCCGCTTCCGTGCGAGAGCAATATTTTTTTATCTTGTGCGTTTTTATTTTTCATTATTTTTTGAATTTGTAATAAGCTGCGCAGGTACCTTCCGAGGATACCATGCAGGGACCGATCGGGTTTTCGGGGGTGCAAGACTTTCCGTACAATTCGCATTCATAAGGTTTTTTTGTGCCACAAAGGACTTTCCCGCATATGCATTTTGCGTGGGTTTTTGTTTTTTCTATTTCGACATTTATTTTCTTCTGCGCGTCGAATTCCGAGTAAGCCTTTTTTATGTATAACCCTGATTTTGGCAGCAAACCCAGTCCTCTCCACACCGAGTCCTTTACTTCGAAAACTTTATCTATTAGAGAAAGAGCTTTTTCGTTACCTTCACTGCGCACGACTCTCTTATATTGATTCTCAACCTTTGGTTTTTCATTTTCAGCGATTTGTCTAACTAACATTTCAATTCCTTCCAAAATATCGATGGGCTCGAAGCCTACTATGACAGAAGGGATTCCGAACTTCTTTACTATGGGATAGTAAGGGGTTTCTCCGATAATGGTACTGACATGCCCGGGACAAATAAAACCGTCTATTTTTATCTCCCCGCTTTCTAAAAGTGCCATCATAGCAGGAGGAATCAGTTTATGACCCGAAAGGACGAAAAAATTTTTAATTTTTTTCTCATTTGCCGTTAAGATTGTTGAGGCAACCAAAGGGGCGGTGGTTTCAAACCCAACGCCAAGAAAAATAATTTTTTTCTCAGGGTTGCTTCGCGCGATTTCAAGGCTTTCAAGAGGGGAATAAACTATTTTTACTTTTCCGCCGCCTGCTTTTTCCTTTTCTAAAGAAGAACTCGAACCCGGTACTTTAATCATATCTCCGAAAGTCGTTATTATCACCTCCGGAAGCCGGCTGTAAGCGATTGCCGTATCTATATATTTATTGGGAGTAACGCATACAGGACAGCCCGGACCGGAAAGGTGTTCTATTTTATCGGAAAGAAGGCTCATAATTCCGGAGCGGAAAATAGAATGGGTATGCGTTCCGCAGACCTCCATTAAGGAAATTTTACCTTTATATCCTTTTAAAGCGTTGTTTATTTTGTCCGCTATTTTCCGGGATAAGTTCTTATTTCTGTATTCTGTTATATATTTCATTGTTTTTGAAGAGTGCCGATTTCTTCCCAGATAGCAAGCGTTTTTTTTGCCTCTTCTTCATTTAGTTTTTCTATGGCAAAACCTGCATGTATTATCAGATAATCTCCTATCTCGACTTCACCTAGGAGGTCTAAACTGACTTCTTTTTTTACTCCCGAAAGCTCGACTATGCCTTTATTCCCTTCGATTTTTACGAGCTTCATCGGTATTGCCAGACACATTGGATTTCTCCTTTTGATGGTAAGTTAACCTTAATTATTTGAAAATCAACCCACCCCACCACAAGATCTTACCACAGAGGTCACAGAGAGAGAACAAAACACAGAGACCACAGAGAAAACAACAAATTATATTTATTTTTATTTAAACCCCAACACACCACCAAAATTAAGAGGAACAACAAATCACACGAATAGCACAAATGTTTTTTGTTTTTTTTGACTATTGACTGGTGACTGAAGACACGGTTAGAAATACCCTTGACATCTTACCCTCTTTCCGAGTATACTACAACAAAAAAAGGAGGTAAAAAGATGAATAGCTGTAATAAAAATGCTTGGAAAATAATGTTAATGTTATCAATTATTTTTATTATTTGGACTTTATTTGTAATGAGCAGAGGAGCTAAAATCCTGCCAACCGCATTTCAACTCGCGGGTTCGCCGCAGCAGATAGAAGATATAGAAAAAAACGCGCTTGCATTTATGAATATGTCTATGCTGAAACCTTTATGGGAAGAGCTCTGGATAGGGATATTCAAAAAACAATGCCCGACACCTCTACCTGCATATTTCAATCTCTGACCTCATCTGAGATAATTATAGTAGGTAGACATATAGTGTGTCCGGTAATAAACTTTAGATTATGTGGAGAGAGTTTTTATTAACAGAACTTGGAAAGAGGGTGCGGGAAGAAAGGGTTAAAAGAGGGTTAACGCAGGAAGAGTTCGGCAAAATTGCCGGAATGCATCGTACTTATATTGGAGCGGTTGAAAGAGGAGAAAGCAATTTGACGCTGACCAATCTTCAGAAAATCGCTGACACCCTAAACGTAAAAACTGCGGAACTATTAGAAGATTTATAAAGAAGAACAACAGCTAATCGAACAGTTCTTTTATTTCGATATTTAATGCGCGAGCAATCTTTTTTATCTTGAGAAGAGTTACATTTCTCTCGCCCCTTTCAATCATACCGATATAATTTCTGTGAAGCGAGGCAAGTTCGGCAAGCTTCTCCTGAGAATATCCTTTCTGACGGCGTAAGTTCCTCAGTCTTTTGCCGAATTCGCGCACCTCTTCTTTTCCTGACATAAAGAACAATATATTAAGACACACTAAACGTCTACACACTATACGTATGATAGCAAAAACAAAAGAGTTTGAACCACAAAGGGCGTAAAGCAAGGCCTGCCCCCTCTATTCATACTTATTTTCTTGACAGCCAAACTGCCATTTCGCCCGAACCACGATGCGACCACGCGTAGTATGGTATGGCAACCAATTCTCTTTCTTTTTCTGATTTGTTCGACACTTTGCCTTTAATCACAACTAAACCATTCAACAAATCCTGCCGGTATTCGCCTTGTAGCTCGGCATTATCAGGTATCACCAGTTCTAGTACTTTCATGTCATTGTCAACCCCTTCGGCACAGTATACAATAGGCCCGCGGACAAGCGCGACTTTGTTTTGGTCATCTTTAACTTCCTCTTTTGCCAGAACCCGGCGGACAGGCATTGGTAGAACCATCTCAATTATATCTCCTTTCGACCACCTGCGGGTTATCGCGGCAAATCCTTTATTCATATTGTAGTCGAAAAGCTTACCGTTAACTTTTAGAGTTACCTCCTGCTCGGTTTTTTTCAAATATTGATATAAATTACCGGGTACGACTTTTTCTAAAGCCCATCCCGGGATACGGATATTTATGGTAAATATTTTATCCTTTTCCGGATTGATTGTCATTTTTATTTTTCCATCCCATGGGTACTCAGTTTCCTGAGAAATCGTAAGCCCAGTACCATCTATATCCACGTTAGCTTCACTCGCGATAAAGAGATTTACATATACCGAGTTGCCCCTGTAGGCGTAGATATAGTTGGGCACTGAAGGTATAAAGCGAATTACGTTTGTCGGACAGCAAGAACAGTCAAACCACGCCTTCCTGGTTAAAGAACCCTGATTGAACTTAAATTTTCCGTCGGATTCAAGGCAATTCGGATAAAAAAAGGAATTACCTGCCAGCGAAACACCGGAAATCATTCCGTTATAAAGAGTACGCTCCAGAACATCGATATATTTTGCTTCACCGTGGAGTAAAAACATTCTGTGATTCCAGTAAATATTACCAATTGCGGCACAGGTTTCATTATAAGAAGTCAAATTGGGCAATTCGTAATCATCTCCGAATGATTCTCTATCATGTCGGGCACCTATTCCTCCTGTTATATATAATTTCTTCGAAACCACATTTTCCCAGAGCCTGTCAACCGCCCTCATATAAGAAGAATCTTTCATAATCCCTGCGATATCTGTCATACCAGAATACATATAAACAGCACGTACGGCATGGCCGACTGCTTCGTCCTGCAGGGTTACTAACTTATGGTCCTGACTGTAGGAACCGTAAAGTTCATGCCCCTGGGCGTTACCTCTCTGGTCTAAAAAGAATTTTGCCATATCAAGATATTTTTTATTTTTTGTTACCAGGTATAATTTAACCAGACCGGTTTCGATTATCTGATGACCTGGCACTTCGAGTTTTTTTCCGGGACCAAAGGTGCTTGTAATCAAATCCGCGTTCGTAAGAGCAACATTCAGAAAGTTTGTCTTTCCGGTTGCCTCGTAATGCGCAACAGCCGCCTCATACATATGACCCGCATTATACAATTCATGACTTGCTCCAAGATTATACCAGCGCGGACCCGGTTTTACCCACCAGGCGGGAGCCGTATCGGGATTTATGGTTTTCCATGTACAAAGATAACCATCCTCTTCCTGTGCCGCAGCGATTTTTTCTATAATATCGTCGATATATTTTTCTAATTCAGAGTCAGGATGAATAGCCAGGGAATATGAAGCGCCTTCTATTATTTTGTAAATATCGGAATCATCGAAAGGCATTTTTCCTTCATATTCTCCTTTCAGCAATCCACCTGCTCTGGCAAAATTTCTAATCCTGCCTTCCTTTTCACATTTTTCAAAGCCGTAAGGTATTGTAACCGTTCTATTGGTTTCAATCCGCCTTGACCAGAAATTATCCGTTAATGTTATATCCGTAAACAAGACCGGTGTAATCGGATAATCGGATTCCTTTTCTCTGCCGTTTATTATATCACAGGAAACCGTTATAACTGTTAAAAGAACACATAATATTTTTAAGAAATATTTAAAATTCATTTTTATCCCCCATATTTTTGTTTTTTATCTTATCTCTACCTCGAATAGTTTATCAAAACTAATATAAACCGCGAAAACATTTATGTCAAGAAAAAATCTCACACAGAGAACACAGAGTTTTTGTTTTTCCTATTTAACCATTTTTCAATTCAACCATTCAACTTGTTTTTCGCATTTCGAAAAACAACCTCTTGACATTCTACCCTTATTATAGGTATACTATATGAAAAGAGAAAGAGATTATGAGTCTAATAGGTAACTCAGTTAAAATAGTTAAAGATAACGGGGAAGTTTACAAAAAGTTAAATTATATCTTTTATGGATTAGTTATAATCGGAATGTTCTCAGCTAAATTTGTTCCGTCGTCCTTTAACCCAATATCAGAGAGTCCGGATAATGCTGTGTTATTTTCCTATCTACACCAATTTAGAGAGATAGGTTTTCTTGGAGCTTTTTCGGTTATTTTTATAGTAAACCTCGCTATGGGAAGTTTTGCTCAAATAACTCTACCTTCTCTGATTATACCTTTCAGTGGTTTTTTAATCGGCGTTCCTCGTATGTTTATATGGGGTATAATATTTTCTCCGTTCACCCGTAAATTATCATTTTCTCATGCTTCTATTTTAGCAGGGTTTCTCATAGTTCTTTTGATACTGTTTGAGGGGCAGGGGTATATATTAACTCTTTTAGGAACTTACATCCATGGCAGGAGTTTTTTATTTCCCGAGAAAAACAATCTAAAAAACAAAAAAGAAGGTTATCTCATCGGTCTTAAAAAGATAGGGTATCTTTATCCTATTATTGCTGCTGTATTACTGCTTTCCGCTCTCCTGGAAGCGGTTTCTGTTTCGGCTTTTTGATTTCACAAATTAACCAATTAACTAATCAACCAATTAACTGATGTTAAGCATCCCAGAAATAAAAAAAAATAAGACCTGACTCCTCAATTCTAAATCCATCAATAAACTATATTGACTTATAGTGGAGAGTTTTATAGAATATAAGAAATGAGCCCTACAGCTTTAATGATTATAACTTTTTCCCTGTGGATTATAGAAACTTTTATACTATATATTTTATTCTTTTTGTTTTTATGGGAAGGTTTTTACTTTGGAGAAATATTTGAGGATACGAGATTGTTTATAATATTTTTCCTTTGTGTAATACTATTTATATTTGCATTCTTTGCTAAATTTAAAGGATATGAAGTAGTTTGTTTGCTGTGTTTAATTACTCTCCCGATTATAATATATCAAAGGAACAAAAGCGAACGAAAATTAAAAGAGAAAAGATTAAAGAAAAAAAAAGAAGAAATTGATGGAATCAAAAACCATATTGAAAAAGAGGGAGATGATTTTGGACTCTTTTTGAGATTAGGCTATCTGTGTAAGGAAATAAAAGATTTTGAAAATGCTTTAAAAAATTTTAAAAAAGCACGTGAGGTAACAAAAGAAAACGTTCTTACTACCGTTGGAAGGGAAATTAAAGAAATGGAATATGAGATTAATAAAAAACAGAGTAAAGAAATTATCAGTTTTAAACCGACTTATGTTTTACTAATAGTTGTTTTTGTAATTTCAGCGTTTCTATTTTGGTTGTCTTTGTCTTTTGTTTTGAACCTGGGTTTTTACGTTTTAATTTCATTAAATATTTTAATGTTTGTAAAAAAATCTCTGCAAGGAAAATGAAGATTGGAATCCCATCCCAATTCCCAAAAAAAATATTGAACCACAAAGAACGTTTATAATGAGAAAAAGTCTTGATTCTTCAGGGGGTGGTAATATTCTTCTGACAACTTGACTAAGTTCCAGAAGGTGGTTGGGTCTCTGTTGGGATAATGTAATTTATACACTAAG
>Ga0315548_1001586_pt1 | contig 18852 bp, 18 predicted proteins | sample SalMarSW160110MG_2_FD_202540 | JGI IMG/M metagenome (GOLD analysis project Ga0315548, IMG submission 202540) | Salt marsh sediment microbial communities from the Plum Island Ecosystem LTER, Massachusetts, United States - Salt Marsh Sediment SW1601-110 ...
AAAAGCAAAAAATAGCCTAGCAGGGTGCGGGACTAAAGAGAGTCAAAGGGGCAGAGCCTTTTGGGCGGGTGGGTATGGGAAGAAAAACACCGGCTAAAAACGGGGGGTATTGACAAATTATGCTTCTCGCAATAAAGTACATTTAAAAGAAGCTGAGTTATCAGGAAGTAACATGGTCTCTATTGTCCCCATTCTTTTCGGAATTATAATAGGTATTATAGTATGTATCGTATCAGACCCTGTATCAGGTCTGGGAATATGCCTTTTAATCGAACTTGGTATAATGATTTCTTGGATAGAAGAAGCGGGAAAGAGTGAAACTTAGCCTATAGGAAATACTATCCCACTTCCCTATCCTACTTCCCTTTCTAAGCTATAACTACGTTCCGCATGCCCTGATTTATGGCATTGATTATCATAAATGATGGGTAAGCGGGCGGGAATAGATATAAGGGGGGTTGACAAAGCAGAGAGATGGCGTTAGCATTGTCCGCAAAAGAACAAACAACGAGCACTTGAGAACAGAAACCCTACAGCCTCGGCTTGGAGGTTTACGGGATGAATCAAGGGCACCGGGACCGCTAAATTATGGCGGTGGCTGGTGCCCATTTTATTTAATAAAAAAGGAGGGAAAAGATGAAAAGAATAATTACATTATTGGTCGTAGTCGCATTGCTGGCAGTTATTGTGCCGGCCGGGTTAGGCTGCACAGAAACGCCTTCAGAGTTTGAGGCGAGCGGGACTATGGAAACGATTGCGTATCTTGAGGACCCCAACCCAAAGATTGAAAATTCGGAATTGACCATGAGAAACACCCAGTCCTGGGAATTCCATGGCAGTCAGGAAGGCGTAAGCGTGACCGACTATATTATAGTATTTGACACCACGACTGGAAGCTACACCATTGATGGGATGGGGACTTTCACCGGAACGGTGAACGGAAAATCAGGCAGCCATTTTTGCAATATAGCTGGGAGTGGCCAGCTCACCAGTCCAACCACCAGTGAGGGCACCAGTGAAAGCACCATTATCAGCGGCACGGGCGAACTGGCCAACCTGCGCGGCAGCTTACATGGAGAGTTTAGATCTGATGAGACGGGAATGACCGGCACCTATTCGGGCACGCTCAGGTTCGAGGAATAAAGTTGATAGCTTAATTTTTGCATTTACGCCCCGCCTGTGCTATATTCAAACTGTAACAACTAAATAAAACCACCGCTAGGGGTGCTCAGGGCTGAGAGGCAGTTTGAAGCCAACCCTAGGAACCTGACCTCGGTAATGCGAGCGGAGGGAAGCGGTAGCGACTTAGACCAAGGGTTTATAGTTTAGCGCCGAAGCCCTTGGTTTTTGTTTTTGGGAGACAGCGATGACTCAACTGGAAATAGCCAGAAAAGGGACTATCTCCCCGCAGATGAGCCTGGTGGCGGAGAGCGAGGGGGTGGAGGCGGAGTTCATCCGGCGGGGGGTGGCCGAGGGAACTATAGTTATCCCGGCCAATCCCGGGCACAAAAATCTCGTTCCCGGCGGCATCGGGCGGGGGCTAAAGACCAAGGTCAACGCCAATATCGGCACCTCCTCCGACTTCGGCAACATGGACACCGAGCTGGACAAGCTGCGGGTAGCCGTTGACTGCGGCGCCGACGCCGTCATGGACCTTTCCACCGGCGGCGACATATCCGCCATCCGGCGGGCGATAATTACAGCCAGCCCGGTAATGATAGGCACCGTGCCCATCTACCAGGCCGGCATCGAAGCCGTAAACAGGCGCGGCGCCATCGTCAAGATGACCGTCGACGACCTGTTCTCATCCATAGAAGAGCACGCCCGGGACGGCGTGGATTTCATCACCGTACACTGCGGCACCACCCGCTCCGCCGTCGACCAGCTAAAGGAACAGGGAAGGGTGGCCGACGTGGTATCGCGGGGCGGGGCCTTTCTCATCGGCTGGATGCTGCACAACCAGCGTGAAAACCCCCTCTATGAGCACTTTGACCGACTCTTAGAGATAGCCAGGGAGTTCGACGTTACCCTGAGCCTCGGCGACGGCATGCGTCCCGGCTGCCTGGCCGACGCCACCGACCGACCCCAGATAGCCGAGCTGCTGGCCATAGGCGAGCTGGTAAGCAAAGCGCAACAGGCCGGCGTCCAGGTGATGGTGGAGGGGCCGGGGCACCTGCCCCTGAACCAGATTGAAGCCAACGTCCAGCTGGAGAAGTCTATCTGCAAGGGGGCACCATTCTATGTCCTGGGGCCGCTGGTGACCGATGTTGCCGCCGGCTACGACCATATAACCGGGGCTATCGGCGGGGCCATTGCCGCCGCCGCCGGCACCGATTTCCTGTGCTACGTAACCCCGGCCGAGCACCTCTCCCTGCCCGACCCCGAGGACGTGAGGCAGGGGGTTATCGCCTCCCGCATCGCCGCCCACGCCGGCGACATCGTCAAAGGGGTGAAAGGTGCCGCAGAGTGGGACAAAAAGATGGCGGTGGCTCGAAAGAAGCTGGACTGGGAGGAGCAGGCCAGGCTTTCCCTGGACCCCGAACTGGCCCGCCGGGTTCACGGCAAGCACAGCTCCGTGGGCAAGGCCTGCAGCATGTGCGGGGAATACTGCGCCATGGAGTTAGTTGAAAAATATCTGGGGGTATCGGTAATCAGGTGCTAATGCGATAAAAACGGAGAAACAGATGGAACTTGATGATATAACCATATCCCGAGCCATAACGGAAAGCTTTATGAAAGACTTCCGGGAGGCGATGGATGTTGAGGTAGCCATCGGCGGCGCCGGGCCTTCCGGTATGACCGCAGGTTACTATCTGGCCAAACAGGGAGTAAAAACAGTCATTTTTGAGAGAAGCCTCCGCCCCGGCGGAGGGATGCCCGGCGGGGGGATGATGTTCAATACCATCGTGGTGCAGGAGGAAGCCAGGGAGATACTGGATGAGCTTGGCGTCAGAACCAGAGAGTATGAAAAGGGCTACTATACCGCCGATTCCGTGGAGGCATCATCAGCCATTTGCCTCAAAGCAACTCAGGCGGGAGCCAAGATATTCAATTTGATGAGCATCGAAGATGTAATGATAAGAAAAAACGACCGGATAACCGGCCTGGTATTGAACTGGAGCGCGGTTAATATGGCCGGGCTGCACGTCGACCCCCTCTCCATACGCTCCAAGGCGGTGATAGACGCCACCGGACATGCCAGCGAAATATGCCACATAGCGGTGAACAAGCTCGGCGTCAAGCTAAGGACAGAGGGGGGCGGAATACTGGGTGAAAGGTCTATGTGGGCCGAGATAGCCGAAAGGAAGATAATTGAGAATACCAGAGAGGTCTACCCCGGCCTGATTGTGGCCGGTATGGCAGCCAACGCTGTTTACGGCGGCCCCAGAATGGGCCCTATCTTCGGCGGTATGCTTCTCTCCGGGAAGCGGGCGGCTGAGGTCGCCATGGAAATTATAAAAAAGCCGGCGGTCAGCTAGTTAAACTAATAAAGATTGGGGAGGCAAGATGGACAGTGCCAGCCAGAATCTGAATCTGAGTGAGGCGGCCAGCAGCTTTCTGGCCAGCCTGCCCGCCGGAGAAGGCGAGAAAAGCCAGCAGGCGGTCTATGGATTCGTGCGCTGGTACGGCGGTAAGCGCACCCTGGCTGAACTGACCGCTCACGAGGTAGAAAATTACGCGGCGCGATTACCGTCGTCCCAGGTCGGTAATATCGAGCAGGTAAAAGCCTTTCTGGCCTACGCCAAGAAGCGGGGCTGGAGCCAGACCAATCTGGCGGCTCACCTCAAGACCAAGAAGGGAAAAGCCAAGCTGCTTTCCCCATCCCGGCGGCGGCAGTCAACAAGCAATCCTCTAACCCGGCAGGGGTATGCTGAACTGGAAACCGAGATTGCCAAACTCAAGAAGCGGCGGCTTGAGGTTATCGACGAGATACGCAAAGCGGCAGCGGACAAGGACTTCCGCGAGAATGCGCCCCTGGATGCCGCCAGGGAGGAAAAGGGGCACCTGGAGGGGCGTATCATGGAGCTGGAAGAGACCCTGAAATCGGCCACTATTATTGACGAGACCAAAAGAGCCGGGCCCAAGGTGAGCGTGGGTGACAGTGTTATCCTGATTGACCCGGCTTCCGGCGAGGAACTGCGCTATACCGTGGTCAGCCCCCGGGAAGTAGACCCGGTCAGGGGCAGGATTTCGAGCCGTTCACCCATAGGTAAAGCCATTATCGGCTGCGCCCAGGGAGAAACGGTGGAGATAACCGCCCCGCTGGGCAAACTGTGTTACCAGGTCAAGCAAATCGAACGCAAATAGCCAGATTAACCGCTAAAGAAATCGTCTCCCCTACAATTGAGGTATTGACAAAGAGGTCAATGCTACTTAAAGTAGTTAGGCAAGATTTGAGGGCTAAAGATGGTCAGATGTCGTAACTGTGGACAGAAAACCGAGGGGGATTACTGCCAGTGGTGCGGTTACCCGATACTGCGGGGCCGCCACCGGCGGCAGCCAAAGCCAACCCCTGAGGCTATCAGAGAAGCCGAGGATACCAAGGAGAAAGCCCGAATAGAAGCCGACGAAGCCAAGGGAGCCAGGAAGGCCGAGGCTAAAGCAATAAGAGAGGCCGAGGAGGCCAAGGCCAGAGCCAGGATAGAAGCCGACGAAGCCAAGAGGGCCAAGGAGGCCGAAGCCAGGGCAATAATAGAGGCAGAAGAGGCCAGAAAAGAGGCCGAGGAGGCCAAGAATACGGCCAGGATAGAAGCCGAGGAAGCCAAGAGGGCCAAGGAGGCCGAGGCTAAAGCAATAAGAGAGGTGGAAGAGGCCAGAAGAGAGGCCGAAGAGACCAGGAGAGAAGCCGAAGAGGCCAAGAATAAAGCCAGGATAGAAGCCGAGGAAGCCAAGAGGGCCAAGGAGGCTGAAGCCGAGGCCACCAGAGAGGCCGAGGAGACCAGGAGAGAAGCCGAGGAGGCTAAGGAGAAAGCCAGGATAGAAGCCGAGGAAGCCAGGATAGCCAAGGAGGCTGAGGCCAGGGCAATAAGTCAAGCCGAAGACGCCAGGAAAAAAGCTAAAGAGGCCCTGGGAGCTAAAGGGGCTAAAGATAGAGCCAGGATAGCCAAGGAGGGGTGGGATAGAGTAAAGAGAGAAGCCGAGGAGGCGAGAAGAGATGCCGAAGAGGCCAGGGATAAAGCCAGAAAAGCCAAGGAGGACTGGGAGAAAGTAAGAAGAGAAGCCGAAGAGGCCAGAAAAGCGGTCGAGGAGGCCAGAGAAGCTAAAAAGGCTGAAGAAAAGGCCAGGAAATCCAGGGAAGACTGGGAGAACGCCAAAAAGGAAGCCGAGGCCGAAGAGACCAGAAAGTCTAAAGAAGCCGAAGAAAAGGCCAGGAAATCCAGGGAAGAGTGGGAGAAGGCCAGGAAAGAGGCCCTGGAGGATTAGTCACTACGCAGGGAGGTAGGAGACATGCCGATTGCAGCGCTGGTTCTTATGTGTGTGGGCGGGGCTGGACTTCTAACCAGCCTTATTCTCTTCTTCACCTCCGCCGCCTGGGAAGACCCCCGTCTGGAACGCCAGATGATGGGGATTTTTATTATCGGGCAATTCATACTCAGCATCGGTATCGCCTACTGGCTGATACACCTGACCAACCTGCTGGGACAGTAAGTCAGAGCTAAAATGGTCGGGGTGGTCGGACTTGAACCGACGACCTCAGCGTCCCAAACGCTGCGCGCTGCCAACTGCGCTACACCCCGCCTACCAGAGTATAGCAACGCTGCACTTAAGGGTCAATAAGGATTTAGAGCGGGGTCAACCTCTACCTGCAATCGGGGCAGTTATCAAAGGTATCCGGCGGCAGACCGGTCTCTTCCACCATATATTCTATCTGCCTTTCCGGTATCCAGTAGCTGCCGCAGGTCTTGCACTTCTTCAGCTTGAATTCCATCTGGCTGGTGGGCCACTTGATGTACCTGGTACCGCCGACATCCTCGAATTTTATGGCATCTACCGGGCAGATATAGGCGCAGGAGCCACAGCCGATACAGACATCGGAAGGCTCGTAATAGGGGGTGCCCATCTGCCGGTCAACCCCGCGGTTGACCAGGCTGATTGCCGAGACGCCGACCACCTCCTGGCACACCCTGACGCACAGGGCGCAGAGCATACACTGTTCATCGTCCTGTTTAAAGCTGGTCTCCTCGACGCCCAGCTTCCGGGCCAGAGCCTGTATCTCTTTATTATTGGGGCACCGTGCCAGCAGCAGTTCCATCAGCATTTTGCGGTTGCCGACCACCCTGTCCGAGCCGGTCTTTACCTTAAGCCCCTCCTCCACCTCGTAAAGGCAGGAGGTGACCAGCTTCGTCCTGCCCCGGCGGGTGACTTCGACCAGACAGAGCCGGCAAGCACCGTAGGGCTTAACCGCCTCGTTGTGGCACAGGGTGGGTATGTAGATGTTATTATCTTCAGCTACCTGAAGGATGGTCTTGCCCTTTTCGGCTTTAACCTTTCGACCGTCAATTGTCAGCGTAACCATAACTACTGCCTTTACTTCCTTATTACCGCGCCCAGATTGCAGACATCGTAGCAGGCGCCGCACTTGATGCACTTCTCCCGGTCCAGGACCGCCGGCTTCTTCTTGCCCATATCGGTTATCGCCTCCACCGGGCAGGCCTTGGCGCACAGCCCGCAGCCCAGGCATTTCTCCTCGTCAATGCTATAGCTCACCAGCGCCTTGCATACACCGGCCGGGCATTTTTTATCCTTAATATGGGCTTCATATTCATCCCTGAAATAGCGGAGGGTGGTCAAAACCGGGTTGGGGGCGGTTGAGCCAAGAGCGCACAGCGAGCAATCGACCAGGGTGGCCGAGAGCCTCTCCAGTAGCTCTATATCGCCGTCCTGGCCCCTGCCCTCGGTGATGTCGGTCAGTATCTGGCTCATCCTCTTCAAGCCCTCTCGGCAGGGAAGGCACTTGCCGCAGGACTCGCCCTCCAGAAAGTTGATAAAATACCTGGCGATATCCACCATGCAGCTGTCTTCGTCCATGATAATCATACCGCCGGAGCCCATCATCGAGCCGGCTTTATCGAGCTGGTCGAAGTCCACCGGCAGGTCAAGGAAGCTATCCGGTATGCAGCCGCCGGAGGGGCCGCCGGTCTGCACCGCCTTGAACTTCTTGCCGCCGGGGATGCCGCCGCCGATGCCGTAGATAATCTCCCTTAAGGTGATTCCCATGGGCACTTCTATTAAGCCGGTGTTGTTAATCTTGCCTACCAGCGAGAAAATCTTGGTCCCCTTGCTGCCCTCGCTGCCTATCTTGGTGTACCAGTCGGTACCGTTTTTAATTATCAGTGGGACATTGGCCCAGGTCTCCACATTATTGAGATTGGTGGGCTGCTCCCAGAGGCCCTTATCCACGGTGTGGACGTACTTTGCCCGCGGCTCGCCGACCTTGCCCTCAAGAGAGGCCATCAGCGCCGTTGACTCGCCGCAGACGAAAGCGCCGCCGCCCCGGCTTATCTTGACCGAGAAATCGAAGCCGGAACCGAGAATATTCTTGCCCAGCAGGCCGTAGTCTTCGGCCTGCTTGATAGCTATCTCGGCGTTCTTCACCGCCAGCGGATATTCGTTGCGGACATAGATATAGCCCTCGTGGCTACCGATGGCGTAGGCGCCGATAATCATCCCCTCCAGAACGCTTTGGGGGTTGCCTTCCATTAAGCTCCTGTCCATGAAGGCACCGGGGTCGCCTTCGTCACTGTTACAGATGACATAGCGTTTTTCGCCCTCGGCATTACGGCAGCTTTCCCATTTATCGCCGGTGGGGAAGCCACCACCGCCCCGACCCCGCAGGCCCGATTTCTTGACCTCGTCAATTATCTCCTCAGGGGACATACCGGAAAGCACCTTCCCTAAAGCGGCGTAGCCGCCCAGAGCCAGGTAGTCTTCGATTACGGTGGGGTCAATACTGCTGTTGTTGCCGAGGAGGAGGCGCTTCTGCTTTTTATAGAAGGGCACATCCGATTCATAGGTTGTTTTCTGGCCAGTATCGGGGTCAACATAGAGCAACCGGTCGACAATATTGCCCTTGACCGTCTCCGAGACTATCTCGGCAACGTCATCGCCTCTTACCTGCTGGTAAAGGATATTCTCCGGCTTGATAACCACCAGCGGCCCCTTTTCACAGAAACCGGGGCAGCCGGTTATCTTGAGGCTTACCTTGCTCTCCAGCCCGCCTTTTTTGATTTCCCGCTTGAAACCAGCGATAACATCCCGGGCCCCCAGAGCCAGACAGCCGGTGCCGCCGCATACCGTGATGCAGGGCTTATTTGGGTCTCTCTCAGCCGCTATGGCGTTGCGGAGAGCCTCAAGCTTGACCACAGAGCCCAGCCTTTTTGATGTCTGCTTATCTGCCATCACTTATAGCTTTCCAGCAGCGGTTTTACCTTGCTGCCGGTCATCTGCCCCGAGTAGTTGCCATCGACTACGACTATAGGCCCCAGGGCGCAGGCCCCGACACAGTTAACCGTCTCCAGGGTATATTTCATGTTTTTAGTTGTTTCGCCGGACTTGATGCCCAACCTCCGCTCAATCTCGTCCAGGACCCTGACCGCTCCCCGGACGTGGCAGGCGGTGCCCAGGCAGACGTTAATCAGGTGCCGTCCCCTCGGCTTGAGGCTGAAGGCCTTGAAGAAGGAGGCCACGCTGTAGACCTGGCTCAAAGGGACATCCAGCCCCTCGCCTACCTGCACTAAAGCCTCTTTAGGCAGGTAGTTGTACTCCGCCTGGACATCCTGCAAAATCGGCACCAGCATGCCGGGGTCGCCATCATAGCGCGCCAGTATCGATTTGATTTTCTTTTTATCCGGCCTGACTTCAGCCTTCAACGGCTTTCTCCTTGAGCGCGGCGTAGTCAGCGGTCACCCGCTGCTGTATCTTTTCGATTATATCCTCGGACAGGTGCCGGAACCTTCCCTGCAGCTTCATGTAGGTGGTCACCGGCTTGAGCCTGGGGAAATCAAAGTTTAATTTATATTTGCCGTCTTCCACCTCATAGAGGGGGAATATTCCGGTCTCCACCGCCAGGCGGCCTATCCTGACCGATAAATCGGTGGGGCACCTCCAGCCGGTGGGGCAGACCGACAGTATATGAACGTAGGCCGGGCCCGGCGTGGCGGCTGCCTTCTCCACCTTTTCCATCAGGTCGAAGGGGTAGCTGGGGCAGGCGGTGGCCACGTAGGGAATATTATGGGCGGCGGCGATAGCCGGCATATTCTTCTTCCAGCTTATCTGGCCGATGCTGACCTTGCCCGCCGGGGAGGTGGTGGTGGAAGCGCCGAAGGGGGTGGCCGAAGAGCGCTGTATTCCGGTATTCATATAGGCCTCGTTGTCGAAGCAGATATAGGTGAAATTGTGTCCCCGCTCCAGAGCCCCCGAAAGCGCCTGAATGCCGATATCGCTGGTGCCGCCGTCACCGGCCATGGCCACTACCCTGATATCCTTTTGGGCTATGCGGCCTTTCTTCATCATTATCTTCAAGCCCGACTCTATGCCCGAAGCCACCGCCGCCGTGTTTTCGAACAGGGTATGAATCCAGGGCACCTTCCAGGAGGTGGTGGGCAGCGGCGAGGAGACTATCTCCATGCAGCCGGTGGCATTAGCAATAATTGTATTCTGCCCCAGCGCCTTGCAGGCCAGCCTCACCGCCAGCGCTTCGCCGCAACCGATGCAGGCCCGGTGGCCGGGGACAAAAATATCCTTCTTGGTTACCAGTCTGGGGACATAGACGCCGTAGTTCTGCATTATTCCCTCACCCCGAATATCTCGAACTCGTTGGGGGAGCCTTTTTCCGAGATTGTTATGCCCTTATTGACTATCGCTTCAAAGTCATCCGGGCTGATGTCCCGCCCGCCAATGCCAGAAACGAAGCTGACCACTCTGGGCTTTTTGGCTTCGCCGTACAGCGCCGCCTTGACCTCGGAGCAGACCGGGCCGCCGGGGCCGCCAAAGGAGAGCGCCCTGTCGACAACGATGAGCGTCTCGGCATCTCTTACCGCCCGGCGCAGCTCCTCGAAGGGGAAGGGGCGCCAGAGGCGGAGCCTGACCAGCCCCACGTCTCTGCCCTCGCCCCTCATTTTATCTATGGCCGTCATGGCCGTTTCACTGAAGCTGCCCATAGTCAGCAGCAGGACTTTAGCCTTTTCACTGTGATAATGCTCCACCGGCTGATATTTATGCCCGAAAATCTGGGCGAACTCCTGCCAGCACTTTAAAATCGTCTCTTTGGACGCCCTCAGGTTTACCTCCTGCGCCCACTTTGCCTCCGGGTAGATGATGGGCGGGGCGAAATCGCCCATGGTCACCGGCTTGTCGGGGTGGAGGGGGAAAGGATATTTATTGACCGGCAGGAACTTATCAACCTTGCTCTGTTCGGGGAAGCTTATCGGCTCGATGACGTGCGACAGGTGGAAGCCGTCCAGGTGAATCATCACCGGCAGCAGGACCTTATTATCTTCGGCGATGCGGAAGGCGCAGAAGACCTGGTCGACCACCTCCTGCCCGTTTTCGGTAAATATCTGAATCCAGCCGGTATCGCGGACGGCCATGACATCGGAGTGGTCGCCCCAGACGCTCAAGGGCGATGACAGCGCCCGGTTGGCCACCGCCATCACTACCGGCAGGCGCATCGACGAGGCGACATAGAGCACCTCGTGCATCAGCTCCAGCCCCTGTCCGGCAGTGGCGGTAAAGGTGCGGGCGCCAGCCGCCGCCGAGCCGAGGCAGGCGCTCATCGCCGAGTGCTCCGATTCAACGGGGATATAAGCCGCGTCCAGCTCGCCGTTGGCCACCAGCTCGGCGAGGTGCTCCACGATGTGGGTCTGGGGGGTGATGGGGTAGGCGGCGACGACATCGACATTGGCCTGCCTGGCCGCTTCGCCGATGGCCACCGAGACCTCCATGCCCACTCTATCAGCCACTATTCCTCCTCCTCGACCATGGTTATCACTCCCGTCGGGCACTCCACACTGCAGATGCCGCAGCCCTTGCAGTAGTACATATCGGCCTCGAAATAGCCGTCACCGTTCTGGAAGATACAGCCCTCGGGGCAGAAAATCTGGCAGAGGGCGCACTTGATGCACTTTTTAAAGTCATAGGTGGGAAGCTGCGAGCGCCAGTCGCCGGTCTTGTACCGGCTGGCGTTCCCCGGCTCGGTGACAATGGCGCCTATCTCCAGGTCCCTCCAGGTCATTTCGCCTTCCGACTTGGGCTTGCGCTTGGGCATCCCTACAGCTCCTTTACCTGGGTATCTTGGTAGGCTTTTTTCATGGCGTTGACATTCCTCTCGGCGATGCGGCCGAAGCGGTTGTTTAAAGGCTCCACCACCGATTCCAGCTCGACCACGCCGGTGGCCTTAATCAGGGCACCGACCATGGTGGTATTGGTAATGGGAACACCCAGAACTTCACGGGCGATAGCGGTGGCGTCAACCTTGGCCATCCGGCATTTTGTCTTGAACCGGGCGGCGATTTCCTTGAACGACTTCTTGGTATTGATTATCAGCAGGCCGTTGTCTTTAAGCCCCGAGATAACATTGACGATGCTGAGCAGGCCGGGGTCAAGCACCACCACCACGTCGGGGCGGGTAATCTCCGCCCTTATCCTTATCGGCTCCCGGCTGTCTATCCTGACGAAAGCCAGCACCGGGGCGCCCCTTCGCTCCGGGCCGAAGCTGGGGAAAGCCTGGGCGTACTTGCCCTCGCTGATGGCCGCCTGCGCCACCAGCTCCGCCGAGGTGACGGCACCCTGCCCACCCCGACCGTGCCACCTGATTTCAACAAGTCCATTAGCTGCCAATCAAAGCCTCTTAAAGCTTTTAGTTAAACCGCCCCTGGAGCGACTCGAACGCTCGCACCCAGCTCCGGAGGCTGGCGCTCTATCCACCTGAGCTACAGGGGCAGAGGTTGCTTGAATTTAAAAAGCAAGCCCGTATGATGGGCTAACTTTATATGATAACCTATAATCCAGCTATAATGCAAACCGTCTAGACCTTTTGCCCCAGCGCCTTTACCACCAGCACCGGCGCCTTACTGTTTAAAACCACCTTGTTGGCGATACTGCCGAAGACCCATTTCTCGATGCCCGAGTGCCCGTGGCTGGATATGGCAACCAGACTGAACCTTTTTTCCTCAGCGAACTTGAGGATTTCCTGGCCAACATCGCCCGCCCCGACATTGATAGTAACCTTGACCGTGCCCTTCCGCCTCTTGAGTCTGCGGTAAACCCCGTCCAGGTACTCCTGGGCCTCTTTCTTGAACATCTCCATCTGCTCCGGCGGGTAACTGATATAGTCCAGACCGCCCACCGAGCGGATATGCTGACCCGACGAAATCACCCCGAAGAGGGTAACCTCCGACTCCAGGCGGCTCATCAGCTCACCGACATAGCCCACCGCCGCCTCACCGGCCTCGGAACCGTCCAGGGGGAGCAGAATCCGGTTGAGCAGGACCGGCCGCTGCACCTTGCGCTTGGGCTTGACCGCCCTGACCAGAAGCAGCGGCACGGCGGCGGCCTGAAGCAGCTTGCTGGCGATGCTGCCCGTCGCCCAGGACATTATGCCGGAGCGGCCGTGAGAGGTCATAACGATGAGGTCAGCTTTATTTCTTTCGGCGTAGCTGATGATTTCGTCAGCCGGTTTGCCGGAGACAACTACCGGGCTGACCTTTTTGGTGCGGGCTTTCATCCGGTCCGACACCTCTTCCACATAGAGCTCGTGCATATGCTGGTACTGGCTCTCCGAAGGGTCGCTGACGTGCAACAGGATAACCTCGGACTTGAAGGCGGTGGCCAGCTCTTCGGCGTAGGGAAGGGCCAGTTCAGCCAGGTCGGACCCGTCCAGCGGGACCAGAATCTTTTTCCACATTTTCCACCTCCTTAAGCATATCTTACCACTAAATACAGCCAGCACAAGGCGACGACTATAATCATCGCCGGGAAGGCGTACTTGCAGAACCTGCCCCAGCTGATGGGATGGCCCTCTTTTTCGGCAATGGCAGTACCGACCACATTGGCCGAAGCGCCGATGGGGGTGGCATTGCCGCCGATATCCGTCCCCAGAGCCAGAGTCCAGGCCAGGGTGGGCAGTTTAAGACCGGCGGTCTTGGAGAGATTGACAATCACCGGGACCATGGTGGCGGCGAAGGGGATATTATCCACTATCGCCGAGGCGAAGGCGGATATCCACAGTATGAGGGGTATCACCAGCATGATATTGCCCCCGGAGACCCGGCCGATATACTGCGCCAGCATCTCCAGCACGCCGGTCTCCTCCAGGCCGCCGACGCAGACGAACAGCCCGACAAAGAAGAGCAGGGTGCGCCAGTCCACCCGGGTAATAATGTGCCGGGCTTTGCGGCTGGCCGCCAGCAGGGTAACAAGGGCGGCGATAACCCCTATTAGGGCCATGGAGATGCCGGTTTCGGCGTGGGTGACGATTAAAATCACTATCGCCACGAAGATGGCGGCATTGATGCGGAAGAGGCGGGGGTCGGTGATGGCCTCGCTGGGCTGGGGATAGTGGGCGGTGGGGGTAGCGGCATCGCCCTGGGGGGCGGTCAGAATCTTGCGGAAGACAAGATAGAAGAAGGCCAGGGTGACCAGCATCCCTATCCAGGCGATAGGGCCGGTGTTAGCGGCAAAATCGGTGAAGGTGTAGCCGAGGCCGGTGCCGATAATGATATTGGGCGGGTCGCCGGACATGGTGGCACTGCCGCCGGTATTGGCGGCAAAAATCTCGGCGATTATCACCGGCACGGGGTCGAACTTGAGCAGGCGGGACAGCTCGATGGTGACCATGGCCAGGAACAGCAGCACGGTGATGCTGTCTATGAACATGGAGAGGAAGCCGGAGAGCAGCATGAAGACCACCAGTATGGGAATAACTTTATAGTTGACCATCTTGGCCAGGAGCAGGCATATCCAGCGGAAGAAGCCCACCTCACCCAGACCTTCGACCATGACCATCATGCCGCCGATAAAGATAATGGTCTGCCAGTTCACGCCGTAGGATTCTATGTGCTCCTGCCCCGGCACCCAGAAGTTTAACTGGCCCAGCTGTTCCAGGTTTAATACGCTGACCACCGATTCCGGGCTTCTCATCACCAGCAGGAAGACGACTACCAGGGTGAGGGCGGCGCCGATGAGGGCGGGGATATAGCGGTGTACCTTGCCATATATGATGGCGGCAAACATAATAACGAAGATGGCGACGGCGAGAATCTGGCTTAGCGTAAACATTTGTTCCGAAGGCTCTTTTCTAGCGCAGAAAATGAGGCTAAAACTATGCTATTATAACAGAAGTCAGCCGACAATAAAAAGAGCCAGTGTTGACATTTTGGCGCCGTGCCCGTAAAGTGGCTGGGGCGTTTTTTAAGGAGCTAAGCCTTGGTCTGGTTGGTCTGGCTAAAGTTTGTCTTTTGCGTTGCCGTTATCTTTTTCTCGGGGAGGGCGGTAGCCAAGTACGGCGATATCATCGCCATCAGGACCGGCCTGGGGAGAGTCTGGATAGGGGTTGTCCTCCTCGCCCTGGTCACCTCGCTGCCCGAGCTCTTTACCGGAATAAGCGCCGTTACCCTGGTCGGCGCCCCCGATTTGACCATCGGCAATCTCTTCGGCGCCAACGCCTTTAACCTCTTCAACCTGGCCCTGCTCGATATCACCTACCGCTACGGCTCCCTGTTCGGGATGGCCAGCCCGGTGCAGCGGCTGACGGGATGGTTCAGCCTGGTGCTGGCCGCCGTTGCCGCTATCTCTATCTTTATCAGCAGTCGATTTTTCGACATGGGAATAGGCTGGATAGGCTGGTACACACCGGTAATTATCATACTCTACCTTTTCTTTATGTGGCAGATATTCCGCTCCCAGCAGCGCCAGCCGGCCCGCCCGCTGATTGAGCAGCCGGACTACGGCGGAGCAAACATGAGCCGGGTTTACCTCTATTTCGTAATAAGCGCGGTTCTTATCATCGGCGCCGGCACCTGGCTGGCGGTTATCGGCGAGGAGATTGCCACCATTACCGGCCTGGGGGAGAGCTTCATCGGTACCCTGCTCATCGGCTTTTCCACCACCCTGCCCGAAATAACCGTCTCCTTTGCCGCCCTGAGGCTGGGGGCGGTGGACATGGCGGTGGCCAACATGATAGGCTCCAACCTGTTCAACATGGCCATCATCCCCATTGACGACCTGCTCTATACACCGGGGCCGGTGCTGAATGCGGTATCGACCAGCCACCTGTTCACCGCCGGCATCGTGATATTGATGACCGGAGTATTTATCGCCGGGCTTCACTTCAGGCCGAGAAGGTACTTCAGAGTGAGCTGGTGCAGCCTGACGCTGATAGCGCTGTTCTTAATACAGGCTTACCTGAGCTATACCATGGCCTGAGATAGATGTTATAATTACCGAGTAATCACGGAGAGGTGTCCGAGTGGTTTATGGTGCCGCTCTCGAAATTTATCCTCTCGTGTCCTCTTAGTGTTTTCACGTTCAAAACGGTATTATCCCGTCGACAGCCCATTCCCTATTTTGTGCGTAAAATGCCTTTTCGTACTTCTCTGTTTGTTTCCGTAGGTTAGCAAAACGTTAGCAGGAATTTTATAAATTCATAGCTTTGCATATATCTAGTAATATTTTTTGCAATATAACTATTGACACCAATGACTACCATACTTATCATACTAATATAAACATTAAAATAACTCGAATAGCCAAGCATCTATAAATCAAGTCTTTTGTTAAGAATATAAGGTGATATAACATGACATCAGAATTTGACAATCCCTATATTTATCCAGTCATAAGCATACTATTGCCACACATTTTAAGACAAATCGCCGGGTTAATAAAATCCCAAAGCCAAGAAACTGACAAAGTATCAGAAGCAATACAAAGGCATCTAGTTGAAGTTACAAACTGGTCTAGTCTAGTTCAATTCTACGGTATGAGTAAACCCCTTTATACGGATCAAGACACTGTTGCTCTAAGCATCCATACCGAGGCAAGGAGATTTCAAAGCGTAATAAATCCAGCCACCATTAAAAATGAAAACGATATCCTTTTAGATCCACATCATATCCTGCTTCTGGGTGAACCTGGTTCTGGGAAGACAACCACCTTGAAACGAGTTGCTCTCGCAATTCTGAGGCAATCACCAACTGATGAAAAAGATATATGGCAATATCCGATAGTCATCAGATTAAGAGAGTCATCCGAAACTGAATCTCTATTTACTGAAATTGCCAATATCTTAGGTCTTATTATTAAACCTCATGAAATTACTATTCACCAACCAGCACGTGATTCCAGGGGTAGATATTACACCCAAGAAATTAAACGTACCGAAATGCGAATAGGTGATGACAAGGTAGAAGACGCTATACCACAATTCTTAAACAGTGGCCAAGTTCTGCTCCTACTTGATGGTATGGATGAACTTAAATCCGCACACAGAACTAGAATAATCGACGAAATTGTAAATTTAGGTCGACGCCTAACCACATCGAAAATAATTGTCTCATGCAGATCAGGGGACTATACAAAGCAAATGGATGGTTTCTCAGTCCTTGAAATATGCCCTCTGACCGAAGAACAAATAATAGCCATTAAAGACAAATGGCTCGGTGAAGACGACACCGGTTTCATGGAAACTCTCCACAATTTACCTTACTTTGATGTTGCCGACCGTCCACTCCTTTTAACCCAACTGCTGTTTATATACAAGCGCTATGGTTATTTCCCCGAGCAACCTAGTCAGGTCTACACCAAATTAATTAATCTATTACTTGAAGAGTGGGACGCAGAAAGAGGTATTAAGCGTCAATCCCATTATGCTGGATTTGACCCAAAGAATAAAGCAGAGTTTCTTTCTGCGCTATCCTACCAACTTACTTATTCCCTAGAGAAGACCAGGTTCAAAGAAGAGGATCTTATTAAATCATATCTTAAAATTTGTAGTCGCTTTCGCCTCCCAAAGGATGAAGCACGTCAGGTAACACACGAAATTCAGACTCACACTGGTATAATCTCTTTAGGCCCAAGAGACGTTTATGAGTTCTGTCACCTATCCCTCCAGGAATACCTATGTGCAGATTATATAGTCCGATCTCCATTGGATACACAAAGTACCAGGTATTTAACCAGGTATTCCGCTCCATTAGCTGTGGCTGTTACGCTCTCATCAAACCCAAGCAACTGGTTAGCTAACTTGATTCTAAATTTTGGCAATCTCAAACAATTTGAGGAATCCAGCATGAAGTCCTTCCTTTCCAGACTATTAGCAGAACATCCCATTTTTGAAGCTGCTGAGACTCTAGGCTTCGTTATGCTCACATTATTCAAGCATTACAGTAATAGCACCCTCGTACGCCCATACTTAGACCAAATGCTCGAACTCAATGAGATTGTGGAATCTATCGCCAATTCTTTAAGATGGTACAATCCAAAACGCCGAAATCCCTTAACACCTTATTTAACCGATGTTAGTCTAGACACAACAATTAAAAAAATATACAGATTAGAAATTCCGCCGGAAGGAGCCTTCCCTACAAGAATTCTCCCTAACCTTAAACAACTTAAGAAAGGTTTATTGTATTCAGAAGATCATACCACTTAACCACATCTGCCAACCTATTAAAAAATTTCTAAATGTTTTCCTGCCTTCTACATTAACATTCAGCCACCACCACCGATCAACCGCTTAAACTCGCGATCAAGACTCCGGGTATAGCGTGACGGGCCACCCTGTATCCAGCACCGCTCGTGCATCCAAAGAACCTCACCATCTACCATCTGTTTTGCAATACGAGAGCCAGCCTCAATGAGCAAACCGCACATCGGGCAGGGTCGGCTGAATCTAGCTATGCCGGTGTGCCCTTTAACCTTTGCCACTGCCAAGCACCCTTTCAACAATATCTTCAGCACCAAGCAAAGTATCATACTCTGACATTAAACCAGGGAAAGCCATTATCAAATGTTCCAGCGAGATCGTACATTTGAAACACCACTCAGGAACTCTCTTATCGGAATAATCTGGCAAGCAATAGTCCCGCGACATTGAGTAAAGGCGAGTGCCATTATCCCAAATCTGAGCCAGAGCCTCATCAGACCAGCCATCCAGCTTGGTTATATATTTACAGACATATGAGACAGGAGAAAGCGAGTCCTTAACCTTGATATCAACTGAGTTCGGGGCTTGACCCCACTGCTCCACTAGCCAGCCGACCGGAGCAAGATACCGCAAGTATGGAAAGACCAAGTGAATATGAGGATATCCTGTCTGCTTCTGAAGTTCTAATACAGTAAGAAACTTTGCCTTTTGATAGCCTTGCCTGAAACGCCAGCGATTTACCCTATTCATAAACTCACGCCTGAATAAACCGACCTGACGCCACGCATCGTCACAACCTATGAGTTTCGGGTCAAAAGTGAGGGAGAGCAAAAGCCCCGGGCAGTTATACCAGCGACCAAGACGCTTTCGTATCCTTGCCTTTATACGCTTACGACCACCAGTAAAATACCGAGACGAGTCGGCTGGCTTTACCACCTTCAGCACCGAGGAGTCAGCAATGCTTACCACTAAAGCCCGCTTTTCAGCGAGAGACGACCGATACTCCCTGAAACGACCTATTCTATCCTTACCCCAGTCAAAATTACCGACTTTAGCTTTGTCCTCATTAACCGCTAAGAGGTCGAGTCCAGGGGATTTAGGAGGTAAGTTTTCGATTGATATAATGACAGCACCTAGCTTTATAATCTCTTGCACAAGTGGAGAGTTAATCAGTTCATCGTCTTGCATATCAATATGCTTCTTGCACT
>Ga0315548_1001589_pt1 | contig 18839 bp, 4 predicted proteins | sample SalMarSW160110MG_2_FD_202540 | JGI IMG/M metagenome (GOLD analysis project Ga0315548, IMG submission 202540) | Salt marsh sediment microbial communities from the Plum Island Ecosystem LTER, Massachusetts, United States - Salt Marsh Sediment SW1601-110 ...
GATGTAGTGATTATCATTGTTGAAGTAAATCATCCCCCGGTTATTCTCCCCATGGGGGATCAGTCTATTGCTGAGGGTCAGACTTTAGCCTTTACCGTAGTAGCTACGGATTCAACTGCCCCTCAGGGAGCACAAGGGCTTATCTTAACAGCAAGTGGACTTCCTCTCAATGCGACCTTTGTGGATAGCGGAAATGGGCGAGGAGGTTTCACCTTTACCCCGAACTATGGACAGGCAGGGGAGGTAGACACGGTGAGCTTTGTCTGTATGGACGATGGCAGTCCGCCCTTGTCCGATTACGAGGAAGTGGTGATTACTGTTACTAAGACCAATCGTCCCCCCTATTTTGTCAGTTGTCCGGACTGGTGGGTTATGTGGGAGGGAGATACCGTAAGCTGGACTGTGGTGGCTGCCGATCCCGATGGAGATTCCTTGGTCTTGACGGCTAAAGATCTGCTTGAAAACTCCTCCTTTAGCGATAGCGGGGGTGGGACAGCGGGTTTCGTCTTTACCCCCGACTTCACCCAGTTTGGCATATATCCCATCACCTTCAAAGTAAGCGACGGATACGCAACAGTGAAGAAGATCGTTCCCATACAGGTTAAAGAGACCGGGAACCATGGTCCAGTTCTGGATGCTATTGGCGATACTTCCATAGTGGAGGGAGATACCTTGAACCTCAATATCTCGGGTTATGATCCAGATGAAGATCCGGTAACCCTCTTTATGGCCGATACCCTTCCTCCTAACGCGGCCTTCACCGACTCGGGGAATGGCCGGGGTCTCTTTGTCCTCTCACCAGATTTCACCCAGTCGGGGTTATACCTCTTGACCTTTGGCATCTCAGATGGCATTCTGGCTGACAGCCAGTTAGTGACTATCACGGTATTAGAGGCAGGGAATCAACCTCCTGTGCTTGATTCCATTGGCGCCCAGAGTGTAGTAGAGGGGGAGACACTTTCCTTTACCGTAACAGCCACTGATCCCGAGGGTAGTCTTATTACCCTTTCAACGGATAGCCTTCCGCAGAATGCCGATTTCGTGGATAATGGGGATGGGACAGGAGACTTTTCCTTTTCCCCGGATTTCACTCAATCAGGGGATTATTTCGTGACTTTTAAGGCTATAGACAACTCCGCTGCTGCCGATAGTGAGATAGTGCAGATCACCATAGTAGAGGCGGGGAACCATCCACCTATTCTGGGAGGTATTGACAACTGGGCTATGTATGAAGGGGAGACGTTAAATGTCTCCATCACGGCTACAGATGTCGATGGCGATTCCATAATCCTCTCCGCGGAAAACCAGCCAGTGAATTCTACCTTTACAGATAATGAGGATGGAACAGGCGATTTTGAGTTTACTCCTGACTATGATCAGGCTGGGACCCATAATATAACCTTCATCGCCAGCGACGGAGGGTTGGCCGATAGTTCGGTAATGAGGGTAACCGTGTATAATTGGAATCGCTTCCCAGCTATAGATTCCATTGGCCCCCAGACAGTAGCTGAGGGGGATAGCCTGGGTATTCTGGTTTCTGCATCTGATCCTGATAATGATTCCCTCTCAATTTCTGCAGAAGATTTACCACCTAACTCTACCTTTGAGGATTATGGCGATGGAACAGGGATGTTTGTCTTCAAACCAAATTATATGCAGGCTGGGACTGATACGGTGGTCTTTATCTGCGTGGACAATAGTAGTCCAATTCTGGCAGACACCGAGGTGGTGGCAATAACGGTTACCGATGTAAACCAGCCTCCATCTTTTGCACCCGTCCCGCCTCAAAATGTGTCGGTGGGAGACACACTCCGCTTTTCCGTTGTGGCCACTGATACTACGGATCCATTCGGCCCCAACCTCGCCTTGATGGTTCTGGATACCCTAGATCACTCAACATTTGTGGACAGTGGAGGTGGAATAGGAGGATATGAGTTTGCTCCGGATTCCAATCAGACAGGGATGGATACGGTGAGGTTTGTTTGCGCTGACGGTGGAAGCCCACCACTGGCAGATACAACGGAGGTAGTGATTCAAATTGAACCAGGGAAACTGGGGGAGCGGGATAGAGGCTCTTTGGGTATCCCTCAGTGCTTTGCTCTGCACCAGAACTATCCCAATCCGTTTAACCCGATGACCAGAATAGATTATGACCTTCCAGTGGACTGCTATGTAGATATGAGGGTTTACGATGTCTTAGGACGAAGAGTTACCGCCTTGGTTAGCGGGTTCCAGACGGCGGGTTACAAAAGCATAAACTGGGCGGGGAAAGATAGCAATGGTCAATATGTCTCTTCGGGCATATATTTTGTAAGATTGAAGGCCAGAGATTTTGTGTCTGTCAGAAGTTTAATCCTAGTCAGGTGATATTGCTGTTCAGGTAGGGAAGATCTCATTTTTTAAAGTTGACTTTTGGGAAAACCAGCTTCCCATTCAATTCCGTGGTGAGTGAACCACTTTCTTCAGTAGGATAGGAGAGTGTTTCCCATGTTTAAGCCTGATGGAAGGAAGTCTGAGTAAAGGGTTCCAGGAGGCCAAATTACGAAGTTTTGCTTAGGGCCTTCCTTGAGCCCTTTACCGCTTAACTCTGTTGATTTTTCCTTTAGGATTAAGGGTTTATGATGGAAGGTGTCAGCTCTGAGATGAGGTTAAAAGGGGTAAAGATGTTTAAAAGAGGGTGGAAAGTAGTAGTAATGGTTATCTTGGGCCTGATGACTACAAACGCCTACTTCGTCAGAATATCTTTTGCATCCTGGGAGGATAACTTGGAGGTGAATCCCCGGGTAAATGTGGTCCACCTTACTGCCACCGATATTAACACCCAGTACTATTTTCTGGCTGCTGTTCCTATGGCCGTCTTCCATTATAACGGTAAGGTCTATTCCTCACTTCTTATCCCAGACCTCCTCTCTGACTCCACTGTGGGCCATATCGTTGATGACTGGAAGGTTTACCTCGATGGACATTCCGGGGAGAGGAGGCATGTCAACTTTATCGGTGGGGTCTCCTCGGCTGTTCAGGATGCCATAAGATCCAAATTTGGTATAGCCGATGATTGGGGTGTAAGCATCATCGAGGGGATGCCCATTGAGGTGGCCAATCAGATTGCGGAGAAGGACTGGAAACATTCCGACTATATTGTTATCGCCCCCTATGACTCTTATCCTTCTGATCATACTGTTGAGTCCATCTCCAATGCCGCCGCTCTTGCTGCGGTTCTCAATGCCCCCCTTCTCTTTACTGATCCTGCTGGCCTCTCCACGGAGACCTTGACCTCCATTGCCAAGGTTGGGGCTACCAATGCGATTTTAGTAGAGATTGACGATGTCTTATCTGACAATGTGAACATCCAATTGATAGGTGCTGGAGTGGCTATATCGGATGATCTAACCACAGAAGCCCAGGTCGTTGCTAAGATGAGGGGACTTGTTGGCCATTCCACCCTCTGTGGGATAGTAAACAACTGGCAGAATTTGCCAGCAGCCTTGGCTGGGGCCAGATACGGGGGTTATATCCTCTATCTGCCTGACAATATCAATAAAGGGGCAAATGATCTGCACAAGAGGATACTTGCAGATCTAGATCTACAGAGTTTCTATAAACTCACTAAACTGGTAACTAATAAGGGGTGGGTTAAACTCACAGAGGAGGAGATTGCCCAGAACTTCTATAATTGGCTCACCCCCTTAGAAGGGGATGACCCTGATACCTTAGAGACGGTGATCACATTTGAGCCTCAGGGGACTGGAGGAGGAGCTCTGGAGACCACTTTTGAACGGGCCATCTCTGGTGATCCCTCTGACTTGGCCCGTAAGGGAGCCATAACAGGCAGGATGCCCCTAAATTGGCTGAAGAATATCGCCCTTTTAAATAGAACCTCTATGTATAGGGCAACCATCTTTGCCAATCCCAGGCCCACTCATATTACTTTGGCTATGAACGCTTATGAGGTGCGACACACGGTAGATACGGGCGGGCCTGTGCCCGACTCCTGGGGCACAAACCACATCATCAATGAGATATTCGGCTGGCCCTCCAGGGGTTGGTGTGAGGATAATGGCTACTTCCCCTGGGATGATATCCATTCTAATGCTCCGGATCTGTCCCCAATTCTTCCTCCAGGCCCAGGGGATGGTGCCGATCATGATCCAGGTCAGTTTGCCTCATTCTTGAACGGCGGCTACGAGACCAATTTTCACTCAGGATCTGAGGCTGGGTCAGGTTCTCACCCTGCGCAACCTGATATCTTCAACATCGGTTTTGTGCAGGATGTTAAAGATGGTTCGGCTTTCTTGTACTTCAGTTGCCACGGTGGAGGAACTCTCATTGCAGTGAGGGATACAGATAATGGAATTGCCCAGGACTCAGAGGGAGAAGCCTGGGGCGACCCCTACTGGCCGGACGCCGACGAAAGGACCTATAATGGCAGTGCCGGCGGCAGTTATTCCCAGACGGACTTAGATAACGACCTGACAAATGTCCATGGGATGATGATCGCCTACAATGCCTGTGGAATGGCCAATGGCTATATGAATGAGATTCTGTTGGAACATGGAGGAACCGTTTCTATTGGCAGTTATACTTCGGTCTCCTTTACCGGTTCTGGTTGGTGGTGGAACCTCTGGGTTCACCTGGTAACCCATGAGAATTACACTGCGGGAGAGGCAGCGATGTATGCCACAGCCAGAGTTTCAGATCTGACGGTTCCCACCAAGGAGGAGGACACATCCCTACGATATGTAGTCTATGGAGATCCCTATACCCCATTTGTGCAGACGGACTGGTCATCCCCCGAACCTGCCCCCATAAATGTAAATTACGGGGGCCATAAGCCGGACAAACCGGCAAATGAGTTTGCCGGAAGCGTTGTGCCTGATACCATTCAGGTAAATGTGCCCACTCAGGTTACGGTTACCCTATTGGATACCTTAGGGGGTGGCATCGACAGCGTCGTGGTGACGATCTGCGGCTGGGGGTATTCTGCTGTCGATACCACAGATACCTTCGGTCAGGCTATGTTTAATATCACCGCCCCTTATGGTGAGTTTCTACTTGTTACCGGGGAGAAGGAATCGTTTGACACCTACTTGGACACCCTCTATGTGGTGGGGGCAAGTGATTTCCTCTATGCCGATATATCGGCCAGCGTGGCCAGCATTGGATTGACCGATACCCTTGCTCCCTATTACCAGGGGATCATTATCGGGGAATGCAGGCCTCCTGATTTTACCCTTTTTGCCAAGGGGTGTGAGGTAGACACAAATGCTGTAGCTTCGGGGGATTCGGTTGATCTGGCGGTAATCCCCTATTCCACTGGATCTATCCAGAGCGTGATCGCCAAATCTGGCTACCACCTGTATATGGAGAATATCCCGGTAATCAATGCCTATGGCACCCTTTCCGGTGCGGTCACAGACAGCACCACTTCAGACTCGCTGGTCAATGCAAGGGTTAGAGGTTATACTCAGGGGGCGGATACCAGTCTGGTCAACCCTGTCTTTGAGGTGCTCACCGATTCCAACGGTGTCTATACAGGGGGTTTCGATCTGGCAGTTGGAGAGTATGATATCTATGTGCACCACTTAGGATACATCCCCTTTGGTGACACAACTATGGTGATGTATGGGGCCAATACTTACGACATAGCTCTCTCACCTGCCCCCAGTGGAACAGTGCTTGGTACGGTCTATGAAGAGGGGACGATGAAGCCATTGACTTCCACTATTAAGATCTTCCGTAGCGACAATATAGAGCTTTACACCACCGTTTATACTGATTCTTCGACTGGGGGAACCTATTTCGTTGATTTGCCCTATTTTAACTATCTCTTTAAGGTGACTTCCTATCGGCATGTTCCCCTCGACAGGGCAATTACGGTGGATGGGCCCAGTCAAACACAGGATTTTAAACCATCTGTAACCAGCGGCAACATTTTGGTTGTTAATGATGATGACGGAACGCGTAATATTGGAACCAAAGTAGAACCACTTTATGTTAAGATGGAAGACTTTGGCAAAAGCGCCTCCGATTTTGAGACAATCGTAACTTCCTTGGGGTATAATGTAATTATAGAGACATCAGCAGAGACGGATCCGACAACCTGGCCAGATTATGACCTTTTAGTCTGGAGCGATGGTTCAGACGAATTTCCTTTGAGTGTCTCTCACAACAGGGCTGATTTAGAAAGCTATGTGACCAATGGAGGCAAGCTTCTCATTGAAGGTGGAGAAATAGCCTATGAAGCTGATTGGTTTGCTTGGACATCATTCAGGGCAAATGTGCTTCATGTTCCTTCGACGGGGGACATCTGGGATGCGGATAATGCTGGTAATTTGGAGATGGTTTTTTCAACCCACCCAATTGCTACTACCCCAAATCCCTTGCCGAGCGCAATAGATTTTACATATGTGGATTTGGGCAGTAGCGATGCTGTAAATATGCAATCGGGGACAGATGCCGATGTGGTTATCGGATGGAGCAACTATCTTTCCGACCCGGGGGTCTTGGCCTATGATTATGACTCAGATCTCACCAATGGTGGACAGATAGTCTTTTATGCCTTCGATGTGGCAAACATAAGTGGGGCTACAGAAAAGGAGGATATAATAGAAAACACTGCCGCCTGGCTGATCGGAAGGCCAGTGGGGGTAAAGGGACCAAGTGATGGGTCAAGCGTGCCTGCAGAGTATTCCCTCTCCCAGAACTACCCTAACCCCTTCAACTCCACTACCCTCATCCGCTACACCCTTCCAGCGGTCAGCGGTCAGCAGTCAGCGGTCAGCCTGAAGATTTACAACATCCTGGGGCAGAAGGTTGCTACCTTGGTAGATGGGGAGGAAAAAGCTGGATATAAGAGGGTAGCCTGGGATGCCTCATCACTATCAGGCGGGATATACATCTATCGCCTACAGGTTGGGGAGTTCAGCCAGACGAGAAAGATGCTTCTGTTGAAGTAAAGAAAGGTATTACCATGCGCTTTCGACTTTGTCTAACAGTCTTTTTAAGTGTAATAGTCTTTGGGTTTACCAACTTAGTTGTTGCTTCCCAGGTGATGCTGGCCAGATTGGAGATACCAAACAGAACCGAGGAGAGTAGACTCCTCTCTATTATCTCCACTCTGGATGTGGCCGAGGTCAAAAGAGGTGAATGGGTGAAAATCATAACCGATGCGGAAGAAGTGGGTAAGTTGCAGGGTATGGGATTCCAGGTAATAGTGGAGAAAAAGGACCTGGTGGCCTATTATCAAAGTCGCCTGGACAGGACTAAGCCTATGGGGGGCTATCACACCTATAGCGAGACCGTTGGTTTCCTCGATTCCCTGCACGTCGAACACCCGGATATTACCAGCGAAAAGGACAGCATCGGAGCCTCAGTAGAGGGTAGGGCTATCTGGGCTATGAAGATATCGGATAATCCGGAGTTAGAAGAGGATGAGCCGGAGGTGCTCTATGACGGGCTGCATCATGCCAGGGAGCCCATTACCATAGAGGTGTTGCTTTGTTTTATGAGTTATCTGGTGGACAACTACGGTTCTCTGCCCAGTGTGACCCAGTTGGTTGACGATCGGGAGCTGTGGTTTGTTCCCATCGTCAATCCGGATGGCTATGTCTACAATGAGCAACAGGATTCAACCGGTGGGGGAATGTGGCGCAAAAACAGAAGCTATGATCCCGAGACAGGTTGTTATGGGGTTGATCCCAACAGAAATTACGGCTATAAGTGGGGCTACGATGATAATGGTTCCAGCCCATACCCCTGTGACCAGACCTACAGGGGACCCAGCGCCTTCTCCGAACCCGAAAGCCAGGCTATGCGGGATTTTACCACAGCTCATAACTTCGTTTTAGCTATGAACTACCACAGTTATAGCAACCTCATCCTCTATCCCTGGGGCTATGATGACATCTACACCCCTGATCATCGGCTGTTTACGGCTATCGCCGAAACGGTGGTTGCCTATACCGGCTATGCCCCGGGAACTTCCTGGGAGCTTTTGTACAATACGAATGGGGATGCGGACGACTGGATGTATGGCGACACTGAGTCAAAACCCAAGATATTTGCCTTCACCCCCGAGGTGGGTGGGGAGTCGGATGGGTTTTGGCCACCTCCTAATAGGATAGAACCTCTGTGTGGGGAAAACCTGGTGCCCAATCTTTTCATAGCGCGCATAGCCGACAACCCCTGGAAATTGCTTCCTCCAAATCGGCCAGATCTTTTCAGCAGGGATACAGTTTATAGCGATTCTTTGGAGCTCAATTGGCAGCATGAGGACTCCCTCAATCCGGCCGTCTCCTTTCAGTTGGTGCAAAAGCAGGATTATGTAAAAATCACAGATGACCTGGAGGGTGGGTTAGGGAACTGGCAGACGGATGGTTTCAGCTTAAGCACCTATGGGTCACACTCCTCAAATCACAGTTTCTATTCCGGGGAGGACGATTATTTGAATGTCTCGACAACTTTTGCTGAATGGCTGTCAGTGGGTCCCAGTGACTCCTTGATCTTCTGGTGTTGGTATAAAATCGAGGAGGATTGGGACTATGCCTATGTAGAGGTCTCTAATGATGATTTCCAGTTTTCGCCTATTGCCGGCAATATCACTACCAACTATGATCCTCATGGGAGTAACAGGGGAAATGGTATAACCGGCTCCTCGAGCGGCTGGAAATTGGCTAAATTTCCCTTGGATGACTCTATCGGTGAGCTGATCTTGGTTCGTCTTCATTATATAACCGACACCTATGTGACGGAGGAGGGTTTCTATTTTGATGATTTCTACCCAGTGGAGATCTTTGGACAAATAGATACTCTGGTGGAGGCAACTTCGGACACCCATTTCTCCATTACCGGGCTGGAAGATGGCACTTACTACTATCAGGTGCGAGCCCTGGATGCTCAGTCTCAATGGAGTGCGTGGAGTAACAGGAAGGCCGTATATGTGAATGCGGTCGGCCTTTTGATGGAGGGCCAAACGGAAAGACCACTAAGCTATGGATTGTCGCAAAATTATCCCAACCCGTTTAACTCATCCACCCAGTTCACCTATTCTCTCCCGAAAAGATCCCGGGTCAAAATCGAAGTCTACAACATCGTGGGTGAAAAGGTGGTCGCTCTGGTGGATGGGGTTAAGGAGCCTGGCTTTTACAGGGTCTCTTGGAACGGCCTGAATGGGGTCGGGGTAAGAGTAACCTCAGGGGTCTATTTCTGCAGAATTCAGATCAAAGAATTCAGTAAAGTTCGAAAGATTGTCCTTATGCAATAAGTGGGGAGGATGGAAAAAGGGTGGTTTAAGATCTTTAGTTTCTTAGGTCTATTCCTTCTCTTGACTGCTATGGGGAGGGGAGGCCCATCTATCCAGGAGGTTTTAGTCTCCCGAATCGGTTTCTCCTCCCCCGAGGAGCTTTCCAGTTTAGTGGAGATGGGTTTGGACATTGATGTCGCTCACAGAGATTATCTTATTGCCTATTTGAATCCCCAGGAGTTTAACTTGGTCGGGATCAAAGGGTTTGAGATAGTCAGAATTCCCAACTATGCCAAGCTTATGGCGGATAGCCTCTGGGAGGCCACCAAGGATAGCAAGAACCCGATGGCCGAGTATCACACCTACCAGGAGCTGACCCAGGAGCTTGACTCGATTGCTACCGAGCATCCGGATATCTGCTATCTGGAAAGCATTGGGCAGTCTGTCCAAGGGAGGGAGCTCTGGTTTATGAAGATCTCAGACAATGTCAACCAGGAGGAGGATGAACCAGAGTTCAAGTATATCTCTACTATGCACGGAGATGAACCTGTGGGGACGGAGTTGCTGATGTATTTAATCAATTATTTGGTGGATAACTACGGAACGGACTCCCTGGTTACCTCCCTGGTAGATAACACGGAGATATGGATAATGCCCCTGATGAACCCGGATGGGAATGCTCTGCATCAGAGATATAATGCCAATGGGGTTGACTTAAACAGGAACTTCCCGGATCCAATAACCGATTCCACCAACACTCCTGAGGGTAGGGAACCGGAGACCCAGGCGGTAATGAACTTCTCCTTTGGGCACAGTTCTGTCTCCTCGGCCAATTTTCATACTGGTGCCTTGGTGGTTAACTATCCCTGGGATTCAGCTGTTGATCCATCACCCCATTACGAAGCCACCCCAGATGACTCCCTGTTTATCTATATTTCTGAGGCTTATTCCATTCACAACGAGCCGATGTGGAATGGGTCTTTTTATCATGGGATAACCAATGGTGCTGCTTGGTATGTCATATATGGTGGGATGCAGGACTGGAACTACAATTGGCTGGCTTGTAATGAGGTGACCATCGAGCTCTACGATACAAAATGGCCCGATCCTTCTGTTTTGCCTGGCCTTTGGGACGACAACAGGGAGGCTATGCTGGCCTATATGGAGCAGTGTCATCGAGGAATAAGGGGGTTGGTTGCAAATGCCACTACCGATCAGCCTTTGGCGGCCACGGTAAGCCTGCTGGAGATTGGCAAACCTGCCTACACCGATCCAGATGTAGGGGATTATCACAGGATGCTTCTCCCCGGCACCTATACTGTTCAGTTCTCAGCAGAGGGGTATTTGCCGCAGACGTTCTCCGATATTGAAGTGGTAGCCGACAGCGCAACCCGTTTAGATGTCCAACTCCATCAACTTTTGGAGGGAAACATCTCCGGGACAGTGAGGGATTCGGTCAGTTGTCAACCCCTTTATGCCTCTGTGGAAGTTTTGGGTCCTGGAGTGGGTCCCGTCTACACGGATTCATTAACAGGGTATTACTCCATAAATGTCTACCAGGGGACCTATACTATGAGGGTCTCTTCTAATGGGTATCGCACACTAACTAGGGATAGCGTCGTTGTTACGGACAGCGTAACCCAGGACTTCCAGTTAGAGCCTCTTCCAGTCCATTACTATACCCAGCCAAATCCACTTCCCATACCCGATAACGATGGATGGGTAGAGAGCCACCTCAATGTGCCCGATAGCATAGGGATTGAGGATATGAATGTCTTTGTAAACATCACCCATTCCTATATTGGGGATTTGGTTGTCAAATTGGTTTCTCCTCAGGGCACGGAGGTGACCCTGCACAACAGCAGTGGAGGTTCAGACGATGATATTGTGGGCTGGTATGACACAGACATCCCTCCTGATGGTCCTGGGGAGATGGGTGACTTCATAGGGGAGAATGTCCAGGGTCAATGGGCTATGTGGCTCCAGGACTGTGCCGCTGGTAATGTCGGCACCTTGAATTGGTGGAAACTGCAGATCTACGGGACAGGTAGCGTCCAAAGTGATAGTATAGCTCCAGCGGCTATCACCGATCTATCCGTTAGTCGCATTGATGATACCTCCGCGACCTTAGTGTGGACAGCCCCTGGCGATGATGGGGGCTTGGGGATAGCAAGCCTCTATGATCTTCGTTATTCCCTAACTCCAGTAGGCGCTGATACGGTCAGTTGGTGGAATACAACCGAAACTGTCTCTGGAGAACCTTGGCCATCACCTGCGGGGATGCCAGATTCGTGTATTATCCAAAACCTGTTGTCTGATACCACCTATTACTTCATAATCAAAACCGTTGATGAGGTGCCAAACTGGTCTGGCTTTTCCAATGTGGCCATAGAAAGGACAACAAATGTTGAGGTCGGTGACTTTACTGATTTCGCTGGACTACCTGACCACTTTGAGCTGCTTCAAAACTACCCCAATCCTTTTAACCCGATTACGGAAATCAGATATGCTTTACCGGCGGACTGTCAGGTTAAACTGGAGATCTATAATGTCTTAGGTGAAAAGGCAGCAACTTTGGTTGATGGGCAACAAACGGCTGGATATAGGAGCGTAAGTTGGAATGCCTCTAACCACGCCTCCGGAGTCTATTTCTACCAACTAATTGCGGGTAGATTCAGCTGGGTGGGGAAGATGGTTCTTCTGCGATGAGGAAGAGTTGGTAAGGCTTGCCCCTGGCAAGTTATATAGTTATATAATTGTTCTTTTTTGATCTTGACAAGAGAGAATAGTAAGTGTATATTTAAAAGAAAGGAGTGGTAAAAATGCGTTGGAAAATGTCTTTGCTAATCCTGTCTCTTTTGGTTGGTTCCTCGTTGATGGGAACCGAGTTAGAGGAGATAAGGAAGGCTATAAGGGTGAAGGGGGCGAAATGGGAGGCAGGGGAAACCTCGGTCTCCAGACTATCTCTGGAGGAGAGGAGGAGACTCCTTGGTGACAACCTGGCCGATGACTTTTTAAAGGCCCCCGGGGAGGAGATTAGAGGAACCAAGGATTTGCCTACCGAGTTTGATTGGAGAAACAAGGACGGGCATTTCTGGATGACTCCCATAAAAGATCAGGAGAATTGCGGTGCCTGTGTTGCCTTTGGTGCTTGCGGTGCTTTGGAGGCAAATATAAAGATTTATGCCAATAACCCCTGGATTATGCCCAATTTGTCTGAACAGGAGCTCTTCTCCTGCGGGAGAGGGCCGGGTGGTTGTGAATATGGGTGGAATCTCACATCGGCGATGAGCTATTTTGTTAATAATGGAACACCGGATGAGACCTGCCTTCCTTATACGGCGGTGGATGATAACTGTGATGATACTTGCTCCGATCGGACGGCCAGGGCCAGGAAGATAAGCAACTGGGGTTGGACAAATAGAACCATTGCCAGCATAAAGCAGGCCATCTATGACTATGGACCGTTAGAGGGCCATTTTTATGTCTATGCCGATTTTTTCAGCTACCACGGTGGGGTCTATGAACATGTGTGGGGAGATTATGAGGGTGGACATGCCATCACCGTGCTTGGTTGGAGTGACAGTTCTTTATGCTGGATCTGCAAGAACAGTTGGGGTAGGGGTTGGGGGGAGTATGGCCCATATCCAGACAGCACGAGAGGTTGGTTCAGGATAAAATATGGGGAGTGCGAAATTGAAGATAGGAAGGCAACCTGGATGATTCCTATCATCAAGGGCCCTGATGGGATGGTCCTCCATGATACCTGTTTTGGGTTTGTTTTGCTGCCGGATTCGTCTGCTTCGGATACTTTGACTATCTCGAATGTGGGTGATAGTCTGGACTTTTATTTAACCCTCAGTCATTCTCAGAATTGGCTCATTCTGGATGAGATATCTGATACATTATCGCCTGCCGAAAGCGTTAAAGTTGATTTTGGTATTACTACAACTGGATTGTTTGGAGGAACATATTGTGATACTATTGAGGTGGCTGCCAGTGACTCTGGAGACACAATGCTTTATCGAGTGAATGTGCCAGTGTGTCTGGTAGTAAGTCCTTTGTTTGTAAGGGGAGATTACGATGACACCGGTGACTTAGCCATGCCAGATGCACTAAGGCTTCTGCTCTGGAAATATCACCAACCTGGTGGAGTGGCGCCTACCTGTAAGGATGCCGCGGATTACGATGACGACGGGAACATTGCTATGCCAGATGCCCTCTCGTTGCTTCTTTACAAATATCATCAGCCTGGAGGGGTTCCTCCAGCTCCACCCTATCCTGATTGCGGTTTAGATTTTACTGAAGATGAACTTGAATGTGTTGCTTATAGCCATTGTCTTAAGGCCGTTAAATCTATGGTTCTCACTCCAGCAAGTGTAAAGAGTGCGGTTAACAGGGTCGAAGTTAAGAATTATTATCAGACCGATGATGGTTTGATGGTTGTTCCTGTGGAGCTTACCAATGAGGCTGAGCTAAGAGGATTTGAGTGTACGGTCAACTACGATCCAGCACTTGTTACCGCGGTGAAGGTAGATGGTGGGAATGATTATGATTTCTTTGCACCCTGGATAGACAATGAGTCTGGTAAGGTTACCGTGGGTATAGTTCCTGATATGAGTATGCAGCAGCCACTTGCGCCTGGTCAGAGGGTAGTAGCCGAGATAGCCTTCAGGGTCAAGGCTGATGTTAGCTTGAAACTATCTGATGTGGCCCTGTATGGGTTGAAGGCAGAGGTAGTGGATGCACGCTGGGTTGATGGGGTAGTGAAGGCCGGGGCAGGGTTACCTAAGGAGTTTGCCCTCAGCCAGAACTATCCTAATCCATTCAACCCGACTACTCTCATCAAGTATGATCTTCCTGTGGACTGCCAGGTGAGGCTGGATGTCTACAATGTGTTAGGTCAGAGGGTAGCCACATTGGTGGATGGACAGCAGAAGGCTGGATACAAGGTGGCGACCTGGAATGCCCAGGATATGGCCTCTGGCATCTATTTCTACCGACTAAAGGCAGGTGACTTTATCTCCATCCGCAAGATGGTGTTTTTGAAATAAGGCCGGGCCTACCGAGGAGAATCCTTTTGGCTTTCTCGGCCGGGAAGGCCGTAGTTACATTTTTGTAGTTCGTTTTCTTGCAATATAAATTTGATGAACATCTTCTTAATGCCTGATTTCGGCGAATATAAGGTTCAAACATTTGTGAGAGAAAAGCAGGAAGTGGGTCAAATTTGTCCTCTTTGAATCTGGGGGTGATGCTTATAGGATAAAGTGGGATATTGGTTGAGGAGACAAAGATATTTAGCTTTTATATAAGAGAGGGCCAGCAATGAAAACAAGGATTTTATTTGCAGTTTTGATATTGGCTATGTTTGCCTTAGCCTTAGGATTTGGCAAGGTAAATGCACAGCAGTGTGCCGATTCTATGATTGCTTCTAATAGAGAGGGATATGACGGTGATACAGGGATAGTTATTCCCATATATGGCAGAGTTTGTGGTCTGGATATAGGGGGAACTTTAGAGGACTTAGATGGGGTCAGTTTCGCCATAAAATATGACACTAGCCTTGTGGTCTGCGACACTATTTTGTATAATGTAAGTGATCCTGTCTATCCAAGTTTTTACGATAGCATTCCCGATCCCTTCTTTTGGGCCCCTTACATTGACCCTTCTGGCTATGTTACCGTAGGGCTTGCCTTTGCTATGCTGGGAACACCTGACATACCGCCCGGCCGTTATCGTATGTTTGATTTAGTTTTTAAGGTAAAGCCTGGGGCTCCTCCGGGGGTTACACCTTTAGACATTGAAGATGGTGTTGGCGGTATGAAGAATGCTTTCACTTATGTAACCACCGATGTTTATCCCGAATTGAAAGATGGCGATTTTATCGTTCTACCAGATACATTAGCCTTAACATTTGACCCCTTGCCCCCATATAGATTGAGTGAAGGGGGAAACCTGAGTGTCGAGGTTACAGCTATTGATCCTAATCCGACCCATTTTGTTACTCTCAGTGCTACTGGTTTAATGGAGAACATGAGTTTTTCGGAGACCAGCGATTTCTTTTTTGCAACTGACACCTTTACCTTCTATCCAAACCAGTGCCAAGCAGGGGTATATAATGTTGTGTTTTTTGCTGACTGTGACTTTGGTTGCCATGTAGAAACTCCGGTAACTATAACAGTGGATAACATCAACCGGATTCCGGGACTCGGTGCTGGTTCTGATCAAGCTATTATAGCGGGGGATACTTTGACCTTCACCGTTACTGCCACCGATCCCGATTACTGGGAATGTGGCGACGATACCCTCACCCTGAGTGCCACCAGTCTTCCTGGAGCAGCAACTTTTGTTCAAGACAGCGATACGACGGGCATATTTAGTTGGGCCCCCGGTTCTGCAGATACGGGAGATTATACCGTTATCTTCTCCGTTGAGGATCTTGCTGGTACTACCGATAGCGAGCCAGTAGAGATTACTGTCTCGCCGCACACTCTGGTTATTATGACGATTCCCGATCCTCCTTTGACCACTGTGAATGAGGGATCGATCTTAACTTTTGATGTTAGAGCCATTGATTCCTCCCCAGAGCATACGGTGGATCTATACGCTATTTATTTGCCAGTCAACGCTACCTTTCCTCCTGAAACTGGTGCTGGCTCTGTGCAATCCACATTCACTTTTAACCCGAATTACTGCCAGGCGGGGAGTGATAGTGTCGTCTTTGCAGCGCATTGTTCTGGAGATCTTACCACCACTCGTACAGTGTATCTTACTGTGAACGATATACCCAGGGCTCCAACCATAGAAGCAGGCGGTCCATATAGTGCAAAACCAAATCATCTTTTGACTTTTAGTGTAATGACGACCGATCCAGATTTGCAATGTGGCTATGAGACCCTCACTTTAAGCGCCCTTGATCTCCCCGGAGGCGCTACCTTTAGCCAGGATAACGACACTACGGGAGTTTTCAGTTGGATTCCTGTTGAAGCCGATACGGGATCCTACACGGTTACCTTTATCGTCGATGATCACACCGCGCTGGCTGACAGCGATCAAGCTACTATTAAAGTAGTTGTCTATGACTTCGAAGACGTTACCGATGCAGCTTTTGTGGGTGATACAGGGCCGGGACATAGTGTAGCCTGGGGTAACTACGATGAGGATGGAGATCTGGATATCTACATTGTGAACTATAACCAGGCCAATATCCTCTATTCCAACAACGGCGATGGAACCTTTACCGATATGGCTGCCACCGCCGGCGTCGCTCATGCGGGTGCTGGGCACGGTTCGGCTTGGGGCGATTTCGACAACGACGGAGATTTGGATCTTTATGTCACCAATGATGGGCCAAACATTCTTTATCGTAACAATGGTGATGGTACCTTCACCGATGTTACCAGCACGGCCGGTGTTGGGAACACGGATTGGGGAAGAGGTGTCGCCTGGGGCGATTTTGATAACGATGGCAACTTAGACCTCTACGTTGTTAATAGTTTGTCGACTCAAGCGAGCATTCTCTATCGTAACAATGGTGACGGCACCTTCACCGATGTTACCAGCATAGCCGGTGTCGAGTTCATGGGAAATGGAAGAGGGGTAGCTTGGGGTGACTACGACTCCGACGGAGATTTGGATCTATATGTAGTGAACTATTGGCCAGGGGGAAGCGCTCTCTATCGCAACAATGGTGATGGTACCTTCACCGACGTCGCTAGTGCTGCTGGGGTAGGGAACAATGGGTTGGGTACGGGCGTTGCCTGGGGCGATTATGACTCAGACGGCCACCTGGATCTCTATGTCGTAAATTATGGTGGCTACGGAAACTTCCTGTATCGCAACAACGGTGATGACACCTTCAGCAACGTAACCGGGACCGCCGGAGTGGGCCTGGTGGATAATGGATATGGTACTGCCTGGGCTGACTATGACTTAGATGCTGACCTCGACCTCTACGTGGTTAACTATCAAGGAGGGCGAAAAGCTTATGGAATTAACATTCTCTATTCTAACAACGGTGATGGTACCTTCTCTGACGCTACCGAGAGGGCAGGTGTGGGAGACCCTGGCTACGGCTACGGAACCGCTTGGGGTGATTACGACGACGATGGTGATTTGGACCTTTATGTGGTGAATCACGATCAAGCCAATATTCTCTATCAGAATCAGACTGACAATGTCGACTTCATTAAGGTGGCAGTGGAGGGTGCGGCATATTTAGGTCCCGGGTTTAGCAATAGAGATGGCGTGGGGGCGAAGGTTGAGGTGTACCAAGCGGGGACCGAGATTCTGCTTGGTTTTAGGGAGGTAAGAGGTGGGTCTGGTTACTGTTCAATGAACTCCTTAGAAGCTGAGTTTGGCTTGGATCACAACTATGCTTACGATCTGAAGGTCACATTCCCATCAAGTGGTGTAGTCAGGGTTCATTCTAACCTAACCACTGGTCAAAAAGTCGTCGTCTATGAGGAAAGAGCACCATTTACTTTCCCGCTTATCTCGCCTGCAGATGGAGACACGGCTTGGAGTCTAACACCGGCGTTGACCTGGCAAAGGGCTGTTGATCCTGATCCAGGTGATAGCGTCACTTATACTGTTTACTACTCCACGGATAGTGCTTTTGCCACCTACGATTCTCTTCCTGATGTCGGAGATACTACATGCAGTTTACCGGAACTAACCGATGATACCGTTTACTACTGGAAGGCAAAAGGAAGGGACAATTGGGGCCTGGAGGCTTGGAGTGTTGAGACCTTCAGTTTCAATGTCTACTTTCCGGAAGCGCCGAATGCTTTTAGTTTAGTATATCCTACTGAGGGAGATACGATCTATGCTGGTACGGTGATACTGGATTGGGAGGAAGCAACCGAACCTGATCCTGGAGATAGTATCCTTTATACTCTCTATTATGGTATTTCTCCTGAATTTCACCCGGACTCTACAACGATTGTTGACAGTTTAAATGAGAGTCAGTATCTCATAGCCTCGGGGTTACCTGACGATGCAAAGATCTATTGGAAGGTGAAGGCCTTCGATATCCTTGGTTTAGAGACCTGGAGCAATCAAATCGATTGGAGTTTTCATGTATATGCTCCGGAAGCTCCACATGCCTTCAGTCTTATTTCACCAGCAGATAGGGATACAGTTTGGAGTCTCACTCCTACCTTAATCTGGCAGAGGGCTGTTGATCCTGATCCAGGTGATAACGTCACTTATACTGTCTACTACTCCACAGATAGTACTTTCGTGGTTCAGGATTCGGTATCCCATATTGTAGATACTACTTCCACACTGCCAATACTGACAGACGACTCTACTTACTACTGGAGGGTAAAGGGAACAGACAATTTTGATTTGGAGACATGGAGTGAGGTTTTTAGTTTCAATACTTATCTCGTTGAACCCCCTGACTCATTCGATCTTCTCACTCCAATGGATGGTGATACGGTTTACGCAGGTATTCCAATTAGGTTAGACTGGGAGGATGCATCTGATCCTGATCCGGGAGATATTATTTTCTACACCCTGTACTTAAGTTTAAATTCAGATTTTTCAGATTCGATGGCGATCGATAGCTTATCAGAGAGCGAATGCACCCTCG
>Ga0315548_1001592_pt1 | contig 18821 bp, 22 predicted proteins | sample SalMarSW160110MG_2_FD_202540 | JGI IMG/M metagenome (GOLD analysis project Ga0315548, IMG submission 202540) | Salt marsh sediment microbial communities from the Plum Island Ecosystem LTER, Massachusetts, United States - Salt Marsh Sediment SW1601-110 ...
ATCACTATTAAAATCATCGTTATCGTTTTCATTATTTTCTCCAAATAATTAGCCCCCTCAAGGAAAGTCCAGCTAACCTCAAGGGGGCACGATGCACCTATAGATAGTATTCAGTTGTCTTGCTGGGCTTTTGAGGCCTATATTCTATACCCAACCTTAGTATAAGTCAAGGCTAGAAATTAGTGTCCAAATAGTGTCTACAAGGGGTTCAAAAGGGTTAAGATACGTTAAGAGGGGTTAAAATAAAAAATCTCCCTAACTTGCTTAAAGAGATTGTAGTTACAGCAATTGCAATAAGTTATGAAAATTGGCTTAATCTCAACCCCATTCAAGTGCGCTAGCCAAACTGCGCCACGTCCCGTTCGAAATTTAATAACTTAAAAATGGATAAATTTCGAACGGGTCACGTCCACATCTGGGTACGTGCCCGTTCTTTTAAGCTATTATTATACCCGCTTTTTGGGATGTTGTAAAGGGGATTTTGAGGGTGGTTTATTCTGCCTTCTTTTGCCGCAGCATCAGGTCGTTGACTGCAGTGCGGGGGTCTTTGTCTTCGTATAACACCTGAAAAATCTGCTCGCTAATAGGCATCTCCACCTTATACCTTTCGGCCAGCATCACGGCGGACTTGGTAGTGCGCACGCCTTCGGCAACCATCTCTGTTTCAGCTAAAACCTCTCTTAGCTTCATTCCCTTGCCGATTTGTTCGCCCACCCGGCGGTTCCTGCCGTGGCTGCTAATGCAGGTAGTTACCAAATCGCCCAATCCGCTCAGGCCGGCAAAGGTCTCCTGTTTAGCGCCCAAGGTTAGGCCTAAGCGGGATATCTCTACCAATCCGCGGGTTAAAATGGCGGCCTTGGTATTGGCGCCGAACCCGAGCCCGTCGGAAATACCGCAGGCAATAGCAACTATGTTCTTTAATGCGCCCCCTAATTCTACCCCCACGACATCGTCCGAGGTATAAACCCGGAAGCGCTGAGTCATCAATACATCCTGGATTTCTTCGGCGAGTTTAACCTCCCTGCTGGAGACCACAGAAGTCGCAGGAAGACCCCTGGCCACTTCATAAGAAATATTGGGCCCGGAAAGCACCGCTAGCCTTAAAGGCCCCAAGACATCCTCAACTACTTCGGAGACACGCATCAAGGTATCGTTCTCGATGCCTTTAGAGGCACTCAAAAAGGCCGAATCGGATATATCACCTTTGTTTATTTTACCCAGCACCCCCCTGAGGAAGTGCGAAGGTATTGCCAGGATAATCAAGGCAGCATCTGGAATAAGTTGATTAATATCCGCAGAAAGGGAAATGCCGCTGGGAATCTTGATTCCGGGGAGAAACTTCGGATTTTCCCTCTTTTTATCCAAGACCTTAAGATAATCCGCAAAGGGTCCCCAGAGGCCCACTTTATAGCCCTGATTGTGGAGCAAAATTGCCAGGGTCGTGCCCCAACCGCCGTCACCGATTACCGCAACTCTTGCACCCTTTTCTATAGCCATGTTTTTTACTCCTACTCTTATTTTTTCAGGAAAATCAGCAATTTACGGTTTAAATCTTCTGCGTTTTTGATACCATATACCTTATCCATTGCCCTGTAAAAGTCGGCCCCGTCCCTCAGTTCCCTGCATAGGCGGACAAAATAATCCCTGCCATAATCCTCAAGGAGAAAGATAACCAAAGAGGCCGCAGCCGGATAAAAGGTTTCCGGAGAACTTATACTCCAGATGTTTTGCGCTTCTATTTCCGCAACCGAGGTAAAATTTTGCTCTTCCACCAGTTTTCTGGTAAGGGGAAGGTATTGCCGAAAACTATCCCTTTCGTTCGCGCAGGCCGCCCCTTCTTCAAACCACAGCGGCACCCGGGACCCTGCGCCGATAAATTCCCTCAAGACTATATGGGTAAGCTCATGCGGAAGGACGCTGTCAAAGAAATCCTCCTCAAAGGAATAGGTATCAATGAATTTCTGAGCCGTATATACAGAGGCCCGTGACCATTCCGGCTGGCTGGTATGTTCAAGGTAGTCTTGCTTATTTTTATATATAAATACCCTGGCCCGGTCTTCCCAAAGCCAGAATTTAAAGCGGGCAAATCCCAAGCGCTCGGTTATTGAATGGTAATAACGCTCGCAGTTGCGGGCAAATTCTCTTACATGTTCATCGGAAATACTCGGACGATAAGAGATTACAAAATGCTCGCTCTTATATTCGTTCCACTGCGCCTCCGACTTAAATAAGGCGGCAGAAGAGAAACCCGCAAAACTCCCCCCGAGCAAAAAAACTATACAAAATACAGCTAATCGGCTTTTTGACATAGTGCCAATATACCCTACTTTGGGTAGTTTATCAAGTTAATTCGGGACCTGTCCCGAATTAAAATGCTCAAAAAGATAAAAAGTATTGGACGAATCTAAATTTTTTATGTATACTAAACATTAAAAGAGAAAGGCAAATGGCGCAGAAAAGAGAGCTTTGGAAAACGCATTGGGGAATGATCCTGGCCATGATTGGTACCGAAGTCGGCCTGGGTAATATCTGGCGTTTTCCCTACCTGGTGGGAAAATACGGGGGTGGCGTATTTCTCATTCCTTATATCATCCTTCTATTAGGCGTAGCTGTGTTTGCCGTGATTGCCGAATGGGTCCTTGGTCGGCATACGCGGCGGGACCCTTTGGGCGCATTTGAGAAGATAAAGTTTCCCTTTGGCCGGGATATCGGCGCCTGGGGCGTTATTGGCCCGTTCTTCCTTTTTTCCTACTATATTGTTATTACCGGATGGGTCATCTTCTTTGTTATTGCCTCTTTCGGCAGATTATATTTCGGCCAAGACAGTGAACAATTCTTTTTAAGCTTTCTATCCAGTCCCTGGATATTTGCAGTACATGCCCTTGCCATTTTTATCACCAGCAGTATTTTAGCCTTAGGTGTGCAGAAAGGAATTGAGCGCGCCTGCAAAATTATGATTCCTACTTTATTCCTGCTCTTAATTATCGTCGTTATCAGGTCGGTTACTCTTCCCGGTGCCCGTTTAGGAATTGAGTTTTACATGCGCCCGCGCTGGGAGGGCCTGTTAAATCCGGAAACCTGGATTGCCGCTTTGGGCCAGGTCTTTTTCACCTTAAGCTTAGGAATGGGCGCGATGTTAATCTACGGTTCATATTTACGCGATGAATGGGGTATTCCCGCTAATGCCCTGGCCTGCACCTTAGGCAACACCTCTTCATCTATCCTGGCGGGGTTTGCTATTTTTCCGGCTGCTTTTGCCTTAGGATTCGGCACATTGGTCAGTGGCTCGGAAAGCATTGGGTTAACCTTTTTTGTCCTGCCGCGGGTGTTTGAAAAAATGCCTGCGGGCTGGCTGTTTGGCGGCCTATTCTTCATTCTTCTTAGTTTTGGGGCGCTTTCTTCGGCAATCAGCATCCAGGAACCCAGCATTGCCTGGCTCAAAGAAGAACTGGGCTGGAAGCGAAAAAAAAGCGCTTTAATTACCGGAATAATTGTATGGCTGTTGGGACTGCCTTTTTTACTTAATGGCTTTATACCCGGTGGGTTGGGTAAAAAGTTGGCCCTCTTGGGTAAGATGGATATAATAATCGGGCAACTGGCCCTTCCCCTGTTTGGACTGGTTTCGGTAATCGCGGTAGGGCATTTTATGCGTAAAAAGGGTTATCAGGAAATCAATAAAAATGCCAAGCATAAGATTGGGGCCTGGATTATGCCCTGGATTAGATGGGTGGTTCCTGTCTTTGTCCTGCTTTTATTCTTCCTTAGTCTAATTAAAGTCCTGCAGGATTTAGGTAAGATTCCACAAATTATTCCCACAGTAAGCATGCCTGAATTCTCTCCTGTGGGCATTACTGCCTCAACGATAGTAATGATGGTTACAATCTGCACCATTATCTGGGGAGGCTTCATCTTTATGACCCACAGGGTAATCGCTGTAGAAAAAGAAAAGAGAAAAGGAAGGGTGGGATGAAACTTTCTTTTTTAGCCAGTCCTAAGTTTGGCTGGATATTTGTCTGGACAGAGATTGTTTTAATCTATCTGGCATTTTTGTGGTTTCATAGGATAGCGCAAAGAAAAAGAAAGGCTAAATAGAAGGCCTAGCGTTTGGGTTTAGGATATTTGGCCAGGACTTCCGTTTTTATCCCTCCGCGGGGATTAAACTCACCGCGCACTTCCATCCATTTCGGCCGGCAGGCAGAAAGCGCATCCTTTAAAACTCTATTCACTACATTTTCACTAAAAATGCCCAGATTCCTGTAAGCTAGAAAATAGAACTTCAGGGACTTAAGCTCCAGGCAAAGCCTATGCGGCATATAGCGAATGTTAATCGTGCCAAAATCGGGAAGTCCGGTCTTGGGACAAATGCAGGTAAATTCCGGAATAGAGATGTCAACCTCATAGCTCTTGTATCGGCTGGGGAAACACTCAATCTTAGGAAGTTTCGTCTTTGTGCCCGAGAGGGCGTGCCTTTTTGTGTATCCTGCCATCTTTTCGCCTTTCCTTTAAGCTGTATATGCAACCGCAATAATCCTGCCGGTAAAGGTTATATTGTTTAGCTAACTCCTGGGTTTTTTTAAAACCGTCCTGCTTTTTGAAATCGCGCGTTAAAAACAACCCGTTTGCGATATCACTGCCGATTTTATTTATTACTTTCGCGTTCTTATGAGGGCTAACAGTAAGCGTGGTGGCAAAGGCCTCAAAACGCTTCTCTTCAGCCAGTTTTGCTGTCGCCTCCAGGCGAAGACCGAAGCACTCGGGACACCTCCTGCCGCCTTCGGGCTCTTGCTCCCAGCCTTTAATCCGTCGGGACCAAGCCTCCAGGTTATAATCACCGACTATTAAAGGAAATCTTTGCTCTCGGCCTAACCTTTCAGTCTCTTCTAATCTCTTTAGATACTCTTGCTCTGGATGGATATTGGGATTATAAAAAAAGCCTGTAACCTCGTGGCCTTCCTGCCTTAGTTTCTCCAGGCAGTAAGCAGCGCAAACAGCGCAACAGACATGCAACAATATTTTCATCGTGAAGATTTTAGGCGCCGGGCAAGGGAATTATATTCCTGCCATAACTGTTTAGGTAAGTCCCTGTTAAAGCGGGCAAAGAATTTTTTAATATCCTTTAATTCTTCAAGCCAATCTTTTTTGTCTACGGCCAACAACTCGTTTAAAGCAGCCTTGGAAAGCCTGAGCCCTGTCATATCTATGTCAGAAATTTTAGGAAGGTAACCAATGGGAGATTTTACTGCCCCGACTTTATTATCACAACGGTCCAGTATCCATTCTAAAACGCGAAGGTTGTCGCTAAATCCCGGCCATAAAAATTTTCCTTTTTTATCGGTCTTAAACCAGTTAACGTGAAAAATTTTTGGGGCCCTGGTCATGCGCTTACCCATCCTCAGCCAATGGCTGAAATAATGGCCCATATTATAACCGCAAAAAGGAAGCATGGCCATCGGGTCGCGGCGGACCTGGCCCAATTTGCCAAATTGCGCTGCCGTGCGCTCCGAGGCCATGGTCGCAGCGACAAATACACCGTGCTGCCAGTTAAATGCTTCATAAACCAACGGCGCAAGATGGGCCCGGCGTCCACCGAAAACAATCGCGGAAATTGGAACGCCGTGATGCTGCTCCAGGCGAAAAGATGCTGAAGGGCAGTTAGAGATAGGGGCGGTAAAACGGCTGTTGGGATGCGCGCCAAAGATGGGTTTTCCATTTTCATCTTTCATGCCCGGTCTCCAGGGCCGACCCTCCCAGTTAATGCCCTCTCTGGGAAGTTGCCCCTCCGCGCCTTCCCACCAGACTGTTTTGTCCGGCTTTAGCAATACATTGGTATATATAGTGTCCTTCCTTATTGTCTTCATCATTACGGCATTGCTTTTCTTATTAGTTCCCGGAGCTACCCCGAAAAATCCGGCTTCGGGATTAATCGCCCAAAGCGAACCGTCGGAATCTACACGCATCCAGGCGATATCGTCGCCCAGCGTCCAGATACGGTAGCCTTTTCTTCTTAGCCCCTCCGGGGGGACCAGCATAGCCAGGTTGGTCTTCCCGCAAGCGCTGGGAAAGGCTGCGGCAATATATTCAATTTTACCCTTAGGACTTTCTATGCCCATAATCAACATATGTTCGGCCATCCAGCGTTCGCGCCTGGCAATGTAACTTGCGATACGCAGAGAAAGGCACTTCTTGCCCAAAAGCACATTCCCGCCGTAACCGGAACCCACGCTCCAAATGGTATTATCTTCGGGAAAATGCAAAATAAGCCTTCTATTTATGTCCAATTCCGCCTTAGAGTGAAGGCATTTGGTAAATTCTTCGGTTTTCTTAAGCTCTGTTAAGACCTCTTTGCCGGCCTTGGTCATAATCAGCATATTCAAGACTACGTAGCGCGAATCCGTAAGCTCCACGCCTATTTTGCTAAAGGGAGAACCTAGCCCATAGAAAAGGGAATAACATACATGGTTCTGCCTTTCATCGAGCCTTTAAAGATTGCCGCTGCTTTTTTGTAGGCAGTGCTTGGAGGCATCCAGTTATTGGTAGGGCCGGCGTCGTGTTTCTTTTTGGTGCAGATAAAGGTAAGACCCTCCGTGCGGGCTACGTCGTTAATCGCTGTGCGATGCAGAAAACATCCAGGAAGCTTCCTGGCATCCAGGGCATAAAGCTCTCCGGTTGCGCAGGCCTCTTTCTCTAAACGCGCCCTCTGCCTGGCTGAACCGTCAATCCAGACAATCTTATCCGGCTGGCAAAGCTCTGCACACGATTCTACCCAAAATTTTAATTTATTTAAGTTATCCATAGCAAATTTAAGATACTATATAATACATCTTAACCCGTTACTTTGTCAAAAGCTTTCTCACCCAGTTCAAAGGCCTGTTTGAGGTAATCGGGATGTTTTAATATGCCGGCTTTTTGGTCTATGCCGGGGCAATAAAGGCCTTGGGCAAACTCTATGCCCAAAACGGCAAAGAAATTCTTGACAATGCTTTCGGCATTCTGGAAAAATTTATCCCTGTTTGTCCCGCTGACCAGAATCAAGCTGCCCTTTTTTGGCTTCAGAGATACCTTTTTCTTTAAGATATATTTTGCTGTCCACAGGCACTGATAGCGGTCAATCATTGCCTTAACTTGTGAGGACAGGCTGCCGAAGAAAATCGGCGAGGCGATAATTATACTATCCGCAGCGGCCACTTTCTTATAAACATCCTGCATGTCGTCCTTAACCACGCATTCGCCGTTCTTACGGCAGCCGCCGCATTCCTGGCAACCCACAAACTTAAGCTCATTTAAAATGATCTTTTCAGTATCAAGGCCTTTCAACTTTGCCCCGGCCAAGGCCTGGTCCAGAAGCAATTCCGAATTGCCGCCCCTGCGCGGCGAGCCCAAAATCCCCAATAGCCTCATTTTATAGTCCTTATGATTCTAAATGTCTTTTCTAAAACTGTGTTTAGTTCGACTTTCTTTATGCACAGAGGCAAGTAAAGATATATAATATTGCCTAAAGGCCGAAGAAGCAGATTTTCTTGCAGGCCCTTTTGGTAAATTTTTAGTCCTATCCTCTGCCGGAAACTAAATGGCTGTTTTGTCTTCTTGTCGCGCACCAGCTCTATCGCCCCGATCATGCCCAAATAGCGCACATCCCCCACTAAGGGCAATGCCCTGAACCTCTCCATGCCCTTAGCAAATAGAGGGATAAGTTTGCCAATTCTATTCAGGGTCTTCTCTGCCTTGAATAGCTCAAGGCTGGCTAATGCCGCCGAGCAGGAAATAGGATTGGCTGTATAGGTATGCCCGTGGTAAAAGGTCTTCTGCTTATCGTAGTCTGCGTAGAAGGCCCGATAGACCTTGTCCGTGGTTAAGGTTGCGCCCAGGGGTAAGGTGCCTGAAGTTATCCCTTTGGAAAGGCAGATAAAATCAGGTTGGATATTTGCGTATTCCGAGGCAAACATCTTGCCCGTCCGGCCAAAGCCAACAGCTACCTCATCTACGATTAAATGAACGTTATATTCTTTGCAAAGCCGGGCTGCGCGCTTTAAGTATTCTACAGGATAGATAATCATCCCTCCTGCCGCCATTACCAGGGGTTCTACAATTAAGGCTGCAATCTGATTATTTTTGTGCTTAAGTATTTTCTCTAACGGTTTTAGGCATTCTATATTACAGGAAGGCCTGTCTTTGCCCATCGGGCAACGGTAGCAATAGGGCGAAGGCAGCTTCAGAGAAGAGAAAAACAAAGGGCTAAACAATTTATTGAATAGGTCTACCCCGCTGACGCTCATTGCCCCGATAGTATCGCCGTGATAACCACGATCTAAAGCAATAAATTTTCCCTTTTTCTTTTTGCCGATATTGCGCCAATACTGAAAAGACATTTTCAGCGCAATCTCAACTGCGGTTGAGCCATTATCGCAGAAAAAGACTCTGGAAAGGTTCTTTGGCGTAATAGAAACCAGTTCCTGCGCCAGGCGAATTGCCGGCTTGTGCGTAAACCCGGCAAACAAAACGTGGTCTAAGGAATTCAACTGTTTATTGATTGCCCTTTTTATCCTGGGATGGTTATGCCCATGGACATTACACCACCAGCTGGAGATAGTATCGTAATAGAACCTCCCCTTCTGATCATAGAGCTTCAACCCTCTGGCCTTTTTAATCAGAATCGGCGGCGACTTTCGGCAATCCTTCATCTGCGTGTAAGGATGCCAGATATATTTTAAGTCTTTCTTTATCCAATCATTCATAGCTAAAAACTTTTTTGCCTATGGGAATAAATGCCCGATACAACAAGGCCTTATCTTTACGCCAGGGCAAAACCCCTAAGATCTTCTCGCCAGTCAGTTTCTTTATTATCCGAGGATTATCTTTAGAAATAATATTCTTTCTTTCTCCGGATTGGCTATTATTAAATATAATCCCGATGATCTTCATGCCCCTTCTTTTTATGGCTTCTATAGTAAGTAAGGTATGGTTGATACAGCCCAATTTATTAGCTACTACGAGTAATGCGGGTATATCAAGTTCCTTTGCTATGTCTATCACAAGGTCTTTCCCGTTAAAAGGCACTAACGCCCCGCCTATTCCTTCTACTATAACAAAATCAAACCTGTCTTTTAAAAAGAGAAAGCTCTTTTTGATTCGGGCTTTGCTGATTGTTTTTCGTTCCAGTCTTGCTGCTAAATGCGGGGATGCGGGAAATTTAAATGTATACGGCTGCCGAGCTATATCTTCCGGAAATCTATCACTGCCCGTTTGAATCCATTTCTGGGTTATGGCCCGGTGACCATTATCTGAAAGAAACCGCCCCAGTAAACCCGTGACTGTGGTCTTTCCTACGCCGGTATCTGTGCCTACAATAAAAATACCCCTCATTTTATTCCTTTGCAAAAGAAAACTTCGTAGCTGGCTGTCATTGCCTTAAATCTTTGCTTATAAATTCTCTCCAGCCTATTCAGCATCTTATCTGTCCAGAGGCCCTTTTTATCAAAGGCCCTGCCTCTTGTGCCTGTATATTTTATTTTTTTCAATAATTGGGAAAGCGTTAAGCTCTGTTCTCTGTAAACTTTCCTTTCCACTCTACTGGCTCTAAAAAGTTTTTTTAGAATCTGCTTTATTTTCTTCTTTTCTATAAACTGGTGCGCGTCTATTGATGAGCATTTTCCTGATAACTCCTGCAGACATTCGTTCAATTCAAAAAAAGTGCCCGGGCCAAATATCGAGAAAAAAATCAGACCGTTTTTCTGCAGCATGTCCCGGTATCCTGCCAGGGCCGAGCCTAAATCCTCAAACCATTGTAAGCTGGCATTGGAACTGATCAAATCAAACTTCTCTTTAAGGCCTATTGTCTCTGCATCAGCAACAATAAATTCTATGCTATTGCGCTCAATCTTCTCTTCGGCAACCCTGGCCATCGCAGAGGATATATCTATGGCCTTGATCCTGGCCTCGGGGAATCGTTCCTTTAAAAGCCTGGTGTAGTTTCCCGTTCCGCAGCCAAGCTCAAGAATACGGGTAAAATTGTCGGTTTTAATCTTAGCAATCAATCTGGCAGCACAAAGGTTCTGGATGCTGGAATATTTGTCGTAATATGGCGCACACCTGGAAAAGTTGTTCTTGATAAGCTCTTTATTAATCATAGATACCTGCCAAAATCTTGCCTCAAGAAAGGCATATGCCCTGCCTCTTTAATCGCGGTAAATTTCGCCTGGGGCAAATTATTTTTTAGTTGGGCAACTTCCTGAATAGGCGCAACAGCATCGTCTTCTCCGTGGATAATCTGTATTTTAGCTATTTTATCCAATGAACTGGGATTGAGCTGTGCGTTTTCTAAATAATCCAGGCCTTCTAACAAATAATCTGTCTTGAGATCCTTAGAATAATCGGAAAGTAAGTTTTGTCTAAACCAAGATGAGCCCTCATCCTTAGCAAAACACATGTTATAGAAACTGTAAAGACAATCTTGTTTGTTTCTTTTAAGCAACGCCTTCATCTGCCTTAATTCTTGGTCTGCGTATCTTTTTCTTATGCCTACCAATATAAGCCTGTCTATATAAGCCGGATATTTGCCTGCAAATTCTGCTGCCAGGAACCCTCCCAATGACCAGCCAAACAGAGATATCTTCTTGAAGCCCTTTTCCCGCAAGGTCTTTAAAAGGGCCTGTTCAAAGCTAAAGGGCGAAAATTTAACCGGCAGCAGATAATTAAATTCCAAATCCAGATGCCTAAAGACCTGCCAGTCGCTGGCCCAGCCCGGAATCAAAACAAGCAAATTGCTTTTTTTTCTGTCTATATATTTAAATCTTGGCTTGGCAGATATCATTTGCCGCTCTTTCTAATATTTCTCTGGAATGATCATAGCTTAGCGAAAATCTCACTCTGGCCTGGTTGGGGGCGACGCTGGGCGTTCTGATCGGCAAAGCCCAATAGCCTTTATCCTGCAGCAGGCGGCTCAAATTTATTGCCTTCCGGTTATCGCCAACAATCAAAGGAATAATTTGCGCTGAGCCTTTTACCTTGAGTCCATGCTTTTCCAATCTGTTGCGAAAACAGGCGGAGTTTTCTAAAAGTGTTTTTCTGCGAAAGGGCTCTTTTTCTATCAGCTCTAAAGCGGCCAGATTGGCGGCTATAACCGGGGCAGGCAAAGCCGTGGAATAGATAAAACTGCGGCATGAATTTATTAAATACTCGGCTATTTTCTTTGCGCAGGCTAGATAGGCGCCAAAGCCTCCCAAGGCCTTGCTGAAAGTGCCCATAATAAAATCAATTTCCTCTGTCAGCCCCTCTTCCTCTGCCAGGCCGCTTCCAGATTTACCAAAAATGCCTGTAGCATGCGCCTCATCTAGGTAAAGCACACAATTATATTTCTCTTTTAATTCGACGAGCCCTTTGAGGGGGCAGATGTCTCCGTCCATGCTAAAGATGGTCTCGCTAATTACAAAGGCTTCTTTGAAATGCTTTCTTTCTTTCTTTAATAGAGACGCTAAATGAGCCATGTCGTTATGATTGAATCTAAAACATCGTACCCCCGATAAAAGTATCCCGTCAATAATGCTGGCGTGATTTAGCCTATCCGAGAAGATAACATCGCCTCTTTTGCAAAGGGCGCTGATTATCCCCAGATTGGCCTGGTATCCGGAATTAAACACCAGGGCTCTTTCTTTGCCTTTAAAGGCTGCTGTTTTCTGCTCAAGCTGATGATGCAGCTCTAAATCGCCGCTTAAAAGGCGTGATGCCGAAGAACCCACGCCAAAGGTATCCAAGGCAGCTTTAGCGGCTTCTAAAAGGCGGCCGTGGCTTGATAGGCCTAAATAATCATTGGAAGAGAAATCGATGTATTCTCTACCCCCAAGGCGTATCCTGCCTTTCTTTCTAAAGTTAGCCGGACGCAACACCCTGAGCAGGTTATTCTTTTGTCTTTCTTGTAGAAATTGGTTTATTCTGTCCATAATTCCTTTATCTGCTCGACTAGCGCATGGTCCTGGGCTGTTTCTCGTCCTTTAATAGTAAGGTAGCCTCCAATAAGCATACCGTTAGCCCCGGCCATAAACCCCAAACCCTGAAAGTCCTTGAGGATAATTTCTCTGCCTGCGACTATTTTTATCATTTTATCTTTCAAGATAATGCGGAAGATGCAAATCGTCCTTAGGGCATCGGCGCAAGAAATTGGCTCCAGAGATTCTAAAGGAGTGCCTCTGATGGGAACTAAAAAATTAATCGGCACAGAATCCACATCCAGCTCCTTCAGGAGATGGGCCATCTCGATGCGGTCCTGCCAGCTCTCGCCCATACCGATAATACCGCCGCTGCAGACCTCAAGGCCGGCTTCCTTGGCCGTTCTAATCGTGTTTATTCTTTGATCAAAGCTATGGGTGGAAACAATCTGCGGGTAAAAACAACGGGATGTCTCAATATTGTGGTGGTAGCGCCGGAGGCCGGCATCTTTTAAGCGCCGGAGGCCCTCTTTTTCCAATGCGCCTAAGGACGCACATACTGCAATGCCAACTTCATCTTTTATCTGGCGCAGGGCCTGCTCTAATCTATCTATCTCTTTTGCGTTTAGGCGGTTTCCACTGGTAACAATACCGAATCGCTCGGCAGCGATTTCCTTCGCCCGGCGAGCTGCCTTTACTATCCGGTCTTTACTCTTTAGCTGATAAGTAGTGATTTCGGCAGAATGCCGGGAAGATTGGGCGCAGAACTTGCAGTCCTCGGGACAGAGGCCTGATTTGGCATTGACAATACTGCAGAGTTCTATCTTGTTGCCTATAAATTCCTGTCTGACTTTATTGGCCCGAGAGATTAATTCAGTGAGGGGAAGTTTAAGCAGTAATTCTGTATCGATATCTGCACCTATCGTGGCAGAGGCCGCTTCAGCATCTGCTCTAAAAGAGCAGGGTTCTTCGCTAAAATAACCAAAACTATAATAACTACTACTATCCAGACCGCAGCCAAGACAATACCTGCTGCCGCCAGGCCTTCACCGCGCAAAACGCTCTGCACAGCAGCAATTTTTTTCAAGGCTAATACGCCAAAAATAATCGCTAAAACCGCACAAGCTAAATTGCCAAGCCCAAAGGGCACAAAAGACAGGATCCCTAAAGCCAAACTGGCTATCGCAAATTCGCTTAAAGGGCCTTTATGCCGCATTGTCTTTTGTCCCTTCTGAAGCTTGTTTAGGTTTAGCCTGTAAAAGCTGCTCCTTCCTTTTCAACAGCTGCTGAGCGTAAGAGGAGCTAAGGCCGCCCATCTTTTGCTGAACTTCCTCAATCTTTTTTTCCAATTCTTTTAAGCTAAGAAAATTAATCTTTTTCTTCTTCTTGGGCTTTTCTTCAGCCTTGGGCTTTTCTTCAGCCTTGGGCTTTTCTTCAGCAGACTTCTTTTCTTCTGGCTTCTTAGCTTCCTCGTTCATCATTGTCCTTTCTGTTAGATTCCTCTTCCCAGCTCGTGAATATTTAATTTCTTTCGGCAGTTCGGACAGATAAAGGTATTGCTTTCCGGAGCAAGATGGTTCTCCAGCTCATCCATGCCCATGGTCTCTCCACAATAAGGGCACTTGCAGTTGGGAGTGCGTTGAGAAAAGTCGAGCGGCTTTTCTTGTTCTTCCAGGTTATCCTCTTCCGTATTCATTAATTACCTTCAGGGCTTCTTCGGGAGTCTCTACTAGATGAAAAATATCCAAATGTTTCGGCGCAAGCATCTTATTCTTAAGCAGCGTGCCTTTTATCCAGCCCAACAGCCCCTCCCAATATTTTTTCTTAAACAGGATCACCGGACGCGGCTGGATTTTACCGGTCTGAATCAGCGTAATTGCCTCCATAAATTCATCCAAAGTCCCGTACCCTCCGGGAAAGATAAGAAAGGCCTGGCTATATTTAGCGAACATCACGCGGCGGCAAAAGAAATATTTAAATTCCACTAGGCGGGTAAGGTACTTATTGGGCTTTTGTTTGGTCGGAATAAGGATGTTTAAACCGACAGATTCGCCATTAGCCTCTTTCGCGCCTTTATTTGCCGCCTCCATTATTCCTGGGCCGGCACCTGTTATAATTGCGTAGCCCGAGCGGACAAACGCGCCGGCTGTTTTTTGCGCCAATCTGTAATAGGGATTTTCGGGTTTAACCCGGGAAGAACCAAAAACAGAAACCGCCTTATGGATATCGGACAACTCCTCAAAGCCATCTACAAACTCACTCATTATCCTGAACACCCGCCAGGGGTCGCTGGTAAAGTCCCGGTTTGTCTTAGCCACGTTTTCACCTCTTCTTGAAATTGTTAGCTGCCCACTTCTTTGCGGCGGATTTGCTCTTTAATTTTCCCTCAAGCTGCAAATCCACCATAGCCTTAAGGATTTTACCAAAGATTGGGCCGGGAGTAAAGCCTATTTTTATTAATTCATGGCCGTTTAAAAGGGGCTTCGGGATAACCGGTCTCTTTTTAAACTTAGCGTATTCCCTCTTTAAAAAGCGCCATACCGTCAAATCCCCGTGGCTGGCAATGCAATCAATATAGTGAAGTTTGAATTCCTGTTCAAAGGTAGGACGGACAAAAAGCCTCTTCAAGGTTGCCCGGCGCATCTTGGGCGCCTCCATCATGCGCATATGGTTTTCCACGCAGGACACAATGGCCTCTCGTTCTTTATTGGAAAACTTAAGCCTCTTCAGGATTCTCTCCGTCATCTGCGCCCCTACTCTGTCATGCCCGCTGAACCTGATGCGCTCGGCCAGCTCAAACGTGCGCGGCTTGCCGATATCGTGAAAAAGACAGGCCAGGGCTAATACCAGCGACGGTTTTTTAAGCTTTTTCAACATCAACAAGGTATGTTTAAATACGTCTCCTTCCGGATGAAAGGCCTTAGGCTGCCGGACCCCTTTAAGTTTATCTACCTGCGGCAGGAGATTCTTTAGCAGCCGGGTCTCGTCAAGCAACTCCAGGCCTAAACCGGGATTGGGGCCGGTAAAGATTAAGATTAATTCATCGCGGATCCTCTCTTTGCTTGCCCTTTTGACGGCTGCGGCCATCTTTTTGACGGTCCGCAGGGTCCTCTTCTCAATTTTGAAACCAAGAGTAGCAGCCAGCCTTACCGCCCGGATAAGCCGTAAAGGGTCCTGCCTGAATTTAGAATAGGCATCGCCAATGGCACAAATCCTTTTTTGGCGGATATCTGTTTTTCCCCCGCCCGGGTCAATAATTTTTTTCTTGAGAGGCTCATAGGCCAATCCGTTAATAGTAAAGTCTCTTGAAGACAAATCCTCTAAGAGGCTCGGGGAATATTTGCCCTTTTTGTCTCTGAAGGTAGAGATTTGATAGGGCATCTTGTTTCTGACCAAAAGCAGCGTGCCGAATTTTGCGCCTACAGGGTAGGTCTCGCCGGGAAAAACCTTTCTGGTCTGGACCGGCCTGGCATCGGTGGCGATATCAAAGTCGCGAGGCGCTTTGCGCATGAGCATATCGCGCACGCAGCCCCCCACAAAATAGGCGGCAAAGCCTTCGCGGCGCAATTTCCTGACAATTTTCAGTGCTGTTTCTTTTTTCCTGGAACTCTTTTTCATCTCAAGAACTAATAGATTCAACCCGGCCATCTATTCTCTTGAACAGATGCCCCTCGGAATCACAGGGGTTGCAAAAACCAAAATCCCGGCAGAGAAAGTAATGCCGGGGAATACGCAGGCACAACCCATCTTCAAAGAGGTTGCCCAGTTTATCTTTGTGCGCGGTATAGACTTTATAATGGCAGTTATAGATATTGCCGTTAGGGGCAATTAACACTTTATCGCTGTGGCAGAAAATAGGCGCGCTGGGCTTCTGGCCAAACGCCTCCCGATAAAGGGGATAATTGGAGATCCCGTCTTTTTGCTCCTCGTCTACCGGATAGTCATTTTCCTGTGGATATAGTTTGCCTTGATAAAAGCCTAAGAAGCGCTGCAGTTTTACGCGGGGATGAATCTTGGAAAGCTCACCCCTGTATGCAATGGCCTGCCTCAAATGCGCCGGATGGGCCACGACAAAAAGCGTATGCACGCAAATGCCTGCCTTGTCTAATTTTCGCACATTGGCAATGAACTTCTCTACGGGCGTGCGAATAAAATGCAGCGAGCCGTTAAAACGCAGCCTGTTTTTATTCTTAATCTCTTTCTTGAAAAAGCTTACGTCCCGCTCAAAAAAGGGAGAATTAAAATTAGAGGTAACCGTAATCTTCCAGTTTTTATCCAGGTGATTGACCACGTAGAGAAAATCCGGATAAACAGTCGGTTCGCCGCCTAAGATAGAAAGTTTTTTAATCCGCCGCCGGCGCAAGAATCTCCTCTGGGTTCTGTTGCCTATGGCATTAAGCGCCCTTACCCACTCCTTGCCGCTGCGTATCGGATAATTGGCCAGAGGTCTTGCGGGCAAAGAGATTCTCTGGACGCAATAATGGCAGTTCAGATTGCAGTCCAGGTTTAAAAACACGCCCCAGAAAGCCGTAAAATGGGAATCAATGAGTTTTTCTTTCAAGATACACCCTGACCAGGCCCCTGACCGAATTGCACAAATAGATTTCTTCGGCCTGCAAAAGATCCTTTTTAAACAGTATTCTCTCTTTAACGGCCTTTTTATGCACAGAAAACATGGACCTCCTGTATACCCCGTCTAAAAGCCCGCAGGCTACGGGCGGCGTATAAAAGGTGCCGTTTTTTCGAATAAAGATGTTGGAGATTGCCCCTTCCGTAATCTCCCCCTTCTCGTTGGCAAAAATAACATCGTAAAAACCCAGGCGCCTGCATCTTTTATATTCCCGATTATAGATTTTACGGTTGGTGCTTTTGTGATAAAGGAAGGGATTGCGCGAATCTGTCCTCTTTGCGCAAAGATAAACCCCGGGTTGTTTGGCTGCGGCCGGCTTCAATAAAAAAGCCTCCAGCTTAATATTCCCTTTTTTATCCAGAAGCAGGCGCACTCTATGCGTCTTTTGTTTAAAGCGCTTCTCTATCCTTGCCAGCTGCGCCAGGATATCTTTGCCTTTATAAACAAAATCAAAATGCTTGGCCGAATTTTCCAGCCTCCTTAAATGCTGCCGTAGCAGTGAGAAGCCCCGAGCCGGCTGCCAGAGCATCGTTTCAATCAGTTCAAACTGTTGCGGCTTTTTAACCAAGAAATCCGCCTTCAAACGGCATTCGGCGTATTCGCCGGCCGCGTCTGAATCATAAACAATGCCGCTGCCCACACCCATCTCTGCAGCCTTGGTCTTGTTGTCAATCAAAAGCGTGCGGATAGCCACGTTGAAAGTGCCGCGCTTTTGCGGCGAGAAAAAACCGATGCTTCCGGTATAGAGATTGCGCGGTTCCTTCTCTAAGCGGCGGATAATTTCCATTGTCTTAATCTTGGGCGCTCCCGTAACCGAGCCGGAAGGAAAAATTTGAGTAAAGATATCAAAAGGCAAATAGCGTCTCTTCAGCCGGCTTTCGATATCCGAGGTCATCTGAAAAAGCGTCTTGTACCTCTCTACGTTAAACAAACGCGGCACCCGCACGCTTCCCGTAGTAGAGACCCGCCCTAAGTCATTGCGTAAGAGGTCAACAATCATCAGGTTTTCGCTTTTGTTTTTCGGGCAAGCTTTAAGCTGCCTGCTGATTAATAAGTCTTCTTCCGGGTTGCGCCCTCTTGCAGCCGTGCCTTTCATCGGCCGCGCGCAGATTTTATTTGCGCCTTTTCTGAAGAAAAGCTCCGGCGAAAAAGAAAGGACAGAATAGCGTCCGCTGCGAATATAGGCCGAATAAGAGACGCCTTGCTTATCTCTTAAATCAAGGTATAAGGCAGCTGAAGACCCGGAAAAAGAGAATTTTAGCTTAAAGGTATAATTTACCTGATAGGTAAGCCCGCGGGCAATCAGCTCTTTTATTCTGGCAATAGCTTTAAGATATGCATTTTGAGAAATATTCGCCCGAATATTCTTCAATGAGTAATCCTGCTTATAACTTTTGGCTGAAAGAATTTTTTTAACCAAGGCTTGTGATTTGTGAGGGCCGTTTTCGAAGCCTTCCCGGCGATGGTTGTAAATTAAAGGCTCCTCATACACCCCAAACCACAAAAGCGGAAAGTCAAAGACGCGCCTTGCATTTAGCCTATCCTCAAAGGCCTCGCCCGCCTCATAGGAGAGAAAGCCGGCGGCATAGAAGCCTTCTTTTAGCGCCTGGTTTAAGCGGCTAAAACAGCGGCTTACTTCGTCGAGCTTAAAAGTTGAGATTATTTTCCTCGGCCGCAGGAAGAGATAGCTTAGGTAATTCTCTGGGTCAGGCCTTGCGCTCTCTAAAAAGACGCAGTTGTCTTCCTTTTCTAACAGCTTTAAAATTGCGGCTATGGGGAATTCTGCTTTCATCTTGCGGCAGGTTAACGGCAGACTTTCTCCGCCAGGGATTTCATCAAATCGAAACTCTTTTCGTATCCCGGAAAGGCGTTGCCTTCCAGGACATAGGCATTTTTGAGGTCTTCGGAAAAGATAATGTCCACGCCGGCAAAATTAAGCCCCAGCGTACGCGCGGCCTTCCTGGCTAAATTTTTCAAGACAGCTATTTTCTGCCTGGGGAATTTTCTTAAGATTGTTTTTCTTTTATCAATCCGGCCGCCCTGCGACCAGTTGGTAACGCAAGTCTGAACCTCTGAAGACTTGGCATAGAAATAAATTACCTTGCCGAATAAAACATAAACCCTGAAGTCGAACCTTCTTCCCTTGAAAGTTGCCGGCTTTATCGCCTCCTCGCAGATAAAGCCTCTCTTTAGCAGCTGATTAATGAAACCTTGCCTGTCCTTAATTCGGCTGAATTTCCAGTTGAAATCCGAAAGGCGGCTGATAACCTCGC
>Ga0315548_1001598_pt1 | contig 18768 bp, 20 predicted proteins | sample SalMarSW160110MG_2_FD_202540 | JGI IMG/M metagenome (GOLD analysis project Ga0315548, IMG submission 202540) | Salt marsh sediment microbial communities from the Plum Island Ecosystem LTER, Massachusetts, United States - Salt Marsh Sediment SW1601-110 ...
AAGTAATTTTTACCATCTTCTCCATGAAGTTTCTCTACTCCTAATTCTATTGTTTTTGCACCAAGTGTAATTTCCAATACTCCTAGTGTCGGTGCGAGGTGGTTCATTTTCTTCTCCTATCATTTTATTTTTTCCTTTGAGTTTTATTTCAATCCAAAAATTACTTTGGATTTTTGTTAAGAATTATTACAGAAATTTTTTAAAAAACTTGAATGGACCTTGAGTGGTTTCGCGAAACTTCCGCGTCGCCCTTGATTTTGAGCGAGGCCTCGAGTAGTGAATCGAACAGTTCGATTCAAATGGACCCACCGCGAATCGAACGCGGATCTCCTGAGCTCTCGACGGTAAAACCGCTTGCAAGTCAAGTATCTTAACCATTGGACAATGGGCCCGAGCGATGTTCACGAGACATTCTTCGCGAAGCCAAACCCGAAAAATCCGAGTGGGCTCGCGAGCCCGATGATTAATTCAATCCATTTCTGTTTTTAAATTTTCTGTAATGAATGAATATGTAGAAACAATCAGATTGATTGTAATTCTTTCCAATGTGAACTTTAAAGTTCATAAAAAATATAGGAGGTGATCCATCTGCAGGTTCCCCTACAGATACCTTGTGACGACTTAACCTACCTTGTCTACTCAAGATTCTCCTTCGAAAAGTTTCATCATAAATAAACTCGGTTGGTTTGACGGGCAGTGTGTGCAAGAGACAGTGACATATTCACCGTTCGCTGATAACAAACGATTACTACGGATTCCATTGTCACGAGGTTGGGTTGCAAACCTCGATCTAGACTGAGACAAACTTTAGGGGATTAGCTTTACCTTTCGGTGTTGCATCCAATTGTATTTGCCGTTGACGCGCGCGTGTAGCCCAGGGTATTCACGCTGTACTGACCTAACGTAGCCCGAACTTTCATCCTCGTTACCGAGGCAATCTCTTTATTGTACACGTAGTAAATAAAGATGCGGGTCTTGCCTGTTACTTGATTTAACAAGTCACTTCACAGCACAGGCTGACGTCGGCTGTGTGACTGCTCTCAGCGTGTCAGGTAAGCCCTTTAGACTGACCTTCATCCTGCTGTCGATCCTGGTGAGGTTCACGGTGTAAAATCTAATTGAACCGCACGCGTCACCCGTTGTAGTGTCTCCCCGCCAATTCCTTTAAGTTTCGGCCTTGCGACTATACTTCCCAGGTAGCACACTCTTCGCCTTCGCTGCAGCACCGACACCTCTCGAGGAGGTACCGATGTTTAGTGTGCAGTGTTTACTGCCAGGACTACACGGGTATCTAATCCGTTTTGCGCCCCTGGCCTTCATCCCTTACTGTCAGAACTGTTCTCGTAACGTGCCTTCGCTGTTGTTAGTCTGTCCAGGATTAACACATTTTACCGCTACTCTGAACATACTCGTTACGTCTTCCAGTCTCTAGCTTGGCAGTACTTCTTGCACGCTTTACACTTGAGATGCAAAATTTCACAAGAAACTTACTAAGCAAGCTACGGATGTTTTAGACCCAATAAAAATGGCTGCGACTTGGACCGCGAGTATTACCGCGGCGGCTGGCACTCGTCTTACCCAGTCCTTATTCGCCAAAATTTTTAGATTTGGCAAAAGCTTTACAATTGTAAAGCACTCTGGCTCAAACTATCACGCTTGCGCGCATTGTAGATTATGCCTAACTGCTGCACCCCGTAGGGCTGGGAATAGTGTCTCAGATTCCCTCTCAGGGCCTCTCCGCTAAGAGCCCTTACAGATCTTCGGCTTGGTGGGCTATTACCCCGCCAACAACCTAATCTGCCGCAGCCCCATCCTTAAGCACGAGTTTGGGAGACAAATCATTCCAGGGTATGTCTCTTATCAGATTTTACCCTCAGTTTCCCGAGGTTATTTCTGACTTAAGGGTAGGTTAGCTACGTGTTACTGAGCAGTTCGCTTACTCCTATTTCTAAGAATATAACTTGCATGTCTAAGCGCAAACCAGAGAGCCGCAGCCGCCAGCAGGATCAACTGGAATTAAACAATTTCATAAATCTCATCGATAAAACAAAATTTCCATTGCGCAATTTGTCTTGTATAAGATTGACAAATCACTTCACACATTCTCCTAACTATTAGCTTGACTATTGGATATCACTCAACTTCATTTAACATAAGTTCAGAATTATAAATTGAATTCAGAATTTGATATTAAATGGATGACTGCTTCTACATACATCATACCTTAAAATGATTTTTATTTTTTTGACTAAGGTACTCATCCATCTTAACGATATTTTCAGAAATTCGTGGTATATAAATGTTTCGCAGAAAATTCAGTCGAGAAAAGTTTGTGCAGCGTCGGGATTATTATTTTAAAATTATGGCAAAATATATTTATCCCGCCCACCACACCCTAAAATATTGCACTCATAAATGTCATGAAATAATATTCCTCCAAATCCTGCTTCGCTTGGATTTTCCGACGATGACAAGTTAAGTCCCAAAATTTTTTAAAAAATCTTATGGTGATATTATTTTCTAAAACAGCGAAGCAATCTGTGTTAAGCGATTGCAGAGCGAGTATTAATCGAGCGACAGCGAGCATTTTTTATACTTCTCTTTCTTATTGATTTCATGTCATTAACTCAATACAAAAAAAAGAGAAACTTTGAAAAAACTCCTGAACCAAAAAAATCAGAAAAGAAAAAATCAAAAGAAAAAATTTTTGTTGTGCATGAACATCATGCTTCGCATCTTCACTGGGATTTGCGTCTTGAAATGAATCGTGTTTTAAAATCTTGGGCAGTTCCAAAAACTCCGCCGACGGCAAAAGGCACAAAACGTTTAGCAATTCAGGTTGAAGACCATCCTTTAAGTTATGCAAATTTTGAGGGGACTATTCCAGAAGGAAATTACGGTGCTGGAAAAGTTGAAATTTGGGACAACGGAACTTACGAAATTATCGAGAAAGATTCTAAGAAAATTGAAATAAATTTCCATGGAAAAAAGTTGAAAGGAAATTATGTTTTAGTAAAAACACATTACGGAAATAAACCAGAAAAGAGTTGGTTGTGGATGAAGGTTTAAGATTATTCCCGCCCACCCGCCCTTAAAATTGCGCTCATAAATGTCGCGGATTGATGTTATCTTCAAATCCTACCTGTGTTGGGATTTTCTGAAGAGGATAAAGTTAAGTCCAAAAATATTATTCAACAGTTGAGCAATCAATTAGAATTTTCTTTGGCAATATTCTTTTTTTAGCGAAGCGCCTTGACGAAGTTTGGCGCGGAGCAAATTAATTTCAAAACCTAACTTTTCCCCTCTTAACTTTCCAACCAACAATTAAAATCAACAGAAACAAAACTAAAGAAATTCCCAAACTAAAATAATCCTGTGCATTCAAAACATTTGGAAGTAAAGCAAAAAGTGCATAACGAATTATCAAAGCTCCAATGAAAATAAAAACCGGAATTAAAAAATTCTTTTCTAAAACTTTATTCCAAACAGAAAGAAAAAATCCTACGACAAAGCCGACTCCAAAAATCCAATCAATTGCAAACGCCGAACCAATTAATAAAACGAAAATGATTGTCCCAAAAATTATATTAAAATCTTTTTTTACTTTTTTCTTCATAAAAGTTTAAGGAAATTAGGAGTTATAAAATTAATTGAAGAAAATTCCTTTGTCACGAATTTTTTCTCTAGAAGATTCTTGAGAAACAAATTTTCCATCAGAATATTCTTTTGGAACTGAATCATTTTGGTAAACAACCTTTCCTTGAGAATTTTTAATCTGATAAACTGCCTGACTCATTCCTCCAAATAAAAATCCTCCTGTGCAATTTTTTTGATAAGGAATATTAAAATATTCTAAAGAAACAACGCGAGGTTCAACATCTTTAACCAATCCAAAAAATTCGTCAAAAGAATCTTTGAATGAACTCTTATGAAGAATTGTAACTTCGCGACCAATTAATTTTTCAGCTAGATTTTCATTAAACATTTTCAAAATTAAACACCCTTGCTCGCACCTTTGTCTTTCTCATCTAATTCACCTGTCCACCATTCCAAATCAGGAACTTTTGCAGTATCTTGTCCTCGGGCTTTCAGATAACCTCTTGTTAAAAGATAAAAAATCACACCCAAACTTTTTGGACTTTTATTGTTTCCAATAATAATTTGATTTGCACCTTTTGAAAAATTATTTGTATCACAAACCATTAAAACTTTCTTCCCAACCCGCAAAGTATCATTCAATGCATTCTTATCAATCCATTGGTCCATAACAACTGTCAGTTCATTTTCAAAAAAGTCCGGCAAGTTAGTATTTGTTAAAATACCTGCAGGATATTTTTTTGTAAAAACTCTTATGCTGGTAAGTTCAGAAAATTTTTCAGCAGCCTTCCATCCTGCCTGTCTCTTGCAAACTAAAATCACATTTTCAGGATTAAACTTTGATAAATATTCAATTCCTTCTTTAAGTTTCTCGTCAATAATATCAGTATTAAAAATCGCAAGCCCGTCAGCTCTTCTTCTGTAAACATATTTTCTCATATCAGGCGTCACAACTTTTGTCCCCAAATAAATTCCTGATTTAACATAATCCTCAAGGGGAATTAACATGTCAGTCCGCTTTTTTATTTTAACCTGCTCTTTCAAATCCTTTGTTGTCGGACTTTCCACAGAAAGTTTTTCCTTTAACTTCGCTGCCTTCTCAAACAAAGCTTTCTTTTTTTCCTCAATTGATTTTGCTTCTTTACTTGAATCATCAGATTCTTTTTCAGCTTTTTTTTCTAAATCCTTGCCTGAAAGTTCTTCAATTGCTTCTTCAATTGCTTCTGCTCCTTCTTTAACATTTTCCTTAATCTCATCAATTACATTTGTCATGTTAAATTTATAGAAAAACGGTTTTTAAAGATTGTGATGAGATTACATTGTAACATAAGCGGGAGTTATTGGACTCAAAAAAATTATTTCTTTTTTCTCGCTGGTTTATCCCAATAAGCAGATTTACAATTTGGGCACAAAACAGGATATTCTTTTTTTCTTGGTATCCATTTATGTCCACATCTTTCGCACTTGTAACCTTTAACTTCTATCTTTATTTCTGCCATAACTAAATATAGAAATCTGTTCTTTATAAAACTTACTTTTTAGAGTAATAACTATATAGTTAATAATTAACTAACGAAACATTTATATAGTTTAACCTACTTATATGATTAGTAATTAGTTAAGTAAACATAAAGGGGGCATAAAGCCCCCTAGATTCCAAATCGGCTACCAACCAAAATGAAATCCAAAGATATAATTGAACAGAAGTATAAAAATGTAACCTGTCCTAAATGCAATTCTAATCAAATTAAGAGAGATGGAAAAAGAAAAACCAATAACAGAGGCAAGATACAAAGATACCGATGCAAAGAATGTAATTTTAGGTTTGTTATAGATGATGGATTTTACAGAATGAGAAACCATCCAAATAAAATTACTGCTGGGATTGATTTATATTACAAAGGCGTTTCATTAAGAAAAGTGCAGGAACACTTTCAGGCATTTTATCCTCATAATTCAAGCCACATGTCAATTTATCGTTGGATTGTTAAATATGCTAAAATGGTTGGAACATTGATTGATAATATTCCAATAAAGTGTGGAAAGGAAATGCAAAGCGATGAAATGGAATATTACAGAAGAAAAAGCAAATATCAGAAAGGCAAAAGAACAAAACTGGTTTGTAGATACCTTTGATGTAAAGACTAAGTTTATGGTTATGGGAGAATATATGAAAAGTAGAACTAATGAAAATTTAATTAAGGTTATGAAAAAGGCAAAATTCAAGACAGGTGAACAGGTCAAGATGGTAACTACTGATGGGCTAAGAGGTTATCCAAGAGTGTTAAGAAAAGTTTTCAGTTTACAATCTCCTTATCATGCCTCTTCAAAAACTAAGAGCAAGATAATTCACAATGTTGTAATTGCCGACGAAAGAGGTTTTAATTATCCTATTGAAAGATTGCATAACACAATTAGAGAAAGAACAAAAGTAATGCGCGGTTTTCACGGTTGCATAGAAAGTGCACATGCCATAATGAAAGGATTAGAGATAAATTATAATTTCAATAGAAAACATATGTCTTTAGACAAAAAGACACCTGCCGAAATTGCTATACCTCAATTAGAATTAGGAGTTAATAAGTGGTTGGACTTGATTAAGTTAAATAAAATCTGATTGCATCATTTACTTTCATTTACGAAAAGCATTTTTATGACAGCTTCATTTTTCTTGTTTTTTATAATAGTTAAAGCTTTATTAAAATCCCTTAACTCAAATTTGTGAGTTATAATCTTACTTAATTTGTTTTTATTTTTCTTTACAAATTTCAGTGCTTCTTTAAAATCATCCATACCATTATAGCAGTTTGAGCCAGTAATAGACGCTTCTTTAAAAAATAGATTTCTTAGATTTAATTTATTAATATAATTTTTATTGAATACTCCTAACACTATTATTTTTCCTTTGGGTGCGATAAATTTTATCGCCTCAGATAAAGTAGAATCTTGTTTTCTGCCGACAGTTTCAAAAACAAACTCATAATTAGTATCTTGATTATTAAATATTTTTATTCCTAATTGATTGGCAATTTCTAGATTCTTTTTATTTTTTCCTTTTATGTAGCTTTCTTCACATATAACTTTTAGCACTAAAGCCAGTAAAATGCCGATTGCTCCATCACCAATAACTAAAATTTTGGAATCCTTTTTTACTTTCACTAAATTTTTAGCATGAATGCAAACAGCAATAGGTTCAGTCAAACACGATAATTCAAAAGAAACATTGGAAGGGATTTTAACTAGATTGTTTATGGGAACTAAAACATATTCAGAAAAACCTCCACCATATTCTTTACCTAACGATTTCGCTTTAGTTATCTCCTTGCTTTTCTCAAAGATTAATGGTTGTATAACAACTCTCTCCCCCTTTTTAAAATTCCTATTGGTTTCAATCCCGTCTATTACCCCCGAGAATTCATGACCCCAGATATTTTTATTAATAAAAAGTCTTGCTTCTTTGTCAGAGATTATTTTTGTTATATCGCTCCCGCACAATCCGCAGGATGCAACTTTTATTTTAGCCCAACCTTTTCTTAGCGAAGGTTCTTTTTTATCTAAATACTTCGGTTTTCCGTTATTCTGAATTTTAATATATTTCATCCTAATTCCTTCGCTTGATAAATCCTCCATTCTTTATTAAAAAACATCTCATTATCTATTTTTTTAGTTCTTAAATTAAATTCAACAATCCTGTTATTATCTGGATCAGAGATTATAATGTTTCCATTTCTCAAAAAATTAGCATCTTGGACCCATCCGATATCTTTTATTTTTATTCGTTTAATATTTCTCAAGTTTTTATCCGTTATAAGAGCGGATTTATTTTCCGTATCTGAGATAATAATTTTATTTTTCACAAAGTAAATCGAGTGGGGATGCTTAAGATCTTTTAGAATTACCTTGTGATTTAGTGAATTTTTATCTATTGCGATTATTTTCCCTTGATGAAAAAGTGAGCAGTAAATTGTATCATTGAAGTATTTTGTTTTACCAATATAAATTGCGGAATTTAAATGAGTCGTCTGTTGTAAGGTTGGATATTGAATATTCCTATGGTTCGTATTTCTATCAATTAACCTTAATCTTCCCTTAGAATCTTTATCATATCCATTTTCTGTAGCAAACCACGACCAATTTAGATTTCCTTTTTTATCCAATATTAAAATGCAATCAAGACCTGTGGATGCGACAATTATTTTATTCTTGATTAAGTTTAGAGAATGCAAATCGTTTAAATATTGATTAGATATTGAGTATTTAGTTTTAAGATTTAAATCTAAAATAGAGATTTTGTTTCCGGATGTACAAACATAAATTTTATCCTTCTCCATATCAAATCCAGCAGGAGTTTTTATATTTCTCTGTTTAATTATTTTCTTTTTATCCCAATCCATTATAACCATTTTTCCCCCAAGATTTACATCAAAAATTTTATCAGTTCCTTTAAATCTACTTTCTTTTCGTTTTGAATTATTTTTATTCCAAAATTCTTTTAATCCGGAAAAATTTGTTGTCAGAAAAGAAACAATTATCTTCATTTTATTCAAACTCCTTTAATTTACTGATATTTCCTCCAGTTGCTTTGATAAATTCAACTAATTTTTTATAAGGCAACCCTTCTCCAAGAGCTTTCTTTGCTAAATTATATCCCTCTTCTAACCCCGTCGCCATATTTGCCAAATATAGAACTGTTCCCGCATTTATTGCGACAATATCTTCTCTTGCTTTATCTCCTTTTCCTCTTAAAACATCAATAGATAATTTAATATTCTCCTTAACGTCTTTTCCCTCACAAATATCTTTAGGACTATACTTTGGAAGCTTAAGATCGTCTGTAGGATTAAAAATTTTTAATTTCCCAATATTTCCTTTTTGGATCCCGATAATCTTTGTTTTGCCATAAACTCCCATTTCATCTAGATAGTGTATTCCATCATGAGTGGAAGATGCAACCATTGCATTCCTTACCCCAAAATATTTTAAAACCTCTATAGACAATTCTACATCTGGGTGAGCCAAACCATACAAGAAATTGTCATATTTTATTGGACTTGCTAAAGCAGCCAATCCAAAGGAAAGAGCATGAGGAGCAAGAAATTTTTTTCCGTAGAGATAATCGAAATTTGGTAATAATCCCTCGATTTTAAATGCTCCAAATTTTGTTTTTAAGATTATTTTTTCCATTTCTTCCAATGGAATGTTCAATTTACAGCCTACTATTTCTAAAAAATCAGCAGAACCAGTTAACGAACTTGTTGAATGAGAAACAGCTTTTGCAGTATATGCGCCAAGACTTGCTGCAGTGAGCAAAGTGGGGGTTGAAATATTCATTGTTTTTACCCCTTTTTTTCCACTGCCTATAGCTCCAACTAAAATACTTCCCTTGGGTAATTTTATTTTCTTTCTTCTTTTAGGATTAAAATTATCTAATTTGAATACAGAGTTCAGTAGTGCTTCTATCTCTTCTTTTTTCGGACCACGTGCCATTATACCTGTAAGAATAGCCCCCATTTGGACATCGTTAGTTTTGGATTTATTATTTAAGAAGAAAGAATCAAAAACTTTTTTCAAAAGACTAATCTCTATTTCTGCCCCCACATTTAATCGATATAAAATTTCTTGAATTATATTATTGTCAGTAATTTTTGTCATAATATCTAATTGATATACTCACTTATAAAAATATCTAAGAGTTAAAACTTAAGGGACTTTAGTTTTTTTAACATTTTAATCGCCGAGTCTGCTCGGTACTTTAAAAATTCTATTTTATTATCTTTAGATTTTCCATTGATTAGATAATCCAGAAAGTCTTTGTCGATGATGTTAAATTTAACTGCTATTTGTAGAATTTTACCCTCTTTGGTTTTTGGATTTCTATTGCTCCCATGATTTAAAATACAATCTTTAATCTTATCTGTCACTTCAAAGCCATTATCGATTAATATCCTTATTGAATTTTCGGCGTGGTTAGGATCTCTATTTGGCAGATTTCCCATAGAATAACCAATATCATGCAACCATGCACAGATTTCTAAAGTTTCCTCATCTAATTTCTTATTTTTACTTATAATCTTTACAGCCTGAACAACTTTCAAGGTATGAATAAAATGATAAGGATCAATTTCTCTATTTTTTAATAAACACTTTTCAGCTAATTTTCTTGCATTTTTTATTGTAAGCTTTTTCATCTTTTATATTTGTAATTTATTTCCATAAAGAGCAAATGTTAAATAACATTTCGACATAATCCTCTTTTGCCCTTTGCCATTTTTTTGTTCTGTTCAAACACCAATTATACCTCTCTTCAAGTTCTTTTGGAGTATAATAACTTGCAGAAACCATCATCTGATATACTACATTATTTTCAGGCTTATCATAATCTCCTTCTCCATTCATGATTCTTTTCTTTATCTCGCTTTTTTTCATGTCGACAGTTATCCCAGAGTCAGGAAAACTCTTTGACATCTTGGGATAATTATAAAATCCTTTGATTATTGGAGAATATAACGCAGAAAGATTTATTCTAAATTTTTTAAATTGTTTGCTCAACGTGATTCTCCTAATTGTTTCTTTTCCAAATCTAACATATTTATGTTCGTCTACTCCCAACATAACTAAAACATTATTAAATCCTTGTTTTAAATACAAATCTATAAAATCCGCTATCATTAGGTTTAAGGATAATTTTCTGCGGTAAGTCATCTCTTTGTCTATCTTACCTCTTTTGGAATAAAAATTATGTAAATCCTCATCTGTTTGGCTAAACATCTCTTCATCCATAAAATGCCCTATCAAATAAGAAGTTCTTAAAACATTTAATTCGTCATATTGCGAACGGAGTATTGAGGGAGAGTTTGGATTAAACCCCAACTTTAAAATAAATTTTTTATATTTTTTAGACAATTTTAATGCGTCTTTAAGAGGTTTTGATTTATGATTATAAGCATCTAAATCTCCTAAGACCATCTGGACAGGGATGCCTGCTTTCTGCATGGATACTGCTCTCAATATCTGAGATAATGTTCCGATGTGAGGTACCCCTGTCAATCCTAAACCTGTAGTTACGATGGATTTCTTTTTATTGAGATTCCTTGCAAACTTATCACATCCCTGATGGCATAACCATTTTCTCTGTAAATCTTCTTTTGAAAATTTTCCCAATGAGAAATTAATTCTTTCAAATTCTAACGGATCATAACCATATTCTTTCATTAAAGAATTATAGTACTCTTTATCAAATTTTATTATTTTCTCTTTTTCAGCCATGCTAATTGAAAAGAATTAATCATTTATAAGATTACTTAATCAATTCTTCAAGTTCTTCAAGCATTTTTTTAGTGTTGCCTTTAGAAAAGTGTTCTCTTGCAGGTTTTAAAATATCTATTAAACTTTCTGCAACAGCATTTTTTAAGTCTATAGGGTGAATATTTCCATTACCAAAATCTTTTTCCAAATTAGCATAAGTTTTATACTCAACATTCCCCCCAAATTTTTCCTGACGATTAATTTTCAGTTCACCTTTGATAGGAAAAATTAATTTTTTTGCCCAATCCAATAAAGGATTATATTCTGTTTCTTTTTCCATGCAGAAGGCTTTATTTATTTTTCTTTTTATTTCATCTTCAGAATCATGGATAAATATGCAAGTGTCTGGTTTTGATTTGCTCATCTTCAATTCAGATAACATGTCTTTGAATTCTTCTTTTTTAATTGGCCATTTTTGGGGTTTTCCTAATCCCATTATCAAACTATGATGAACCGCCATAGGTTTTATTTGTTCATCCTTGGAATTCTTTAAGGGGTTAAAAGATAATTTCATTGCAACATCCCTTGCAATAACTTGGGCTTTACGTTGGTCAATTCCTGCGTGAGGCATATTTACATTTTGTATAAAAATATCTGCCACTTGCATAGGAGGGTAAATTAATTTAGCAAAATCCACTGAACCGCCTTCTTTTCTACCTGTGATAGTTATACTCCTCATCATCCTTGATAATGAAGTATATTTACTAATCTCAATTAAGTCTAACCAATATAAGTCATTATTATGGTATAATTCACTTCCAAGTATGAACTTTAATTTTTCCGGATTTCCGCCGACACATTTTAGACTTGCTTTCATTCCCTCTTTAAAATAACCCACTGCAACTTTTTTTATTGTGTCTAAATTTCCTCCAAGTTTGTCATTTATCCAAGTATGCCAATCCGCTAAAAAAACTGAACAATTTATTCCAGCATCCATAAAATCCTTGACCTTTGACATGCACATAAGTCCTGTTCCTAAGTGTATTTTTCCAGAAATCTCAAATCCGATATAATGTTTTATGAGTTCATCGTTCTTTAATGTCTCTTTTAACTCTTCTTCTCCAAGAATTTCTTCTGTGTTCTTTTTAATCAGATTAAATCTTTCTCCAGGTTCCATAAAAAAATAAAAGAGTCATTCCTTATAAGTTTTTGTCTTTTGCAAATCTTAGTTCTCTATAAAAATTTTTTCCTATCTGCAAAACTTGTCCGTCTTTTGGTTCAATTTGATAATAAGAATCATCAATTCTTTCTCCATCTATTTTAACTCCCCCACCATGAATTAGTCTTCTTGCTTCGCCGTTAGTATTTGCCTTGCCACTTTTTCTTAAAAGAGGAATAATACCAGATTCAGATTGATAATTTATCGACATTTGTTCTAAATTTTCTGGCAGATTTCTTCTCCTATGAACTTGATTAAAATACTTCTCAGAGTCTACAGCTGCACTTTCCCCATGATATCTTGAAACAATTTCTGAAGCCAAAGTCATTTTATATTGCATAGGATTCTTCCCAGAAGATTTCATTTCTTCTATTTCTTCGATTGATTTATTAGATAATAATTCATAATATCTCCACATTAAATCATCTGGAATAGACATTATTTTTCCATACATATTTTCCGGATGTTCTGTTACTCCGACTGCATTTCCGAGACTCTTGCTCATTTTTCTAACACCATCAAGTCCCTCCAACATCGGAAGCGTTATAACTACTTCTGGCTCTTCCCCATATGCCTTCTGAATTTCTCTACTTGCCATAAAGTTAAACAACTGATCTGTTCCCCCAATCTCTATATCACTTTTTAGATGTGCAGAATCGTATCCCACAAGAAGAGGATACAATAATTCGGTAACAGAGAGAGGTTTGTTTTTTTGTATTCTATCATTAAAATCTCTTCTTTGTAAAAGTTGCTGCACGGTATATCTAGAACCAAGTCTAATCATATCCTCTCCAGAAAATTGACTTAACCATTCGCTATTATAAAGTAATTCTGTTTTTTCAGGATCCAATATCTTAAACACTTGAGTTTCATATGTTTTCATATTTTCACTAATTTTTTCTCTAGTCAAGGTAGGTCTTGTCTCACTTCTTCCGCTGGGATCTCCAATCATTGCGGTATAATCACCAATAACTAATTGGATGTTGTGCCCAAAATCCTGAAATTGTTTTAATTTTTGTAAAGGAACTGTATGGCCAAGATGGATATCTGGGGCAGTCGGATCAACGCCAAATTTCACGTTAAGAGGCCTGTTCTCATTTAGTTTACTAACTAAATCTTCTTCAGTAAGGATATCTACAGTTCCTCTTCTAATTTCTTTTAATTGATTTTCTAAAGTCATTTTAATCTTATTGGATATCTTTATGGGTTAGATTTGCCTTTTAAATCTTTTGTTTTCACCACTTTAAAGTTATGATAAATTACAGTAAAAATAACTCCCTTTAACGTTACAATGTATGATGAGATTTAATTACAGTAATTCTTATAAATAAATTTTACCTAGAAAAAAAAGGGTAATGGTGACGTGAACAAGTGGTCTTGATAAAAATGGAAAGCAAATTTTTAAAATAGATAAAAAAGAAACTGCTCTTTATGAAAAAGCAGAAAAAGAATTAAAAAAAAGATATTCTCAATGTTCCAATAATCAAAAGAATAAAAATTAAAATACTTTTATTTCTATTAGGTTTAAATTTATTATTTGGTTTTTTTCCACACCCTTTTTTCATAAAATAAACAGGAAATTATATTCAAAAATTATTTTTTCAAACTCTTTTCTATTTCAATCAACCTCTCAATTTTCTTAACCCGAACATCCCCTTCTGTGCCTGACTTAAAAAAATCAGCACCAAATCCAAAAGCTAAATCTGCTAAGATTGTTTCATCTGTTTCACCGCTCCGATGCGAAAAAACTAATTTAATATTATTTTCCCTTGCTAAATCGCAAACTCTTTTAACTTCAAGCAAAGAACCGCACTGATTCGGCTTGACAATGATTGCATTCACTGCTTTCATTTCAATTGCTTTTTGTAATCTTTTTGAATTTGTTGCAATTAAGTCATCACCGACAATTAAACTATCTGGAAATTTTTTCAAAAGCTTTGCAGAACTTTCAAAATCATTTTCTTCAAACGGATCTTCAACATAAAATAAATTATAATTTTTAATCAAATTTGAAATATAGCCAAACTGTTCTTCAACATCCCGTTTCAACATTGGATTGTCATAAGAATATTTTTTTCTTTTGTAAAAACCCGAAGCAGCAACATCAACACCCATTGGAATTCCTGTTTCATTCATGACATCAAAAACTTCTTTTTCATTTAAAGAAGTTACCCACGCATTTTCATCATTTTTCTTTCCAGAGAAATTCTTGTCTTTTTCTTCAAGAGAAATTTTAATTTTTTCTTTTGCCTTGATATTTATTTCATAATTTTCCTTAACACTTTTTCCAGCAGGAATTAATTCAAATTCCTGAAAATCTGGTTTTTTCTTAACCTCAGAATGTTTCCCTCCGCCAACACAATTTCCAATTAAACGCGGAAATTTTTTTTCATTTCGTACAGAAGAATTTATAATTTCCCAAACCTCTTTTTTTTGTTCATCAGCAAGCGCTTTCAAAACAGCTGACTCAAATGCAAAAACTGTGTTCGCACCAACATGCCCGTCTAAAATATCTTCAATCCTTTTCAGGTCATCAAATTTTTCAATTATGTCATCTGAGAAATATTCTTTGAATTCTTTTATTTTTTTTATATCTCCTTCAAGATTTCTTTTGTAAATTTTAACTTCATATTTTCCTGTTGATTTTCCCGACGGCGACGACGCAGAAAATTTATTTCCTGAGGTAGTTTTAACTTCAATAAAAATAGTTTTTTCATTCCGCGAATCAGAAATCGCTTTAGCACTTACCTCCTTTATCACAACCATATTTTACCAAAAATCCCAGAGTTTTTAAGAATTGTTGTTTGCGGAAATTGATATTATGAAATTATTTTTCCCTTGAAATTTTTGTCCGCTCACCTAATTTTCCATCAAGGTTGCAGCCCAATTCATTATAGAAATCCAAGGCAATTTTATCAAAAACTTCTTTGTTTTCCACCTTGTTATAATATTTATGCAAATTTTTTGGAGGAAAACTTGGATGATAATCAACTCCCAAAGAACCAATAAAACCAGAGTAATTCGCGTTATCTAATTCATTTTCAATAATATCTAAATCATGAGTAAAAATTTCAGGATAATTCTCAAATTTTCTTTCAAAGAAATTAATTATCTTTTGATTTTCTCTTCCATAGAAATAAGGCTTTTCTCCTCTGTCATGGCACAATTTAGAAAAACAAATTAAAGTATTTTTTATTATCCGCGAATTCATAAATCAAATAAACAAAAATTCTTTTTAAGGATTATTGCGTTCAGAATTAAACTTCTCTTTCATCACTTTCCTCTGTTTCTTCCTGCTCGTCTTCTGGTTTTGCAAGTTGCATTATCTCGCCTTCTTCTTCAACTTCCTCTTCTTCCTGCTCTTCAACTTTTTCCTTTTTCTCGTCGCTGACTTTTGCTGCAGGAGCCCTTTTCAAGGCACCTTCTTTTCTTTTAGGAAATGGTTTATTTACAGAAATAGGCAAAACACCTGAATCAAGTTCAACTTCTGCAATTTTCAAAACATCATAATTCACTTTTTCCAAATCTTCTTCTGACATTTTTATCATCAACGGCGCATTCATTGCCAACTGCAAAGCCCTCGCACCAATTATTCTTGCACGTTCATATTTTGTAAAATCCGGGATTTGTTTTGCTGTCATTTTTATAATTGTCCTTCTAATTTTTTAAATATATCTTTCCATGCATTACTTGCAATATCAATGGCTTTCATAATTTCCTCATTTTTTATTGGAACTGAATTTCCTTTTTGCATTGAAGAAATAATTCCGTCAGAAATCCCAATAGTCAATCGTGTTTCTGAAATGTCTTCTTCTTCTCTTGTTGGATCAACAATTAAACTCTTTCCAATTTTATGAACTGTAATTGCAATTGGATTAACTTTATTCAATGGAATATTTTTGCCGTGTTCTTCATAAATAACTTTATCCTCTTTTTCATTATACTTTGGAATTTTCGCAATTTTCAAAGCAGCCAAAGCCCCGATTCCAGCAGCATCCAGAAGATTTCCGTCATCATTAATTGTATAAATATCTATGAAAACTGTCCAGACTTTTTCACCTTCTTTTATGCAAAGTTTTTCCAGCTCAATAACCTTGCTTTCACGAATTCCTCTGTCAATAACTCTTCCAAGTTCAACAGAATCAAATCCTGGTTTTCCCAATTCAATTCTTGGTGAACTCAAAGGCAAAAGTTCAGCAGTAACCATGAGATTTCCTTTGTTCCGTGAATCCGGATATGGCTCACCAATTCCAAGCTTAACACCGACGAGAACTTCTGTTTTTCCGAGTTTTACCCGAACAGAACCTTCTGCTTTTTTTGAAATATCTTTTTCAATAATTAAATCTCTGAATTGCTCAGAACCTCGTCCATCAAATCTTTTTCCTTCTTTCAAATATTTTTTAATTCTCTCAGCATTTATATCAGCAGTCATTTCAATTCCTTCAGCACTCATTTTTGTTCTCCTAAATGGTCATTTATTTTTGGAATCATTGTTTCATATTCTACTTTTGCCCTTTGATTAACAGAGCTCAAATAATTTTTAGCAGAAGTAAATAAATCAAAAGGCAAGGAAACCGCTTTACCAACAACAGAAGCATTTGGATACCCTGTTACCCTAAGAGCTCCTTCAAGAAGACCATAAAGAAGTCCTAAACCTGCAGAAACAAGATTATTGTGCCCAGATGGAACATTCACATTCAAAAAATTAAATGCTACCAGAGGATATGTTACAAAACTGTTTATATTTGCAGAAACTTGTGTTGCTTTTCCACCATCATAATTTTCTTTTCCTAATTTTTCTTCTAATTTCTCTTGTATATTTCTGGATAAATTTCCTGCAATGGGGTAGGAGAGTTTGCAAAGCAAACTACGAGAATCTCTGATTCCCAAATTATTCAATTTATGACCAATATCTTTTCTTATTATTTTTATATAATTACTTTTTTCATCCATCTTAATTCTTCCCCCCCAAATCAATTGCATCTTTCAATGCTTTTTTCTGAATTTCATAAATTTCTTTGCATGATTTCTGCGCCATTTCAAGAACTTCTTTTAATTGTTCTTTATTAATTCTGCCATCCAATTGCAAATGCGTAATTTCGCCTGAAGGAGTCATTGTAACTGGAATGTCTGTTGAACCCTCGCCGTCTTCAAAAATTGAATCTTCATATTTGTCTAAATCCAAAACAAGTGTTTTGTCAATTTTACCGACGCTGATTGATGAAACAATATCTTTCATTGGAATTCCTGCGTGAGCCAAAGCCATAGCAGCAGCATTAATTCCTGCACACCGCGTTCCTGCATCTGCCTGAATAATATTTATATGAACATCAACAACCTGATTTTTCCATTTATTTAGCATTACAACCGGCTCAAGAGCCCATTCAGTAATTTTTGAAATTTCAGTGCTTCTTCTGCTTGGACCAGGACGAATTCTGTCTTCAACTGAAAAACTATTCATGTTGTAAGTGCATCTCAAAGTTCCTTTTTCCGGATTCTGCGAATGTTGTGGATGCATTTTTTTTGGCCCATAAACTGCAGCAATTGCAATTGTTTTTCCAATCTGGAACTGCGCACTTCCGTCGGCATTTGGCACAACACCAACTTTAGCCAAAATCGGACTTCTAAGTTCATCATTTTTTCTTTTGTCTGTTCTAACATATCCTTTTGTCATTTTTATTCTATTAAACGTGATGTTAATGCTATTCCCATAGGATCTTTAACAATTCTCTCTAACTCAAAGCCATGCAATTTAATTTCTTTTTCAGTAATTTTAAAATCTTTTTCATTACCAATAATACTTAAATTGTTTTCAGAAAATTTGTTTTTAATATAATCTTCTTCTAAAATAACTGCCATATTGTTTATGTCAAAAACTGTAATGTATGCAGTCCTATCTTCTATTGTTTTCATACTATTTTTTTCTTCGTTTTTCTTAAATATTTCGTAAAAATCACAATAAGTTTTTGAGTTTAATGTTCCATCAGAATTTGTTAATCTATAATTTCTTGCACTCATTCTCTATCCTCCCTATCATTTTCCATATCCTCAACTTCAGCATTTACTTCATCCTGAACATCTGTTTTTTTACCAGAAGATTTTATTCCCTTATCTTTAAACCATTTCTCTACAGCGTCGGTTAAACCTTCTATAAAAGAATTTTCAACAACAAAACTAATCGCAGATTTTGCAAGCAATTCGTCGTCTATTTTATCACCTCTAACCCAAATATAACCATTCTGTCCGACGGTTATATTGCAATTTGTATAATCTTTTATAATTTTTATCATGCTTCCTTCTTTTCCAATTACTCTCGGAACTCTGTTTGGATTAACTTTGAAAACCATACCTTCTTCTATTTTTCCCAAACCTCTTGATTTTATACTCAAATCAATTCCTCTTCCACCAATTCCCCAGATTTTTATAACTCCTACATCTCCAATTTTGAAAACTTCTTCCATTGCATTAGAATTAACATATCTTGGAACTTCAGAAACTGACAAAAATGCATTGTCTGCTCCGCCAATATCAAACAGCCAGCCATTTCCCAAAACCATTTCAACTTTTCCAATTACAACATTTCCCCGTCGCGGAGTATAAGGTCCCGAGAGCGGAATCACTTTAACAAGATGATTCATTTCCTCAGCAAGCCCGTATCTTAAAGAAATAATCTCTCCATTAGAACGTTTTTCTGTGTTATCTCCAGG
>Ga0315548_1001604_pt1 | contig 18747 bp, 9 predicted proteins | sample SalMarSW160110MG_2_FD_202540 | JGI IMG/M metagenome (GOLD analysis project Ga0315548, IMG submission 202540) | Salt marsh sediment microbial communities from the Plum Island Ecosystem LTER, Massachusetts, United States - Salt Marsh Sediment SW1601-110 ...
TTGAACTGGAAGCGAGCCTTGTCCGGTGGCAACACTGGGTGAACCTGTTGTGGGAACCGCCGTGTACGGACCCGTACGCACGGTGGTGTGGGAGGACGGGGGCCGCGAGGCCCCCTCCTACCCGATTTTGCGTGACGTGGGTTACAGTCGTTCGTCCACGCCGACTGGCAGCGCGACTAGCCCGCTGATCATCTTGGGGTAGAAATCCGTTGATTTTTGCGGCATGCGCTCGCCGGCGGCGCTGCATGCCTGCACCTGCTCGATGCGGGTGGGGTTCATCACCAGAAAGAAGTCGGCCTCTCCTCGCGCCACGGCGTCGTATCCCATCTGTGGGTTGCGCAGGAAATCGACCTGTCCGTTTTGCGACACCGCCTCCTTGCTGATGCCCAGCATGCGCTCGATGAACAACTCGTGCACCACGGCGACGTCGAGCATGCGCCAGTCGGGGGTATGATCGGGCAGCAGACGCTCCATGATAGTGGGATCGCGCAGCGTGAGCACGGCAGAGGTGCCGTCGTGGAAGCCGAAGAAAGGACGTGGATGGGACCCTTGGCCTGCGCGCAACACTGCCTCCAGTGCTGCGCGATCGGCCACAGGCGTCACCTCGAAATAATCCCTTGCCTTTTCCAACACCTGCGCGCCCGTCATCGTGCCGCGGGAGCGGATGAGGCGGTGGGTAGGGAGGATCACTAGGCCGGGGTCGTTCATGCTCACCAGTGCTACCAGGAGGTAGTTGAAACCGGCGTTGGTTGGGGCTTCGGGATGCTTTGCCCGCATCTCGTCCTGGTATTGCAGACCTGTCTCATATCGGTGGTGGCCATCGGCGATGATGAGGTTCCGCCGGGGAGCCATCGCCTCGGTTACCGCCGCGATGGCGTCCGGGTCGGTGACTGCCCAGAACTGCTGGTGCACTTCGTTCTCGAACAGCTCCCGCAGCTCGGACGGCGGATGCCGTTCGATGGCGGTGTTCAGCAGTTCGTTGCTCCCGTCGCCGGGGTAGAGCGTGAACACGCAGCCAAAGTTGGCCGCCGTGGCGTGCAGCAGGTTGAGCCGGTCCGTCATCGACTTGGCCAGGGTCCGCTCGTGGGGCAGCACGATGCCTTCGTCGAAGCGGGCCAACTCCAGGGCGGCGATCAGTGCCTGGCGTGTCCGCGTACTGCCGTCTGGCAGGGCGAACGTCTGCCGCAGGACGTAGAGCGCGGGCGCACCCTCGCGCACCAGGATGCCATCGCGCAGCCAGAATCGGTAGGCGTCCAGCGCACGGGTGTAGGGATTGTTCTGCTCTCCGTCGTCGGCGTACTTCTTGCCCTTGATGATGCGCGCGATGTTATAGGGGCTCAGGTCGTAATACCTGTCTTGCAAGCCGTGCCGCACCCGGTCGTGGGGTTGGCTGACCACAGTCGAGAGATCGGGGATCTTTTCCGGGTTGTATCGTACGCCTCGAAATGGTCTGATCGTTGCCATAGCCCTTCTCTACAATCCCAGGATGTCTTCGATCTGCGCCGTGAGCCACTTCATGTCGTCCATCGTCAGGTCGCCCATGTGCGCGATGCGGAAGCACTTTTCCTTGAGGTCGCCGTAGCCGTTCGAGATCATCGCACCGCGCTCGCCCAGCGCCTTGTTCAGATCGGCCACGCTGATCCCGCGTGTGTTGTGTATGTTGGTGACGGTGGGGGAGAGGTACCGCTCGTCGGAGTAGAGGGCAAAGTGGGTGCGGGCCCAATCTTGGATGTAGGCGGCCATCTCCTTGTGGCGCGCCCAGCGGGCCTCCAGGCTGGCGGCCAAGATATCGTCCATCTGCTTGTTGAGCGCCTGGATCAGGCTGATGGCCGGGGTGGCCGGGGTCTGCCCCGCCTCGTACTTTTTATCCATCACGTCGTAGGCAAAATAGTAGCCGCGGTTTTCCACCTGCAGCGCCCGCTCCCGCGCCCGGTCGCTCACCGCGCACACGGTCAATCCCGGCGGGAGGGCGAAGCACTTTTGCACACCGGCCAGGCACACGTCCAATCCCCAGGCATCGAATTCGATCTTGATGCCGGCCATACCACTCACGGCGTCAACCAGGATCAGCACGTTGGGGTACTTGTCGTGGATAAGGGCGGCGATCTCTTTCACCGGGTTCGTCAGGCCGGTGGAGGTCTCGTTCAATACGACGGTGATAACGTCATAGTCGTCGTCGGCGAGTGCCTCGTCCACCAACTCCGGCGTGATGGCCTGGCCCATCTCCACCTCGAGCTTGTCGCACGGAGTGCCGTTGGCGACTGTCATCTGGTGCCAGCGCTTGGAAAAGGCGCCGCAGACGGTGTTCAGCACGCGCTTGGTGGAGGCCTGCCGCACCGATCCTTCCATCACGCCGCTGGATGAGGATGCGTAGAGGTAGACGCGTTGTTGGGTGTAGAGGAGTTGCTGGAGCTTGGGGATGACCTCCTTCTGAAGGTCGGAATACTCCTTAGCGCGGTGGCCGAGCATCGGCGCGGCCTGCGCCTGGAGTATTTCGTCCCGCACGTGGGTCGGGCCTGGGATGAAGAGCTTCTTGTACATAGAAAATGCCTCCTGTGGATATGATGTCGGCCGGGACAGGAGGCGCACAGCAAAAGCTGCGGCTGTGGGCCCTCTGTCTACAAGCCTGAGAGATTGCTCCCGGTCGTTCGACCGGGCCTTGCCCCTTCGGCGTCCTCACTGAGGACTTTCCAGAGGTGCCAGGATGCAGGGTCCTTGTTACCTGAGAGTTTCGCCAGCGCGACCAGCTCATCGCCCTGACTTGCCCCTTCGGTGTCGGAGTTCGCAGAACTCGCGCTCTCTCCCCCACATCCTATGGCAGGATACTCGATTTCACTTAGTGTATATTCTACACCAATTCGCGTGAATTGTCAACGCCTTGACACGAAATGTCACTTTTGAACTTTAAACCAGTTCACTTTTCAACTTTTTCCAACACGCCTTGACACGAACGACACGGAAGGGTACAATGCACTTGGTCTAGGGGAGGCCCCTTGCACCAGATCGGAACCGAAGCCGCTGGAGGCCCGTATGTCTTCTTGTCACGATGACCTTCTGTTTCGCGGCGCTCTTTCCGATCTCGATCCCGCCGTTGAACGGCTGATCGAGTTGGAGAGAGAACGCCAGGTACGCAAGCTGATCATGATCGCTTCGGAGAGTAGCGTGCCGCAGGCAGTACGGGAGGCGCTGGGTTCTGTACTGACCAATGTCTACGCCGAGGGTTACCCTAATCCAGAAAGCTCTTGGTTGACTGAGGAAGAGATCCTCGATTACGAGCGTTACCTCGCGTATCATCGCCGCTACGGCGACCGGCGGTATTACCAGGGGGTGGAGTACGCCAACGTCGTCGAATCCCTTGCCCGCCGCCGGTGCGCCGAGGCCTTTGCTACCGATTCCATCTCAGCAGATCAGATCTCCGTCAACGTCCAACCTCTCTCCGGTGCTCCTGCCAACACTGCTGTCATGCAGGCGCTGTTGGAGCCGGGCGATGTGTTTATGGCGATGTCGCTATCGCATGGTGGTCACTTGACTCATGGCGACCCGGTCAACGTTTCAGGTCGTTACTACAGCGTCGTGCCCTACGAGGTGGATAAGCAGACGGAGTTGCTGGACTATGATGCCATTGAGGCGCTGGCGCTGGAGCATCGGCCCAGGCTGATTGTTGCCGGTTACACTTCCTATCCACGCCAGCCTGACTGGGCCAGGTTTCGCCAGATCGCCGACCGAGTGGGGGCCTACCTGATGGCCGATATCGCCCACGTGGCCGGGATGGTTGTCGCCGATGCCTATCCGAATCCCTTGGGACACGCCCACGTGGTGACTTTCACCACGCACAAGACGCTCTGCGGTCCGCGCGGGGCTTGCATTCTCACCACCGATTCCTGCCTGGCGCGGAAGTTCGACCGTGCCGTCTTTCCTGGTCTCCAGGGCGGGCCGCACGTGAACAAGTTTGCGGCGATGGCCGTCGCGTTCAAGCTGGCGCAGACGGAGCAGTTTCGCCGTCTCCAGCATCAGATCGTGGCCAACGCGGTGGCGCTGGCCGATGCGCTGTCCGCGCGCGACATACGCCTGCCCTGTGGCGGCACTGATACCCACCTGCTGCTCGTCGATTGCAAGACCTTCAAGGGGCGCGACAGCTTACCACTTATGGGGCACGTGACAGCGTCGGTCCTCGAGTTGGTGGGTATCGTGGTGAACAAGCAAAAGATCCCTGGAGACGAGTCGGCCTTCTATCCCGGCGGCATCCGGATGGGCACGCCCTGGGTCACGCAGCGCGGCCTGTGGGAGCCGGAGATGGAGCGGATCGCCGACATCGTCGCCCGCGCGATGAAGGCCATTGAGCCGTTCACGTACGCGGGACGGCGCGGGCCGATCTATCGCGGCAAGATCGATTTCGACGTCTTACAGGATCTGCGCACTGAGGTTGCCGAACTGGCCGAACGGGCTGGGATCGATTTCGAGCCGCCAAGCCAGGGCTGCCCCAGCCACTACCTGGTGCCGGCGCTGGATCGAGAGGAGGGGCGGTACAGATTGGTCGAGATCCGGGGCGAGTCCGCCGCTGCCTTCGTCGAGCAGGTTACGCCGGTGGACGTCTCTGACCTTGCTCCGGGGGAAGGGCGGGTGATAGTGTTGCTGGAGCGCAATGGACAGGCTATGAGCCCTGGCCTGGTACAACGTTGTGGTGCTGACTATGATCGCTACCAGTTGGTTGTGCCAGCCGAGCAGGCGCGGCGGGTCGTTGCGTGGCTACGCGATCTGTCGGATGGCTACATCCTCTTCGACGATGCCGACGTGTGGGCCAAACTGCCGGGACCGGTCGTCGTGAGCGATCTCGGTGCGACCGATCAATCGGTGCCCAGCGAGCCGTTCGAGCCGCCGGTCTCGTGCAAGCCCTATTTCGTCGGCCTTTCGGCTTCTGGCTACAGTGATCCCTGTGGCGAGTCGCTGCCCGCATTCGATTGGCAGGAGCCGGAGGAAGGGTCTCTGCAGCGCACGCCGGTCTTCGACTGGCACGTTGCGCGCGGCGCGAAGATGGCGCCCTTTGCCGGGTGGGAGATGCCGCTGTGGTACACGTCCATCGGCGACGAGCACAGGGCTGTACGAGAGGCGGCGGGTCTCTTCGATGTCTCCCACATGGGCATCCTGGAGGCGCGAGGGCCGCACGCGGCTTATTTCCTCAATCTGGTGACGACCAACGACGTCAGCCGGCTTCATCCCGGGAAGACGGAGTATTCTTATCTTTTGTCTCCTGATGGGCGAGTCATCGACGACGTGATGGTCTATACGCTGGCCCCAGATCGCTACCTGGTGGTCGTGAACGCGGCCAACGCAGAGAAGGATTGGACCTGGCTCCGGGCGGTGAACGAGCGACGGGTGTGCATTGACGACGAGCGGCCTTGGGTGCGCGCCAGCTTCCAGGCCGAATTGCGCAACCTACGCGATTCCGGCGATCCGCGAGATGAGTTGGCCGATCTGGCTCTGCAGGGGCCGCGCTCTCTCGACATCCTGCTTGCCTTGCTCGACGCAGCGCCTGCTGACATGAGCAAAGTGCGCGCGAGGCTGCTGACGTTGGGGCGCACCGAGGTCATGCAGGCCGCGATTCCCTCCGCGCAGGCTCCCAACGGCGCGTTCGATCTGATCGTTGCGCGTACCGGCTATACCGGAGAGCCGCTGGGATTCGAGATTTTTGTCCATCCCGACGCGGCGGTCGCGCTGTGGGAGCAACTCATGGAGCTTGGTGAGCCGTTGGGGTTACAGCCTGTGGGGCTGGGGGCGCGCGATAGCCTGCGCGTTGAGGCCGGGTTGCCGCTCTATGGCCACGAACTGGCAGGGCCACTGGATCTGCGCCCCGACGACGCGGGATTTGCGGCGTACGTCAAGCTGCACAAGCCCTTCTTCATCGGGCGTCGGGCCTACATTGATCACTTTCAACAGCGAAAGATGGCGGTCGTTCGTTTCCATATCGGGCGGAAGGGTGTGCGCGTTCCCAACCTGGAGGATGTGGTCGTCGATAACCACGGGCGTGTCATCGGTCAGGTGACCTCGTGTGCGATGGGTAAGGAGGGCTATCTCGTGGGCCAGGCCTACGTCGAGAAGCGCTATGCCAAGGCGGGGGATGGGATCAATATCTTCCCGCATCCTACCCGCGAGGATTGGGACAAGCCTTACGATGAGTTGGAGTTGGGCGATCGGCTGGTGCTGCACAGCGAGGCGACGGTGGTCGAGCGCTTCATGAAGCGCGGGTAGCGAGGATACCCCCTAAGTTCATAGAAGCTACGTTTTTGTCGGCAGGGTTAAGCAGGAAGTCGATCTCTGACCCGGCTTCGATCCTATCCAGATTCATCCCCTGCGGCGTTCCGCGATCTCTTTGCAGGCTGTCCCCGGTGTCGTGCACCGAGGATCCCAAAGAGCCCTCTGTGCGCTTCGCGTTGCCGTATCCCGCGTTTTGAGGTGATGTGCGTCTGTGAGGCTGTGGTCAAGCAGGCTTTTTGATGAGGCGGGTGACTGAAGGGGAATCCTTTCGTAACCGATCTGTAACTCCTATGGGGTGAGGAGTGTGGTAAGTTTGGGATGGGATAGCGCGCAGGGGGGGGCGGGCGGCTGTCGCGCAGGTCGCGCAGGTTTTGACTTCCAAGCGATCTTGGGATATATTGATAGCATCGGGATGGCCGGGTTGCGTGATTCTCAGGTCACCCTCGTTTGATTGATATGGATAGCCCATCATTCTCCTCACAACTGGAGATCAAAGAGTTCCTTCGCCCGATCCTCTTCGGCTTGGCAGAGGAAGACCTGGACACGCTGGCCGAGGCAGCCGTCGTGTGCACCTTCCCTGCTGGCGCCGTCATCTGTCGGGAGGGTGAGGTGGGGGAGGAGATATACTTTGTCGTCGATGGGCACGTTGAGATCGTCAAGCAGATGGACGAAGACACCGAGCACTATCTGCACCGTGCCGGTCCGGGCGAGTACTTTGGCGAGATCGCCATCCTGCAGGAAGGTCCCCGTGTTGCCACTGTGCGTGCTGCCGGCCCCGTTACCCTCCTGGAGATTGGACAAGAACCTTTCCTGGCCGTCCTGGGGCGAAGCCCTGCTTTGGGTATTCGCATCCTCGTTCGCATGACTGGCCGCCTGCGGGACTCTGATCAGCAGGCCATCGAAGAGCTGCGCCGGGCCAACATCGAGTTGATTCGGGCGCTCCGACAATTGGAGCAACTGGATCAGACGAAAACTGATTTCATCCGAGTGTCGGCTCACGAACTGCGCACGCCCGTTGCCGCCCTGCTGGGGTACGCTCAGATGATGCATGATAACGCCCTCATTCAGGAAAATGCTGAGCTGCGGACACTGGTGGGGGGAGTGAGGGCAGGGGCGGAGCGGCTCCATCGCTTGTTCAACAGCATCCTCGATCTTTCGCGCCTGATGACCGATGGGGTGACGGTACGCCGCAGCCCTGTGAGCCTCCCGGTCGTTTTCCAGGGCGTTGAATCCGACTTTGAGCAGGCGCTGAAGGAGCGGAACCTGAGACTAGAGGTGAAAGGGCTGAAAAAGTTGCCCTTCTATGCCGGCGACCCCGACATGCTGTTCAAGGTGATGTACCATCTGGTAAACAATGCCATCAAATATACACCAAATGGGGGGCGTATCACGGTGACTGGCCGGATGGCGGAGGTGCCCGAGATGGGCCAGTGTATCGAGGTCGCGGTGGAGGACACGGGCATCGGCATCGCACCGGGGGACATCGCCCTGATCTTTGAAAAGTTCTACCGCACCGGCGAGGTGGCGCTGCACTCCTCCGGGACGACGATCTTCAAGGGCGGAGGGCCAGGGCTGGGGCTTGCCATCGCCAAGGGGATTGTGGAAGCGCATGGTGGGCGCATCTGGGCAGAAAGCCCTGGCTACGATGAGGAGGCGTGCCCCGGCAGTCGGTTCGTGGTGCAGTTGCCGCTCGAAGCGCAGGTTGAGTCGGCGATTCAGCCTAAAGTGTAACAAGAAAACTAGCTACCTGACACTTTGGCAAAACAAGCGAGCGGAGGCATCCTGAGCTTGTCGAAGGAGTCCCCTCGAGCACCCTTCGACAAGCTCAGGGTGCTCGCTACGGCCAAAAGCGCCGCTCTATTTCGAAACTGTCAGGTGGCTAGACAAGAAGACACCTTTCCCCGTTTCAGATACAGGTTGTGGCCTGTCCCCATTGTTCGACGATCGAGCGTCTTGATGGCCTTGGAAGGAGTGGTCAGATGAAAATTCGTCGTGTATCAAGGGTTTACCTGAGTCTCGTCTTTGTTCTCCTGTTGGCTGCCTGTAGCGGCCAGCTTGCCTCCAATACCCTTCAAGTCTGGATCGACGTCCCCACCGACGGCTTGCGGGTTCCGGTAGATCGGGCTGTCCACATCGAAGGTCACGCCTCCTACAGTGGAGGGATCGCGCGCGTCGAGATTTGGGTGAATGGAGAACCCCACTTGGTCCAGGAGGATCCTCCGACCCAGGGTAACCTGGCCCATTTCGACCAGATGTGGGTGCCGCCTGGCGCTGGCGAGTACATCGTCGAGGTCAAGGCCATCGGTGCAGACGGCGCAGAGAGTGCGCCCGATGTCGTGCGCCTGGTTGTCGGCGAGGCAGTCGCCGAGGCCATGCCGACGCTCGCTCCTACGCCCGAGGGGGAGGTCGAGCCGACGTCAGCCTTCACCCCAACGCTGGAGGCCACCGAGGCGCTCACGCCGACGGCCACCTTCCCACCGCCGACGCGCACGCCGACCCCGACGTCGCCTCCCCCCGCAGCCGTCATCGAGTTCTGGGCTGACGCTGGGGAGATCGATGCCGGCAAATGCACCAAGCTGCACTGGCGCGTTGAGAACGTGCAGGCGGTGTTCCTCGACGGTGGGGGGGTGGTAGGGACAGGCTCCAGAGAGGTCTGCCCCTGTGAGACCATGACCTATGTTCTCTCTGTCACGCTGCTCGATGGCGCAAAGACGGAGCGCTCGGTCACTATCAAGGTCAAGGGCTCCTGTGTCACGCCCACGACCAAGCCTACGGTGCCGCCGCCGGATACCACTCCGCCCCCCGTACCGCCGATTGACTCTCCGACGGGTGGCACCGTGCTCGATTGTGACAAGGTGACCCTCGACTGGGATTCCGTCTCAGATCTCAGCACTATCGCCGAATATCGTGTCCAGGTGGAGCTGCAGGTCACGCCCGGTAATTGGGATCCGGTCTCTGGCAGTCCCTGGAATGGGCTGAGCGAGACTGAGTTGGAGTTGACTCTGGACTGTGGTGGGTTCTACCGCTGGCGGGTGAGGGCTGTGGACGGCGTGGGAAACGAGAGTGACTTTTCTCCCTGGGCCGAGTTTTCCATCAATCTGCCGTAGGGGGTATGGATCTTCCGCAGGCTCCAACCGCTGCGCAACGTCGGCGCCTGCGAGAGATTGGTCGAGGAGGGGCGAAATGAAAAAGCTACGATTCGTTTTGCTGGGCCTCTTGGCCCTGGCCCTGATCTGTCTTGTTCTGGGGCTCTTGGGGTACGTGGTTTATCGCAACCAGCGCGAGCGCGCGCTGGCCAATCGGCCCCTGGTGTTCATCCACGCGCCCCTCAACCGGGATCAGATCACCCTTGGGCAGGGTGTGTTGGCTCACGCCACTGCCCGTGCCCAGAACGGCGTGTCCCGCATCGAGCTCTGGGTGGACGGCACGTTCTTCGCCGCGCGGGAGAGTCCCGGAACGGGGCCTGCTGCTATCCTGCCGCTGGTTGCCGACTGGGAGCCGCAGACGCTGGGCCCGCATGTGCTCCTGGTGCGGGCCTTTTCCGCCGACGGTGTCAAGGGCCAGTCGACGGTCGCCATCGAGGTTGTCGCACCTGAGGCCCAAGCTGAAGAGAGAGCGCCCTTGGAGGCCCGTCTCGTGCGGGATGAGGAGACGTTGGAGGAGATCGCTGCGGAAGAGGGGGTCGATCTGGAGGAGCTTGAGGATCTCAACCCCGGCCTCGACGACGACCTGCAGCCCGGCGACGTGGTGGTGGTGCCTGGCGAAGAAGCGCCTCCCGGCGGCGAAGAGTCGGCAGACGACGAGCCGCCGGCGGGCGAAGGTGCACTGCCCGCTGACGAGGCCGGACCGCCCCCCGCTGACGAGGAACCGCCTACACCCCACGTTCCGGCCCCGGAATCGACGATGAGTGTGATGGAGCTGTGGGGCGTCTTCCCTTTGCCAGAGCCTGAAGAGGAAGCGGTGGGCCTACGGGTGGAGGCGTTAGCTCTGGAGACCGGCGGTGCCTACGAGTCGCTTCACTGCTACGTCGGCGTGGGCGAGAACGACCCTCGCTGGTACCCCGACGCCGACGGCGACCAGACCACCGATGAGTCCTTCGCCTCGCTGGGCGATGGAGGCTGGGACGTCGCCGCGCATTTTTCCGATAGCACGGCACTCAACGTCGTCTGGCCTGGCGACGAGCCACTTCCCATCGACATCACCTGTGTGGGCGTGGTGGGCGGCGCGATCGACGCCGTCGACCTGGGACAAGTGCTGATCACGGCCAGGCCCGAGGCCTGGGATGGCCTCACGCGGCGGGCCGTGGCTGCCAGCGACGAGGGATCGTTCACCCTCGACTACCGCGTCAGCCGGGTGGAGGGGGAGACCAGGGGGCACCCGATCTTTCTCGATCCCTCGATGACGCCGTCCACGAACCTGCGCATGGGCTTCTGGACGCTGCATTGGGACTATGAGCCTCGGGAGGACGAGGAGCCGATCCACGGCTTTCGTGTCTATCTGAACGATACGCTCCAGTGGGTCGAGCTGCCCGATGCGCGCACCAGCACGCTGCCCTACGAGTGGCTCAGTCCGCCCTGCGGCGTGACCTATAACTTTACCGTCACCGCCTTCCGCTACGGTTACCCCGATGGTCCTGAATCGCGGCCCTCCAACGTCGTGCCTATCTCCACCGGCGAACCGGGCAGCGAAGCATGTGATCGGACGCTCATCGTGCGTTTGGAGACGCTGTCCACCGAATACTTGGAGCGGGACATGGGGCCGATGTATGGCACATTCTACGTCAACGACCAGGTGGTCGAGTTCGATGGCCGCTGTCACGGCCCCGGCATCTGTGGCGAGGTGGGGTTATACGCGGACTGGGAGTACGACATCAATGCGTTGACCGATTATCTCGCGTTTGGTGCTCCGGCGCGCTTTGTCGTGAACGTCCCGCCAGGCGAGCAGTTGGTGATAGGGTACGATATCTCCGCTGAAGGCGAGGGGCGGGCCTGCGCCGGTGAGACGTGGTACGAGGGCGAGGAGCTGGATAGGGCGCACAGTGGCGGTATCGTGTCGGAGCGGCCAAGTGGCTACTCGAGTCGGTGCCGCATGACCTACACGGTTCGGCCAGCGTTTGGCAGCCCCACCGGTGAGGCTGGCGAGCCACCACCGCTGCCGATGCTGATGGTGGAGAACCTGACGGTAAAAGAGTCCACTGGCCAGCTCCAGATCCACGTGCGTAACGTCGGCGCGGCCACTTGGCCAGGGAAGGATTTGGACGTGGTTGTGACCTGGCCAGATGGCTCGCCAGTGGGCGCTTACACTTGGCCCGGAGAGGGCCTCGTCCTTCGGCCGGGAGAGCGCGCGATCCTAGAGCATCCCGACTTGGTACCTAGTCCGCACCCGCCGCTGGGTGCCTGCGTGCTGCTCGATCCCGGCAACGAGGTGCCCGAGGAGGACGACTACTCACTCGGTTGGAGGCGTGGCCGGTACTGCCGTCCTTTACCCGACCTGACCATCACCGACGTCCAATACGACTCTGACGGCGAGCGGCTTTTGGTCACAGTGCAGAACATCGGGGAGGGCTCGGTCGAACATCGCAACCTCGGATTGCAGATCAGCCTGGCCGACGGCCGGTACTTTGCCGCGCCGGCCGAGTGGTGGGCGGATGTGAGCATCGAACCGCGTCGGGAAATCGTGATGGTGTGGGAGCACATCGGGCCGGAGCAGCGCGCGCTGATGATGGGTGGCTATACGGCCGTCATCGATCCCAACAACGACATTGCCGAGGAGAGCGGCACCAACAACGAGTACGTCGTGCGCGCCAGTACCCGACTGTGGCTATCGTGGGTCTGGATTGACGTACCCTATGACTTTAGGAACATGGTGGAGTTCTCTTTTGACGCCTACGCTGTTTCCGGCGGCGTGCGTCGGCCTGTGGCCGACTGGCACATCCGGCAGGATATCGACTGGGGCTCGTGCTTCGATCCTTATCACTGCGTGAGGCATTACGACAACGAGGAGTATGATTCCTACTGGTTCGACATCGCCGGTGACGAGGAATTGGTGGTTGAAATCGTGGTGTCGCACCCTGGTACGCTTCACGGCGCTTATAGTCAGGCGCATGTCTATAGCCCAGAGTATGACTGGGGCGCGGGCCCCGTTGGCCCCAGGAGGAGTTGTGGCTACTTGGGAGGAGGGGGCGAGCCGCACTCGTACACGTGGGTGTTTGATTACCACGAGGGACGTGCGTGGGACACCACCTTCCACATCTGCCGGGAGGATGCCGAGTAGGGGTAGCGAGCTATTTGTCAGGTAACTCGCTCTGCGTTTTCTACGTCCTTGTTCCAAGTAGCTGGATTGTTGACGACGTACCGGCGAACGGCATCAAGCTCACGTTCGTCGTGGATGACGTGCTCATAGTAGTTGCGCTGCCAAACTGGCGCACCTGGGGTATCTCGAAGTTCGTTAATGCGTTTCGTAATGGCAGATTTGAAGGAGCGAATGATTGTCGGAAGCGAGTCTGGAATTGGGCACGGCATGCCGTGCCCCGACTGGCGTCATCAGTGAGAATAACAATCAGATGTACGTGATTGGGCATCACGACAAAAGCGTCCAGTTCAACGCGTGCGAAATGCGCCGGAGTCTCGTCCCAGCAAGCCTGTACGATTTCTCCGTATTCGTTTAACTGCATCTCGCCGTCAACAATCTCACCGAATAAATGCTCTCCATGCTGAGTGTTCAACGTAACGAAATATGCCCCAGATAGCGCATAATCGTATCCCTTGAGGCGTATTGAGCGGCGGTGATGCTTATCTGGGTCGTATCGGGCCATATGCTTGTGCTATGCAGGCTCTGCTGGATAAATCATCGCTGCGTTTTCCAGTTGCGCCACGCGGATACCCTCTCTCTCGTCCACGCGGCCAAGCAGGACGATGCCGCCGATGAAGAAGACGATCAGGGCGACGATGCTCAACCGGCTGGAGCCGGTCAGTTGTCCCACCACCCCGAAGAGCGCCGGCCCGACGATCCCGGCGAACTTGCTGGAGACGTCGTAGAAGCCAAAGAACTCGGCGCTGCGCGCCTTGGGGGCCATCACGCCGAAGAGGCTGCGGCTGAGCGCCTGCGTCCCGCCCTGCACCATGCCCACCATCAGGGCCAGCACCCAGAACTGCCAGGGCGCCTGCATGAAATACCCCCCAACGGTGATGAGCGCATACCAACCCAGGCCCAGCATGATCGCGCGCTTGGTGCCGATCTTGCCGCTGAACTTGCCAAACAGCAGCGAGAAGGGGATGCCGACGAACTGGGTGAGCAGCAGCGCCCCGATCAGGTCGGTCATGCCGATGCCGATCTCGGAGCCGTAGATGGTGGCCATCTTGATGATCGTGCCGATGCCGTCGTTGTAGAGCCAAAAGGCCAGCAGGAAGAAAAAGAGCTGGCGGTACTTGCGTATCTCGTGGAAGGTCTGGCCGAGGCGGCGGAAGCTGGCGGCCAACGGGTTGACCCCCGCGCCGATGCCGGTGGTGTTGGCCGGCGGCTCCGGCACCCGGCGGAGGAGTGGTATCGTAAAGATGGCCCACCACACGGCCACGGTGAGGAACGAGAGGCGTGGCCCTAGGTTTAGAGGGCTGCCGGCCCAGACGACCTGGATCATCAGGACGTTGACCGCCAGGAGGATGCCGCCGCCCACATAGCCCAGCGCGTACCCCTTGGACGAGACGTAGTCGATATCGTCCGCGCGGGTGACATGGGGCAGGAGAGAGTCGTAGAAGACATACGAGGCGCTCAACCCGATGGTGCCGAGCAGGAAGAGCCCCAGGGCCAGGAGCCAGTCTCCTGAATCGATCAAGACCATCAGCGTCGTCGCAGCAATACCGATGGCGGCGAAGACGGTCAGCAGCCGCTTCTTCCCGCCGGTGTAGTCGGCGACGCTGCCCAAGACGGGAGCCAGCAAGGCCACGATGATCAGCGCGATGGCGTTGGTGTAGGCCCAGTAGACGGTGGGGGTGTTGCCGCCCAGGCCGGCCGCCACGACCTGCTCGAAGTAGACCGGCAGGACGGCAGCCTCCACCGTGGTGGAAAAGGCCGAGCTGCCCCAGTCGTACATGCACCAGGCGTTTACAATCTGAGCATAAGTATGACTCATCTTTTGTGAGTGCACGATTGCTCCTCCTTGATGGGCTGAATTGTACTATAACTCTCTAACCAGGCAAAACGTTGGTAGGGGAGGATAAGAGGAGTCGTGGTGACCTGGGCAACAAGAGAACTGATGATGCCTTATGAGGCGATCAACCAAGTTTAGTCTCACCCCAACGATAACTATTTGACAAGGAACCGAAAGAGGGCTAATATTGCTGGGCGTGACGTGTTTGATTGTCGCGTTCATCGCTGCCCACTGTCAACGGCCAGACTAGCGACTTCACCTCAAGGTGTTGACCTGCGTTAACACCTGACCAATGATGAAAGACTCTCCCGTTTGTCCAAACTCAAGGAAAGGGCATGCATCAAAAAGCTCGCGCGCGTCCCACCATCGGTTTCCTCTCGACCTGGTCGGTCTACGAGGGCACGACCATCGATAGTTATACTCACGTACTCCTTCAGGGGATTTGCGTTGCGGCGTGTGAGCACGACTGCAACCTACTCCTGGGTTGTGGGATCAGCCTTCCCGCGAGTCCGCGCGAAAGCCGGACCGTCTGGCCGGTGCCGGGCGCGGGCATGGACTTTGTCCCGGTGGGCCCCTGGAACACCGATGGACTGATCGTCATTCCCGACGATCTCTCCGACGTGCAATTCGAGTACGTGCAGGATCTGGTCCGTTCGGGCTACCCCGTCATCCTGACCACAGCCGAGAAGCCGGGGCCGCTGGTCGCCGTGGATAACGCGGGCGGCATTCGCCAGGCATTTGACCATCTCTTGCAGCACGGGCATCGGCGCATCGCGTTCATCGCGGGTAAATCGGGGCACGGAGGCGACACCGCGGAACGCCTGTCCGCGTACCGCGAGGCATTGCGTGACGCAGGTATCAAGGAGGATGCGCGCCTGATCGCCTTCGGCGAACACCGGCGCGAGGATGGGCGTGCCGCGATGCAACAGATCCTCGCGTCGGGCGCGCTGTTCACCGCTGTGCTGGCGAGCAACGATCTCTCCTGCCTTGGCGCAATAGAGATGCTCCGCGAAGCGGGGCGGCGCATCCCGGACGACGTCGCAGTCATTGGCTTTGACGACATCCTCGACGCGCGCTCGCATCTCCCGCCGCTCACCACCGTTCGGCATCCGACGTTCACGCTGGGTTACCAGGCGGTGCTTTTCCTGCTCGACGCGATCGCGGGAAAGCAGATAGGCGAGACGCACACGCGCGTACCGACGCAGTTCGTCATTCGCCAATCGTGCGGCTGTCGCCCAGAGAGTACGCCGGTCACGACGCTCGTTCCTGCGATGCCATCGGATTTCGAGACTACACAAACCACTCTCGCTCGCGCGATGGCGGAGGCAACGCTCGTCGAAGCGCGGCGCAGTACGCGCGAAGAAATTGAAACCCTGTGCTTGAATCTCACCCGCACGCTCACGTCGAGTCTATCCCGCAACGATCCGGCGCTATTCGACACCGCGCTGCAGCAACTCTTCGATTGGCTCGAAGTGCACGGCGAAGATGCGTACGCGTGGCAAGCTGCCCTTTCGACCCTGCGTCGCGGGTTGTCCCACCTGGTATCACTGACCCCTGGGGCGAACCTCGTCTTCGCCGACACGATGATCGACCGCGCCCGCCTCGCAATCGCCGAACAGGTGCAGCGTCAGGCGACCGACGAGCTGCTGCGGCACATGGAGATGTCGAATCGCCTGGGACTGATGACCTCGCAGTTGCTTGCCGCGTTCGGCGCCTCCGAAAGCGCGGACATTCTGGCTTACCATTTACCTCAATTGGGGATTCAACACGCGCTCGTCGCGTTGTACCCGTCGCGTGAGGGCGACCCCCTCGCAAACTGCACGGTCTTGCTCAGCACAGGCCTGTCCAAGAATGAAGTGGGGCTCCAATTCCCCGCCCGCGAGTTCCCGCCGCCAGGGCTGTATCCGCCCGATTCCACCGTTCAACTGGCGATCCTGCCGCTGGTGATTGACGACCGCACTACAGGCTTTGTGGCCTTCAGCGCGACGAATCTTGAACCCTGCGCGGCGATCGTGCATAACCTCGTCTCGGCGCTGCGCACCAGTCGGTTGTACCGTGACGCGCTTGAAGGGCAGCGGCTTGCGGAAGAGGCGAACCGGCTCAAGAGCCGCTTCCTCTCCACTGTGAGCCACGAGTTGCGCACACCTCTGAACCTGATCACCGGCCTGAGCGCGGTGCTGTTGCGAGAAGGAGAGCAAGTTGGCTCGGCGAGATGCGTGGTCAACCGGGAGGACGTGGAGCACATCTACGCCAGTGCGCAACACCTGGATGGGTTGATCCGCGACGTGTTGGATTTGGCGCACAGCGAGGTGGGGCAGTTGAAGTTGGTCTGTGAGCCGCTGCATCTGACGGAAGTTCTGCAGCCGGTGTTGGCGCTAGGTCAGCAATTGGCGCGGGACAAGGAGTTGGTGTGGCGGGCCGAGATGCCGAATGAGTTGCCGCGCGTGTGGGGAGATCGGACGCGCTTGCGACAGGTCATGCTCAACTTGGTGAGCAACGCGGTCAAGTTCACGGCGCAGGGCGAGGTGGCGCTGTGCGTGGCGGCGGAGGGCGACCGCGTGGTCGTGTCGGTGCAAGACACAGGGCTGGGCATCCCCCCGGGGGAGCAGGAGGCGATCTTTGACGAGTTCCGGCAGTCGGAGCGTACGGCGGCGCGGGGATACGGCGGTCTGGGATTAGGGCTGGCGATCTGCAAGCGGCTGGTGGAGCTGCACGGAGGCGAGATTGGCGTGCGCTCCTCCGGGAATGAAGGGGGAGGCTCGGTGTTCTATTTCACACTGCCAGCGATGGAACGTCAGCCGGCTTTTGCCGATGCCGAGATCCCAGTGATCGGGACGCGCCAGGTGTTGTTGCTGGTGAAGGATAGGCAGGGTGGCGATCATTTGCGCGATCACCTGGTACGGCAAGGTCTTGAGGTGACGATGCATCAGGTGGGAGAGAAAGAAGAAGATTGGCGCGTGTGGCTCCTGGCCGGAGCGCCGGAGGCGGTGGTGTTGGATGGGGAAATGGCATCGGAGCAGGGATGGGAGATTCTGAAGGCGCTTAAGGAGAATCCGGCGACGCAGTATGTGCCGGTGGTATTCTACACGCTCACTAGAGACAAAGGCAACGGCTCGATGCTGGAGATCGACTATTTGGCGAAACCGATGGGCACGGCGGAGCTGATGAAGGCGCTGGAGGGCCAGGGGTTGCTCAAAGACCAGGATGCGGGGAAAAAGATACTGGTGGTAGATGACGTGCCTACGGTCTTGGAGATGCACGCGCGAATCGTGGAATCACAGTTGCCGAGTTGCCGCGTCTTGCGGGCACGGAATGGGCGGGAGGCACTGGAGATCATCCGAGAGGAGCATCCCGATCTGGTGCTCCTGGACCTGATGATGCCGGAGTTGGACGGGTTCGGGGTATTGGAGGCGATGCGTGATGAGGAGATGAGCCGCAACATCCCGGTGATCGTGTTGACCGGGCAGGCACTGATGGAAGAGGATATGGCGCGTCTGAATCGCGGCGTGGCGAAGGTGCTGGGGAAAGGCTTGTTCAGCGTGGAGGAAACACTTGGGCATATCGAAGCGACGCTGGCGCACAAAAGCAAGTTGAGCGTCGAGACGCAACAGGTTATGCGGAAGGCTATGGCCTACGTACATACGCACTACGCGGGGCAGGTTTCGTTGAAGGACTTGGCCGCCTATGTTGGCCTGAGTGAGCAGCATTTGATTCGGAGCTTTCAAAAGGAGATTGGCATTACGCCCATCGACTATCTCAAGCGCTATCGGATCGAGCGGGCCAAGGCGTTATTGGAGGAAGGTAGCAAGAGTGTTACTGAGGTGGCATTCGAGGTTGGCTTTTCCACCAGTAGTTACTTTGCCCGAGTGTTCCGGCGTGAGGTAGGCGTGTCGCCTAGTGCCTACCAGAAGGGAGAGCGCTAATCTTCCCAAAAGCTAAAGGTAGGCCTCAGAAACAACAAGCCTACCCAGTTCGGCAGGCATTTGAAAGCGCAGTCACGGTGCAGCTTTTGGGAAGATAGCTGAAACGAAACACACCCGATTGATTCCCCTATAAGCTTTTTGCAGTAGCGCAAAACTAACCCCGTGACGGAACAGGGGGTTGTCATAGGCAAACTTCACGCCGGGGGCGCCTATGAGAGCCCCAAAGGTATTATACCCCTAATGAACGTATCATGATGCGTATCCCGGTCGTGCGCGCCGATGCGGCTTATTTCAATTATGCCTTCCTCAGTTTCATTTGCGATATGCTCCATGCTTCGGTCAGCATCGACTACAACCTGATAAGCCGGAGGCGGGGGGTGGGGGGGGGGGCCCCCCCCCCCCCCCCCCCCCCCAAAGAGTAAGAAA